>Ga0307934_1002124_pt1 | contig 10886 bp, 11 predicted proteins | sample OrgLakmetageno90_FD_201838 | JGI IMG/M metagenome (GOLD analysis project Ga0307934, IMG submission 201838) | Saline water microbial communities from Organic Lake, Antarctica - #90 | ecosystem: Environmental > Aquatic > Non-marine Saline and Alkaline > Saline | place: Antarctica: Organic Lake... | reverse complement strand
GTCGTTGGCGCCATGCGTGCGGCACTGGCTGCCCTGCCAATAAATGACCGCAAACTAAAAGTCTTTTTGCACCCCAAAGATGTTGAATTGGTGAAGGCCGGTTTGGCACTGGATAATGATGATGCGCGTTGGCAGTGGGTGGAAGACCCCTTGTTGACACGTGGTGGTGTGCGATTGGAAACCGCGGACACCAGCGTCGATGCCACTGTTGAGGCGCGCCTGTCGCGGTTAATCGAAAAGATGTTGGGTGAACAACGTGACTCAGCCGAATAAATTTGGCGCCACGCGCTGGCACCAGCAACTCAGTGATTATCAACAGCGGCTGGAACGGGTCGATCACAGTTCACCCGTTGACGTCGAAGGGCGTTTAACCCGCATGGTGGGCTTGACTCTGGAAGCGGTCGGTTTTCAGGCGCCCATTGGTAGCCGTTGTGAAATTCATGCCAAAGGTCAGCAGCCGGTTGAAGCGGAAGTTGTTGGCTTTCATGACGAAACCCTGTATTTGATGCCAACCGGCGATATGCGGGGTTTAGTACCTAATGCCAAGGTTCGGCCAATACGCAGTGATTCACAGGTCCCGGTTGGCGAGGCATTACTCGGTCGGGTCGTTGATGGTGCTTGTAAACCGCTGGATGGCAAAGGGCCTCTGAAAGTCAAAGATCGGGTGCCGTTGCATGGTCAGCCGATCAATCCACTGGCCAGAGCGCCGATCAGGCAGCATTTGGATGTCGGCGTGCAGGCCATTAATGCTTTACTCACTGTGGGCCGTGGTCAGCGGATGGGCCTGTTTGCCGGCAGTGGTGTCGGTAAAAGTGTGTTGCTGGGCATGATGACGCGGTTTACTGAAGCTGATGTCATCGTGGTCGGGCTGATTGGTGAGCGGGGTCGTGAGGTTAAAGAGTTTATCGAAGATATTCTCGGCGAAACCGGCTTAAAGCGGGCAGTGGTGGTAGCGTCACCTGCTGACCATTCGCCGCTGATGCGTTTGCATGGCGCGATGCTGGCAACCAGTATTGCCGAGTATTTTCGCGATCAAGGCAAACAGGTTTTACTGCTGATGGATTCGTTGACCCGTTATGCACAGGCACAACGGGAAATTGCTCTGGCAATTGGCGAGCCCCCTGCCACTAAAGGCTATCCGCCCTCAGTGTTTTCATTATTACCACAATTGGTCGAACGTGCCGGTAATGGCGAAGCCGGCAAAGGTGCGATTACCGCTATTTATACGGTGTTGACTGAAGGTGATGATCAGCAAGATCCGGTGGCCGATGCAGCACGCGCCATTCTCGATGGTCATATTGTGTTATCGCGGCAACTGGCGGAATCCGGTGTCTATCCGGCAATAGATGTAGAAGCATCGATTAGCCGGGTTATGCCACAAGTGGTTGACAGCAAACATCTGCAACAGGCGCAATTATTCAAACAAATTTACGCCACCTATCGGCAAAATCAGGATCTAATCAATATTGGTGCTTACAGCGCTGGTAGTGACCCGCAGATTGATCATGCCATTCAGATGTTTCCAAAATTACGTAATTTATTGAAACAGGACATGCATCAAGCGCATGATTGGCAACAGAGCGTTAATAATCTGCAACAAACCTTGCAGGCGCCGCCCGCTGCTGCCAATCCGCCGTCGCGGGCACCAAACACACGCTAATCAACGGACAAATAGTCTATGGCACGCGCTCAAAAGCTGATTCCAGTCATTGATATGGCCCGTCGGGAAACCGAGAAAGCCCAGTTGCAACTGGCTGATGCCAATCGGTTACTGCATCAGGAACAACAGCAATTGCAGGATCTGCAGCATTACCGGCAGGTTTATTTACAGCGTTTTCGCAGTGCCGATCCTCAGATCATGACAGCGCGTAAGGCCATTGAACTGCGCAGTTTTCTGGTGCAACTGGACCAGGCGATTCAGTTGCAGGAATCACAGGTTCGACAGTATCTGAATCAGTCAGAACATAAACAACAAATCTGGTTACAAGCACGCAGCAAACAGCAAGCCATGGAAACCTTGATGGAGCGTTATCAGCAGCAGGATATGCAACAACAGCAGCGGCGTGAACAAATACTCACCGATGAATTCAGTGCACAGTTATGGCGGCGCAAACAGCCCTGAGATAAAAAGCCACAAATCTGACTGCGGAAAAGTCACTATCGGCCGATAAGTTCTGTATGACTGAGCCGGAAATACAAACAGTGCAATTTACTTCTCGGCTGACCATTGCCGAGACACCGGATTGGTATATTCGATTATTGACCCTGCTACTGGACAGTGAAGCATTAAATATCGACACGCATGCAGTGACACGAATCGATACAGCCGGTTTACAATTGCTATGCTGCTTTGCCATAGAAGCAGCGCGTCTACAAGTAACGCTAAACTGGCAGCCTTTGCCGGAATCGGTACAACAAGCATTGGATCTTGCTGGTCTTGAACTGGCGGGCATTGAAACGGCAATTGGGGAGTAACCATGGCGGTCATTTTAAGCGTTGATGATTCTGCATCTTTACGGCAAATGTTGATGATTACGCTGCAAAATGCCGGTCATCAGGTGGTTAGCGCTGAAGATGGCCGCACTGCTTTTGAACTGGCACAACAATATACTTTTGATTTGATTGTCAGTGATTTTAATATGCCACAACTGGATGGCCCGGGGCTTATCAAGGCGCTGCGCGCTGAACCGGCTTACCTGCACACGCCTATGCTGTTGCTCACTACCGAAGATGCGCCGGAAAAAAAACAATTGGGGAAAACGGCCGGTGCGACCGGTTGGTTAAGAAAACCAGTTGATGCCCAGCAATTACTGATGACTATCGACAGGCTGCTGAGCTGAACCGGCATGATGATGACGGTGCAGGCTGCTGGCCAATCAGCATTATTTATTGAAGAAAGCCGGCAATTGCTGATGCAAATCGAGCTGGGCTGGCAACAAGCGCAGCCTGGCGATCTAGAGTGGCGTGGCCAAATGTTGCGACAGCTGCATCAGCTGAAAGGGATGGCAGCAAGTTTTAACGAGTCCGCCGCCGCCGATTGTTGCCATCAGCTGGAAACACAGCTTAACCAGCAACATTCAGCAATGTCTCCGGAGCAGGCTATTGCGGTCAGTCACACGCTGGCTATGTTGCATGACATTTTTCACAGTGTTAACTACGTTGTCCAAACGCCTGCGGTGAGGCCGTCGGAGCAGCTGACGGCAGCTGTTGACCAGCTTTGGCAGATTGATTTCAAACCGTTATCGGGCTTTTTTGCCAATGGCCAGGATCCGCTGCATTACCTGAAACAACTGCAACAGCTGGGTGAGATGACGGTGATTGCCGACACCAGTCAGTTACCGGTTTTTGCTGATTTTGATGCCAGCCAACCTTATTTAAGCTGGCAGGTAACGCTAAAAACGGCGGTTGAGGAACAAAGCCTCTGGCAACTGTTTGATTGGGTTAAAGAGCTGTGTCAGGTCAATATTACGGCCTTAACCGAAATGCCGTTGCCAACTGATGATTTGTCGCCAATGCAGCGAGTAGAATCCCCGCGGCAAATGCCACTCAATGACATTATGCGCCGGCATCAGCAACAGCTGGGCTGGCTGCAGGCGTTAAAACAAGCTGGGGATTGTTTGCCGGCCACGTTGCAAACTCGTTTGGATCAATTGCAATTAGCGCAATCACAAAATTATCTGGATTTGCAAAAACTGATGCTCAAGCCATTAAACACGGCTTATCAGCGTCTGCCAGGCCTGTTGCAAACCATCTGCAAACAGACTGGCAAACAAGCGGCTTTGTTACTTCCGACACAGCCAATATGGTTGCCGGCAAAGACATTGGATTTTATCACTGATGTGTTGATCCAATTGCTGCGGAATGCCATTGCCCATGGTATTGAACTGCCTGATGTGCGGCGTGCTGCCGGCAAATCGCCATTGGGGCAAATTGGTATTGAACATTCCCTGGAAGGCTTACAACTGAAGCTGCATTTTTATGATGAAGGCTGCGGTTTGCAAAGCGAAAAAATTCTTGCCGCGGCGGGTGAAGACACCCGTGCTGATATTCACGAGTTAATTTTTCAGCCGGGGCTGAGCACGACTCGTACGCCAAATTTATTAGCCGGTCGGGGGATTGGTCTGGATCTGGTGCGTCAGCATATCCAGCAGTTGCAAGGAGACATCAGCGTGACCTCGGGCAGCGGCGGTTGTGCTTTTCATATCAGCATACCGCTGCCGCAAACCTTGCAAGTACTTCAGCCGGTGGCGGTAGCCGATCAGTTATTTGTACTGCCGCTCGACAGCATTATTGCCGATTTGCCTGCGGGCAGTTTGCCATTACGTCAGGTCAGTGGTCGCGGTGAATTTGTTGAATACCAGCAGCAGTGGTGGCCGCTATGGGATATCAGACAACGCTTAAAACTGGTTGGCCCGGTGCCTGAAGACAGCCGTTTACTGGTTATTCGAGTGAATGGCCGACAGCATGTGCTGCGGGTCGATAAGCTGCTGCTTCCGGCAGAGTATTTGCTTAGTGATATTCAGCGTCATTATCAGCCGTTGCCGGGCGTAGTGGCATTGGCAACTGATGGCGGATTGCTGCCCGCCCTGTGGTTGAATTGGCAACAAATTTTTGGTGAGCGCACATGAATCCATCATCACAGTGGCTGATCTTTCGTCGCGGCAGAGAAAATTTTGCAGTAGCAGCTGATGCACTCATTTGTCAGTTATCAGCTTTTGCTTGTGCCGTTTTGCCAGATGCGCCGGTGGGTGTTGTCGGTTTATTCAGTTTTGCCGGTGAGGCGCTGCCCATGTTAGACATGGCTGCTGTTGCCGGTGATTTAGCCGAGCCCGCGGGTAATTGTTTGATCATCAGCATTGATGCACAACGGCAATTGGGGTTGCTCAGTGATGATGTCGCGGTGTTAACAAATACCCTACCCGAACAGGATGAGATAACTATCAACGACAAACACTTCAGGTTATTAACCGCGCCGGCTCTTAAACAATTGCTGGCTGGAGCGGCAGACTGATGGCGGCAACTCCAAGAGTGGTTGCCGTCATGAACCAGACGCATGATGTCGGTAAAACCTTTATAACCGCCAATCTGGCCTATGCGTTAACAGCGCAGGGTAAATCGGTATTGTTGATCGATATGGATCCTCAGGCGGATTTAAGTCGCAGTTTTCAGGTGCCGGCAACCCAGCCTGGCCTGAGTGACTTTTTGCAAGGCACGCTGCCACTGACCGAGGTAATGCTGGCCATTACAGATGGTTTGACCTTAGTAGCGACTGGTCAGGATCTGGCCGCTTTTGATCAATCGCCAACAGATAAAATGGCGCGGGGCCGGCAATTATTAAATCATCTGTCAGCTGGCACTTTTGCTGATTTTGATTTGTTGCTACTGGATTGTGCTGCCGTGTCGGGTTTGCTGGGCAGTAATGCCGTATTAGTGGCATCCGATATGTTGTTACCGGTGACCGGCGATGCGCCGGCGATGCAAGGTATGCTTGATATGTTGCCGGTGATTCGCCGGGTCAGTCAGCGGCGCAGTGTGCCGCTACGGGTATGGTTATGTTTGAATCGTTTGCCGCGTGGCAATGCTTATGTTGAGCAGTTAGCGGCGACCCTTAATCAGTATTTTCCAAAGCGACTGCTACGCACCATGATTTATGAAGCTGATGAAGCACAAACCACGGTTTATCAATCGTTGGCGCAGGATTTATTGGCTGGCAGAACCAGCTGATGACCATGCCAATGTTTCCTGATAATGACCAGATCGCGCTTATCGAACGCAGTTTTCCACAATTGCTGTCGGTAACACCATCGATTACCGAGCAGTTTTATCAGCGGCTGTCTGCAGATCATCCGGACATATTCAGATTGTTTGAGGATGCTGATGCGGCCGGTCAGCAGCAAAAATTGCTGGCGGCGATGACCTTACTGGTGACCAATCTTAATCAACCGACGTTGATTGACAGTTATTTTCAGGCACTTGGTGAGCGCCACCAACAATATGGCGTGCGCGATGAGATGTTTACGCCGTTCACAGAGACCTGGCTGCTGGTGATAACCGCGTGTCTGGACGAAAACAATGCCAGCATAGTCAGCGCTGCCTGGAGACAACTACTGAACTACGTCATTGGCGTGATGCACTATGCTGATGTTGGCAAAGCACAGACGGCCAGCGCCCCAGACAATACCGCAGACAGCGTCTTGTCGCCGCACATTGCCGATCTACTGGCCCAACAACAACGTCTCATTACGCAGCTTAGCCTGAGTGCAAGCCGGGAACCGGCAGCGCAGAACTTGTTAGCCGATCTGGCAGAGTTGCGGTTAGTGAGCAGCGCGCTGCAATTGGCACTAAGCGACCCTCAATCGCCCTGACTATTTATAAAGCTGGCACCTGCTTTGCATAGTCAGGTCAGAACACCCTGAAAGTATTTGAGGACGCCAGATGAATGCACCGCTGACTATTAAAACCGAGGTTGCTGCCAGTAAGCCGGCAAATGAGAGCACCAAAGCCATATCGGCCAACGATAACAATGGCTTTAGTCAGGCTTTGGAAAAGCAAGTGCAGGACAATGGCAAAGCTGAAACGGACCGTAGTAACCGTGCTCAGAAAATTGCAGAACGCCAGGAAAGCCGGGATAAAAATACCCAGAAACCCGATGAAGCGGCAGTAACTGCCAGTGAAGACGGCAAAAAATTGCCGCCTGCCGAAGAAAGTGACAAAACGGTTAAAGCTGAGGATGGTGAGCAAACAGCTGAATCGACTGATAACGTTACCGAAACTGAATCAGAGCAATCTATCGATAGCACCGAAACGGATGATAATGCGCCATCAACAGTCGTTGTTAATGTGGCGGCACCAGCAATAGAAAAGGCGGCAACGGATAAAGTCACCATGACCTTATCAACCAATGCCAAAGCGCAGCCCAAGGCGGTGATAGCTGAAGACGATGCCCAGGGCAAAGCTGTTGTGCAAAATCTGACACCGGTGTTGAACGCTGAAGGCGATATCGAAACTGTCAAAGTCGAGGGTCTAACCCGCTTTGCGGATATTTTGAAAAAAGATGGCGCTGCACAATCAGCGATACGTGCTGATATTTTGCAGGCTATCAGTCAGAAAACCAGTAGCGACGACGGTAATGGACAAACCTTAAAAACCAGTTTGCAAAACCTCCTGCTCAACAACGACAATAAACCGCAGCCAAATGCTCAGGTAGCCGAACTGATTCGGCAGATCCAACCGGGGCAACAGCGCAGCACTGACAACCGGGCACCGGCGGGATTGGTGACCGCATTAACACCGGCTGCCAGTGCGCCCGGGCAAGTCAGTGCAGCCGGCACGCCGCAGATTGCTATGGATGTGCAGCCACAGCTTAATAGTGCTGCCTGGTCACGGGTGGTCAGCAGTCGGGTAGTGTGGATGGCCCGTGAAGGTGTTCAGCAAGCTGAACTGCGTTTAAATCCCGCGAATTTAGGCTCGGTGGACGTGCGTTTAAACATTAATAATGATCAGGCCAGCGTCACCTTTCTGGCACAAAATGCTGCTACCCGTGAAGCACTGGAACAGGCTATGCCAAGGCTCAGAGAGAGTCTGGCGGAGAATGGTCTATCGCTGACACACAGTGAAGTGGGGCAGCAAGATCATTCCGAACAGCAAGCTTCTGACGATGAAACAAGTATGCAAAACGGTCATTTGGCTCAAGTATCGGCGCCATTGGACGATACAGAAGATGAACTGGTAACCGGGATGCCGACCGAGGTCGATGAACCATCCACCGGCGTCAGCTTGTACGCATAAAATAATAATATAATGTGCAGTCGAATTTGGAGAGATGGCCGTGTTTAAATTAGAAAATTACTCGCTGAGAAAACGCATGTATATCGTTGCCGGTCTTGGCATCATTGGCCTGTTGCTTTTCGCGTTACTGGGTTGGTATTTACAGTCTGCGCAGCTTGCTGCTGCGACACAGTGGCAAATTATTGCTGGCTACATTGTGGTCGCCAGTGCCATTGTCATGTATCTGGCACATGTCATTGGTCGCTTTGGTGACTCACGGGCCACCACTTTGGTGACCGGTATTCAGAATATCAAAAAAGGTGATTTGACCCAGAAAATCGTTATTTCTGGCAAAAGTGATTTTAGTTGGATGGCGTTTGAGCTCGACAGCGCCCGTAAAAATGTCTCAAATTTGGTGCAGACCCTAGCCAGTGGTGTCGATCAGTTAAATACTGCGACACAAAATATGGCCGTGATTAGTAAAGAAACGGTCAGCGGCGTATTAAAGCAGCAGGCAGAAACCGATCAGGTGGCGACAGCCATGAACGAAATGACGGCTTCTGTTCAGGAAGTTGCCCGTACAGCTTCAAATGCAGCAGATGCTGCCCGCAATGCTGATAATGAAGCCAAAGCCGGTAAAAAAGTTGTGCTGCAAACCATGCATTCAATAGATTCGTTGGCCGGTGAAGTTGAAAAAGCTGCCGAAACGATTAGTAGTCTGGAAGCAGATATCAATAATATCGGCGCGATTATTGACGTGATTCGCGGTATTACTGAGCAAACCAATTTACTGGCTTTGAATGCGGCTATTGAAGCTGCTCGTGCTGGTGAGCATGGTCGTGGTTTTGCCGTGGTCGCAGATGAAGTGCGTACTTTGGCGTCACGTACTCAGTCGTCGACCCATGAAATTGAAGAAATGATTGGTCGCCTGCAAGTCGGTGCCCGTGAAGCCGTTAAGGTGATGAACGACAGCCGCGAAAAAGCGCGTAACAGTGTTGAAATGGCGGAGAGTGCCGGCGCGGCGCTTGATACCATTACTGCGATGATTAGCACCATGGATGAAATGAGTGCGCAGATTTCCAGCGCTGCTAATGAGCAATCTTCAGTCGCTGAAGATATTAATCGCGGTATTGTCGAAATCAGTCAGATTGCTGATCACACCGCTGAAGGTGCTCAGGAAACGTCAACAGCTGTTGATACCCTGAGTGGTCTGTCGGCGCAGTTGCAGGAAGCTTCTGGTAAATTCAAGATTTAAAAGATTCTCACTGCCAAAAAAAGCCCGCTCAGCGGGCTTTTTTTATGGTCGCTTTACACCGCTAAACTCTGATTAATCGCTGTTAATGCGGCTAAAGGTTCAGCCGCTTGCGTGATCGGCCGGCCAATCACTAAATAATGACTGCCTGCTTGCAGGGCTGCTGCCGGTGTCATGGTGCGATGTTGATCATGGGCGGCACTGCCGGTAGGACGAATGCCCGGTGTCACTAATTGAAATGACTGCCCCAACTGAGCCCGCAATTCAGGTGTTTCCTTCGCCGAACAGACCACGCCATCCAAACCGCTATCGGCGGCCATTTTTGCTAGCTTTAATACGGTTGATTCAATGCTGCCGCTGAGGCCAATTTCGGTAAAAGTGTTTTGATCCATACTGGTCAATAACGTTACACCAATCAGCAAGGGTGCCTGCGGATGATCACTCAGTGCGGCACGGGCGGCGCGCATCATGCCGCTGCCGCCCAAAGTGTGCACGTTGACCATCCAGACGCCAAGATCGGCCGCAGCCGCGCAGGCTTTGGCGACCGTATTGGGAATATCGTGATATTTCAGATCCAGAAAAATCTGAAAACCGCGTTGCTGTAATTCATTAACCACTGCCGGGCCACCACGGGTAAATAACTCTTTACCGACTTTTAGCCGGCATTGCTGTGGATCCAGTTGATCGGCAAGCTGCAACGCGGCAGCAGCATCGGGATAATCCAGGGCAACGATAATTTTTGGATCAGACATAACGGCGCTCGCTATTAATATGCCGACAGATCCTACCGCAATGGGCGGCCAAACGCGGAATTTACCGCTAAAAATTGCGAAAATGCTATGCTGTGCGGCAATTTTTTCAGAGTGGTTTGCATGAAATTTGAACATCTGGCGCAAGATGGTTTAGCACGCCGCGGCCGTTTGCAATTCGCCCGTGGCAGCGTGGAAACGCCGGCATTTATGCCGGTTGGCACCTATGGTTCGGTGAAATCCATGACCCCCGAGGAGGTCAGAGCGACGGGCGCCGAAATTCTGCTCGGTAATACCTTTCATCTTATGTTGCGGCCGGGGACTGACATTATCAGTCGCCATGGTGACCTGCATGATTTTATGCGCTGGGATGGACCGATTTTGACCGACTCCGGTGGTTTTCAGGTGTTCAGCTTGGGAGATTTACGCAAAATAACCGAGCAAGGCGTACATTTTCGCTCACCGGTGTCTGGTGACAAAGTATTTATGGGCCCGGAAGAATCGATGGCGGTGCAGCGTGCGCTGGGCAGCGATATTGTAATGATTTTTGATGAATGCACCCCGTATCCGGCGGATACACAAACCGCAGCCGAATCGATGCGCTTGTCTTTGCGCTGGGCGAAACGCAGTAAAGATGCCCATGGTGATAATCCATCGGCTTTATTCGGCATTGTACAGGGCGGTATGCATGAGCATTTACGTGATGAATCGCTGGCCGGGCTGACTGACATCGGTTTTGATGGTTATGCCATTGGCGGTTTATCAGTCGGTGAGCCCAAAGAAGATATGCTGCGAATTCTGAGCCACTTGAGCGACAAAATGCCGGCCGATAAGCCGCATTATCTGATGGGGGTTGGCCGACCTGAAGATTTAATGGAAGCGGCGAGTCTTGGTGTCGATATGTTTGATTGCGTGATGCCGACACGCAATGCCCGCAATGGCCATTTATTTGTCCATCAAGGGGTTATCAAGATCCGCAACAGTCGCTTTAAAACCGATACCGGGCCGCTGGATCCGTATTGCGATTGTTATACCTGTAAGAATTATAGCCGCGCTTATTTACACCATTTAGACCGCACTGGTGAAATGCTCGGCCCGCGTCTGAATACCATTCACAA
>Ga0307934_1002122_pt1 | contig 10897 bp, 7 predicted proteins | sample OrgLakmetageno90_FD_201838 | JGI IMG/M metagenome (GOLD analysis project Ga0307934, IMG submission 201838) | Saline water microbial communities from Organic Lake, Antarctica - #90 | ecosystem: Environmental > Aquatic > Non-marine Saline and Alkaline > Saline | place: Antarctica: Organic Lake... | reverse complement strand
TCTTTGCTCTTCTCCGTAAGTAGATCGTGCTGTTCACTTATTTCGTTCTTGTTGTTTTCAATTATTACATTTTGCTTTTTCTGCCTGATGTAGTTTCTAACTGCAAAAAATAACAACACTGAAATTATGAGGGCAATAATAATGATGGCTGTATTGATGAATTTTTGATTGTCGAGAAGAACCATTGTAGAACTTAATTCCTTTTTGGAGTTCATTAATTCAATTTTGGATTGCTCTAATCGATTGTTATTTGTCTGTAGCGCTATCTCTGATTTTGATAACTGACTTTTTTGTTGGTCGATTTCCGAAAGTAAAACAGCTTTCGATTGAAGGATTGAATCGACTTTTTCTTGATTGTGAGCCAATTTACTTTTAGTTGCATCTAGTTTTTGTTTTTCAACTGCGTATTCCTTTCCTAAAGAATCTAATTTAGCCAAAGAACTATCTAGTCTTCTACTCTCTGCTTTAAGTAAATTTCTTTCTTGTTGAAGGAGAGATTCATTCCTGCTATTCTGTATGGTAGCAGAATTGTAGGTGGCGCTATAGTTTTTAGGGTCAAGAGCTAAAACGTCTTTGTAATTAGCGATGGCTAAATCAAAATATTTCTGTTCATTGGTATTTTTCCAAAGCTTAGCATAGGTAACGCCCATTGACAATCCGAATGCTATTTTTTGTTTTGTAAAATCCTTGAAAGGGTAAGCACCTTCCATATTAAATAAATACTGTTGAAATAATTTGCTAGCTAATATTGCTAAGCTATCATTTTTATAATCTGCAAATTTAGTTGCAGCATCATTGTATAAAGTGGAACTTAGATACCCGATACCGTTTCTAGCGCCTTCCCTGAAAGTTGAGTCGGAATTTGAAAGAGCATTGTTGAAATAACGCAGACCGAGATTCCGATTTTCTGAATCCATTCTGTCTGGGTATAATTCTCTCTCTTTTTTGAATAATTCTTTTTTAACAAATGCCCAATAATAGCTTAAGCTTTTATGTGCCTCAACCCCTGCTTTACGAGCTTCGTTATAAATACTATCTGCCAATTCAATATTGCCACTTTTAAGTTCATATATTCCTTGTATTAATACCTTAGATGATCTTTTCTCCATCGAAATACTAGTGTCTTTCATGATGGAGAAGATATCATATACATCACTTTGTGCGATAACGCTTACGTCAATCAGGAAGAATAATAGAGCAGAAATTAGTCTTATGAGAAAAATCTTCATTTAGTTGGTTTTACAACTGTTAAATATAACAGTTCTATACCTACGGGCAATGAGGTAAACAATAAACTAAGATTATTTGGAAGAAGAAAGCTTATAAAACTGATGCATGCTAAACACATGTGGCAAGCTTAAACACGATAGAAGGATGAAGAAGATGCCGATGTAATTTTCACCTGCGAACAGCAAAAAATAGATTAGAATACCAATTCCACCAATGGTAAACGGTAAGGCGTTTTTCCACATTACCGATGATTCTTTATCTAAACCAACGGAAAGGTGTTTCCAGCCATTGAGGCTATGTTGTAACACGAAGTATATTCCAAATGCCATCAATAAAGACAGTTGACTTGCTAGTAATAGGTACCCTAACGTAATCAGCAAGTGCTTCGATTTGTTGAAAAAAGCTAAAATAACCCCGGCAGAAATAGTCAATACTTGAACCAACATCAACGCCTTAGGAGATATTTCAGATAGTAGATGTACAGCAGTTAGATTGGGGATTTGCTTCAGGATAGCACTTAATTCTTCTACGTGGAAAAATAGAATCACCGTTAAAAGAATAATCCCCCATAGGAAGGACAGCCAACCCTGCTTTAAGTTCCATTCTTTAAAATCGGCTTGACCAAAGTGCCAAGCAGAATAGAGTAAAAACAGTGCTAACGCCACATTGGAGTAGAACCACCAAACTACTCCAAAAAGGGCTCCTTTGAGGAGGTAGCTCAGCACAAAGTTTATGAGCTGTTTGGTAGAACTAATCTTCTGAGAGGTAAGATGATCCAAAGCTCCATGCGCTAACCCTACCGATAAAAACCCTAGTGCCAAAATGCCCCAAGCAACAAATTCAACCTGTAAGAAAGAAAGCAGGATGGCAATGGTGGTAAAAACTAAAGGTAATATTATGATTGGCAATCGGCTAATTTGGTGATAGATGTCTTTTAAAGCAGCTGTTATAAATAACTTCTTGGGTAATTTGGAAAAAATAAAGACTTCTTCTGAAGGTGTTGTTTGTTCTCTTAAAAACTTCATTACGGTAATTACTGGAACTTTTTCAAATAACGTTTCAAATACTCTTTTTCCTTGTAGAGGGGTATTGCTCAATATTTTCAAGAGCAGTCGATCATAAAATGAAAACCTGCTTTTTTTTGCTTCTCTTACGGGTTTCCGATTGCTTTTTAATGCTTCTGTCTGCAAAATAGCATCTTCCGCCATGTTATGAAAAGCATAGCCCGTGGAGCATTTTAATAGGTTTGCTCGCGCTCCCATGTTTATCCAATTGTCTCCATAGTCAGCCACTTCAATTTTACCAGAATTCATAGGAATTACACCTACTTCCACTTCCAACGTTTCGAAGGCGGTGCCCAATTGTTGAACGTGGTCTTGTAGAATAGTATCGGCTTCTTCTATGGTTAACCTTTCTTTACCAAATCGGGTTAACTCAACAAGGGCTGTATCCGACTCAAATGGGAGAACATAAATAAATTGTGTAGCATCATTTTGAGGAATTTTAAAATCCATCAAGACCATGGAGGAAGTATCAAATACCGGTTGATCTGTTTTAATTTTCCATCCGTAAAAGGATTGATGTAAATGACTTTGGTTCTTTTCTAGTTTTGAAAAAGCAGGAGGACGACTGTCGAAAACTTTATGGCACCGTAATACCGAACCGCCGGTAGTAACTTCGATATAATCAGAGCCTATAGTAGGGGTGCTATCTAAGGTGCTTTGAAAATAGGTTACCTCACTTATGCTTAAAGCTTCTTTTGTTTTGTTAGTGAGATCAGGGCCTTTAACGTGATAATAATTTAACGGCTGTATGTTTTGTTTGGCAACTCCAGTAATCTCAATTTGTTTCCAACTGTGACTAGCCAAGTCTTCCAGATTCAAGGCTAAAAGCTCTTCTTTTGTAGACCAAAAGCAGAACGTTTTTTCATCCGTTAATTTACTGCTTGGTTCAATGATGGCAATTGTTTTTCCATTGAGTAAGCCGTTTTTTTGAAGATTTAAAATCAGCAAACTGTTGGCCGCACCAAGTCCTATAAATAGGAAATCGTATACTGAGGAAGTATGGGCTAAACCAGGCTGTTTCATTTGTACTTGAGCGAATAGTGATGTATAAAAAAAGGGGTGATAATTTTTCTAACTATCACCCCTTTCATTATTTATTAGATAGTCTATGCTTTTACAGTTGCATCATCTGTTCTGCTTAATGCATAAATCACTAAACCGAAACCGATTTTGTTAATTGCATCTGCAATGTTGTAAACAATATCCATAGCGTTCAATGCTGCTGCAGTATCTGATACTAACTGAATACCAAATAATCCACCTGGTGTACCAAGTATGTATCCTAGAGGATAAATAGCCCATCCTACTAAAACAAACCAACCCAGTACTTTTACTGCTTTCGCTACCTGAGGACCTGCTTCTTGAGAAAGTTTTGCAACTTCTCCAAACCATACTAAATATACAATGTAGAAATAAGCTATACCGGATAAAACTCCCCAAAGTACACTACTGTCTCTGGCTAAAACTTCACCAACGTAACCCGTTACTAACATAACTAGCGATGCGAAGATTAATTTCCAAAGCAAACCAATTTTTGCGCCTGCTTTCTTGGTAATTAAATAAAATTCCACACACATCAATGGAACGGTTAAGATCCAGTCCACATACCGGAAAAATGTTGGGGAATCTCCAGTCTCCAAATTATAAGCTCTCATGTAATAATAATGCACTGCTGCAATAAAAGTAATGAGACCTGAAACAAGAACTGAAGTCCTCCATTGTTTAGAGGTGTTGTTCAACTCCAAGAAGAAAAATACTGATGCGGCCATCATGGCCATGGTTCCGATAAAGAACGTAAAGGCAACATAATTACCTGGTTCGATTGCTGTCATAATTTTTAATTTAAAAAGTTTATAAAAAGTTTAATTGTTTAGGAGGAAACAGAAGTGAGATTAAAAATGTTCGATTTCTTGTTAAAAAAGTTAAACAATATTTGAAAAAATTTTACAATATAAATTTTAATAGTTTAAATTTCAATATTATAGATTGAAATAAAAATTAAAAAATTTTTATAAAAAAAGCAAAAAATTTATTTGAATTAAGAAAAAATTTGGCTAAAGGAACAGAGTTTGGTGACGTTACTCTGTTAAATAAAATAGTTAATTGGCTCGTATAGCTTCTACAGGATCTAATCTACTCGCTTGGTAAGAAGGTACAATTCCGGCGATAATGCCAATTCCGGCAGAAAGTCCAACGCCTAGTAGAATGTTACTTAGTCCCAAAGTGGTTGGAAAGTCTACTACATAGGTCATCACTAAGGTGCCGAGAAAGATAAAAAATAGTCCTACGGCTCCTCCAATTAAACACAAAAACACAGACTCAAACAGAAATTGGAAGAGAATGAAGAAGTTTTTTGCGCCCAAGGATTTTTGAATACCTATAAGACTAGTTCTTTCTTTCACAGAAACGAACATGATGTTGGCAATGCTAAATCCTCCAACAAGAATTGAGAAAATACCAATAACAAAACCTGAAATGTTAATGACACCGAAAATTTGGTCAAAACCTTGAGAAATCATACTCATCTTATTGAGGGCAAAGTTATCTTTTACCTTTGGCTTCAATTTCCTAACTGATCGCATTACGCCTGTAAGCTCATCAGTTAAGGCATCTAAAGCATTAGGTTTGGCTTTTACCATAATAACTGCTCCGGAACTTCTACTTCTCAGGTTGTAAAAGTTACGAGCAAATTGCAAAGGCATAAACATCTTTCGATCATTCGACTGTCCCATCATGCTTTCGCCTTCTTTTTCAATCACGCCAATTACTTCTACTTTTCGGCCCTTTATTTTGATCTTTTTTCCTAGCGGATTACTGGCACCGAAAAGCGATTCGGCAATGTCCGCGCCAATTACAGTGACAGGTCTGCCAGTGTTGCTTTCTAATTCTGTAATGTAACGTCCCTTTTCAATTTTAAGATCCCAAATTTTATTGTACTCCGATGTAACTCCGCTGCCTTGGACATTATCTATAGAGTTGTTCTTATACTTAACAGTATTGGAGCCTCCGACAACCATCGCGATTGATTCAGCATTTTGAAGTTGCTTTTTTAGCATCTTGAATTCATCTAAATCTGGCTGAGGACGACGGATGTAATCCCACCAAGCTTGGTTCGGGTCAAAATCCCATGGCATTTGAGCTACATAAATTACATTGTCGCCCAAACTTGAAATGCTGCTGCGAATGTTGTTCTCTAATGAATCTACCATGGTAAACACAGAAACCATTGCAAAAATGCCAATGGTAATGCCCAGTAAAGAAAGAATGGTTCGCAGTTTATTGACAACAAGTGAGTCAATTGCAAAAAGTAAGCTTTCTTTTAATAATCGTAGGTAGAGCATTCCATTGTTTAAAGTGCCAAGTTAAGCGAAGTAAAATGTTTTCGCAGTACCGTTTATAAAATAATGAGAAATGTGGAATACGGAGAGAAGTCTGGTGAAGGATAAAAAATAAAAGATGAAGGATGAAAGGTAAAAGGTAAGAAAGTGAATAGTGCTTTGTGTTCTTTGTGCCTTTGTGGTAAAATGAGATAAAAGATGAAGGATAATAGACCAATAATTTGAAAGAGCAATAACTTATGTGTTCTTTGTGGTAAAATGAGATAAAAGATGAAGGATAAAAGATTAATGAGTTGAAAGAGCAATAACTTTTGTGTTCTTTGTGTCTTTGTGGTAAAATGAGATAAAAGATGAAGGATAATAGACCAATAATTTGAGAGAGCAATAACCTTTGTGTTCTTTGTGCCTTTGTGGTGAAATGAGATAAAAGGTGAAGGATAAAAGATTAATAAGTTGAAAGAGCAATAACCTTTGTGTTCTTTGTGGTGAAATGAGATGGAATGGGACTGTAAATTTTTTAAATTGTCATACCTGTCTATCATTTATTTTTTTAAGTTTCTAACATCTAACATCTAACATCTAACATCTAACATCTAACATCTAACATCTAACATCTAACATCTAACATCTAACATCTAACATCTAACATCTAACTTCTAACTTCCAACTTCCAACCTCTAACCTCCGTACTTCTCCAGCTTTTCTTTAACAAAAACATCGTAATCTTTCGGTTCAATATCAAAAACCTCTTTTAATGCCGCACGGAAATCCTCTTCTGTTTTTCCGGAGTTGAGTAGTTGGAACAAGCTTTTTTTACCTCCATATTCTTCCATCGCTAATTTGCAGAACAACCCACCTAACGTATATTTCAAATTTGTGTCATCGTCTAGCTTTTGATTTTCAGGAAGGTTTGAAAAGTTTAAGGTGTCCATCCGAGAGGCAATTTTTTTCAAGTGGTACTCCAGAGGATATTCTACAGAGCCTCCCAAATAGGTTGCGCAGCCTTCGTCGAACCAGTAGTGAGGATTGTAGTCAGCAGTGTAGAGGTGCACTAATTCATGCGGATAATAGGGGGAGTTGTTGGCTGAGAAAAGAATGTTTTCTTGTGGCATGGCAATTCCACCGCTTTGCGCATCGTAGGTTAAAAATGGCATGTAATCATAGCCTAGTGCATCGCAGTAATCGCGCAAATCTCGCAATACAATTACTTTTATGCTTTTCTCTGTTTTTTCGAATAAATTGGCCATTTTTCGGTTAAAACCAACCATTTTTTGTTCTAATTCTTCCATTCGTGGCACTTTTTCGGAATATAGAAAACTCAGTTTTTCTGTTGTTACCGTTTCAAAAGCGGCTAAATTCTCACCAAGTTGGTCGATAAAGTAAGGGCGGTTTAAACCATCAAACGCAACCTTTAAGTTCATGATTTTATACGTGAATCCATTTTGCTCTATCTCTAATTTTACCTCGTATTGATTGTTTTCTACTGCTCGTATTCCAAGAATTTGCGGGCTATTTTGAACTAGGAATCCTTTTTCAAACCCTCCTTTTAAGAAAAAGTCTTGTTGGTCGGTAAGGATTTTGGAGTCCCATTGACTGTTGCGGTATTCTCTACTCGAGTCATACATTGCGTTGAGGTAGTTAGAGACAAAGTCGGCAACCTCCAATTTTTCAGGGCCGTAAGTTGAAAAAAAGAATGAATGCTCAACCTGAATGGTTGGATTGGGAGAGTTTTGAGTGTTTTGTGGTATAGAGGTTTCTTTTTCTTCTGTTACGCCTTTTTCCTGTTCACCACAAGAATAACCGCCCAATAAAAAGATTAGCAGGATCATGGCAACCTTATTTTTCATCGCATCTGGTATTTAAGAATGAAAGTAGAAGTTAATCGACTGGTTGCCATGTTTCGTTAACAAAGCATAACGTTTAAAAAGGTTTTTTAAGAAACGGTTGAAACAGGAATGTTGAATCTAATCTTAGATATTTTATGTTTCACAATTTCTAATCCGTACAAGCACAATGAACAAATTATAATCACGCATTCTGAACATTCTTTTTCATCCATTTTTTGCTCTCTTTTCCACACTCCACACGATACATTATTACTTCGTTAATAACTCTTATAAATTGTTCATTTCTTCTTCTTATTAACCATTTAAATCCTTTCCTATTTTTAAGATAATCGTTAACCTTGTTAGGATAAGCAAACCCCTCATGTCAGATAAGAAAACAATTAAGAACGCTTTAATATCAGTATATTATAAAGATGGCTTAGATGCGATTGCATTGCAGTTGCAAAAGTTAGGAGTGAATATATACTCTACAGGTGGAACCCAAAAACATTTGGAAAATTTGGGTATCAACATTCATCGAGTAGAAGACCTTACTTCTTACCCTTCTATTTTGGGTGGAAGAGTGAAAACATTGCATCCAAAAGTGTTCGGAGGAATTTTGAGCAGAAGAGGTTTGGCAGAAGATGAAAAGCATTTGGCGGAGTACGAAATTCCAGAATTCGACTTGGTCATCGTTGACCTGTACCCGTTTGAAGAAACACTAGCCGGAGGAGGTTCTGAATCTGAAATTATCGAGAAGATTGACATTGGAGGAATTTCATTGATTCGAGCAGCTGCTAAAAACTTTAATGATGTTTTAACCGTATCCTCTCGAGAGCAATATGCTGAAGTATTGAGTTTGTTAGAAGAAAAAGGCGGAGAATCAAATAAAGCAGATCGGAAAGCAATGGCAAGAAAAGCATTTGATATTTCTTCGCACTACGATTCAAAAATATTTGATTATTTCAACGCTGAAGGGGAAACAGAATCTTTGAAGTTGAGTGAAAGGGAAGCAGCTACCTTGCGTTACGGAGAAAACCCGCATCAAAAGGGAACTTTCTATGGTGATTTGAATGCAATGTTTGAAAAACTGCATGGTAAGGAATTGTCATACAATAATTTGTTAGATGTTGATGCGGCGGTGAATCTAATTGCAGAGTTCAAAAATGACGATCCAACATTCGCCGTTTTAAAGCACAACAACGCATGTGGAATTGCAACTAGAAAAAGTATGTCTAGCGCATACGCTGCTGCACTTGCAGGAGACCCTGTTTCAGCATTTGGTGGAGTTTTGATTGCTAACGATACGATTGATGTGGCAACAGCGGAGCAAATTCATTCGTTGTTTTGTGAAGTGGTAATTGCCCCATCTTACGAGGCGGAGGCATTGGACGTATTAAAAGGAAAAAAGAATAGAATTATTCTAAGGCAAAACGAAGTGGGAATGGCTGCTAAAACAGTTAGAACCGCATTGAACGGCTACTTGGTGCAAGACAAGGATTCGCAAACAGAAACAAAAGCGGACTTTACAACGGCTACTAAATTAGAGCCAACAGAAGAAGAAAAAGACGATTTGGTGTTTGCTGCCAAGTTGGTTAAAAATACAAAGTCGAATGCCATTGTTTTTGTAAAACATGGACAGCTATTGGCAAGCGGAACGGGTCAAACATCACGGGTGGATGCCTTGCAGCAAGCGGTGGTAAAAGCCAAGCATTTTGGATTTGACTTAACAGGAGCCGTAATGGCATCTGATGCATTTTTTCCTTTTCCCGACTGTGTGGAGTTGGCAAAAAACGCAGGAATTACAGCTGTAGTTCAGCCAGGAGGATCCATCAAGGATCAGCTTTCTATTGACTACTGCAACAGCAACGATTTGAAAATGGTATTTACCGGTGTTCGCCACTTTAAACATTAAAACGTATGGGATTTTTTGATTTTTTTACGCAAGAAATTGCAATTGACTTAGGAACGGCAAACACCTTGGTTATTCACAACGACAAAGTTGTAGTGGATGAGCCTTCTATTGTTGCCATTGAAAGAAGCACCGGAAAAGTAATTGCCGTTGGGAAGAAAGCCATGCAAATGCATGGAAAAACCCACGAAGATATTAAGACTATTAGGCCATTAAAAGATGGGGTAATAGCTGATTTCCAAGCTGCGGAATACATGATTCGTGGAATGATTAAGATGATTAATCAAAAGAAGAGATTCTTTAATCCATCGTTGAAAATGGTGATTTGTATTCCTTCTGGAATTACGGAAGTGGAAAAAAGAGCCGTAAAGGATTCTGCGGAACATGCAGGAGGTAAAGAAGTGTATTTGATTCATGAACCAATGGCTGCAGCTATTGGAATTGGAATTGACGTTTTAGAGCCTATGGGTAACATGATTATTGATATTGGAGGAGGTACTTCCGAAATTGCCGTAATCGCTTTAGGGGGAATTGTTTGTGACAAGTCCATTCGAGTAGCAGGAGATGATTTTACCAATGACATTGTAGATTATATGCGTCGTCAGCATAACTTGCTGATTGGAGAGCGTTCTGCGGAAAGAATAAAAATTGAAGTAGGTTCTGCTTTGCCAGAATTAGACAACCCACCAGAGGATTATCCTATTCAAGGTCGTGATTTAATGACTGGAACACCCAAGGAGATTAAGGTCTCTTACGTGGAAATTGCTCACGCATTAGATAAATCCATTACCAAAATTGAAGCGGCAATTTTAAACGCATTGGAGATGACACCTCCAGAGCTTTCAGCAGATATTTACAGAACAGGATTGTACTTAGCAGGAGGTGGTTCATTACTTAGAGGATTGGACAAGCGGATTTCACTAAAAACAAAACTGCCGGTTCACGTGGCAGAAGATCCATTAAGAGCGGTTGCAAGAGGAACAGGTATAGCATTGAAAAACTCAGCTAAATTGCCGTTTTTGATAAGAAATTAAAAGCAAAAAGAGGACATGCGAAACTTAATTGCCTTCCTTCGAAAGTATTCGTTTTTTTTCCTCTTTTTAGGTGTTGAGGTGTTGGCATTCTATCTTATTTTTAAGAATAACCACTTTCAAGGATCGTCTTTTTTAAACTCTACAAATGCATTAACTGGAGGTATTTACACCAAATATGCCAACATAGCAGATTACGTTCACTTAAAAGAAGTAAACGATGCATTAAGCGATGAGAATAGACGATTGCGAGAGAATCAATTGCAAAGCTATGATCGGATTTTTGGCGAGAACATCATGGTGGATGACACACTTTATAAGAAGAAGTATTTATACACCAAGGCACGAGTAATCAATAATTCTACCCACCGACAGAACAACTATTTGACACTTAGTATTGGACAAAATAATGGCATAGAAAACGGCATGGGAGTAATTGGACCAAACGGTGTAGTTGGTGTAGTGAAAAATGTTTCACCTAATTATGCCTCTGTGC
>Ga0307934_1002118_pt1 | contig 10911 bp, 9 predicted proteins | sample OrgLakmetageno90_FD_201838 | JGI IMG/M metagenome (GOLD analysis project Ga0307934, IMG submission 201838) | Saline water microbial communities from Organic Lake, Antarctica - #90 | ecosystem: Environmental > Aquatic > Non-marine Saline and Alkaline > Saline | place: Antarctica: Organic Lake... | reverse complement strand
GTGTTATTTCTGCCCGAGCGCTCATTGAGAGTTCCTGTTCCATAGTCGAAGGGTGTCACCAGTAGGCGGGCAGTTTTAGATGAGGCACCGGGACCCCTACGCGGGCAAAATAGGTGAGGCACGTCGCCGACTGGACAAATTCCTTCTGAGCTATATGCTATAGCAAAAGGGAAGTGCGAAGCCTTCCTTTCAACTAACTAGGAGGTACCATGCTACGAAGAGGTAGTTGGCTTAGTGGGATTGTCATAGCCAGTGTTCTTTCAGTTGCCGGTTGCGCAGCTGCAGAAAGCCCCACCGAAACCGACGGCGCAGGAGGGGGAGACCCCGCCACCCAGGCCGGCGGTTCACTCACCGTCGCCGCCGCGCAGGGTCTGCAGCAACTCAACCCGGCCATCAGGACGTTCGCTTGGGAAGAAGCACTCTTCCCGCTGCTCTGGAACGGATTGACGACGATGAGCGAATCAGGTGAGGTCGTAAGCGACCTCGCTGAGAGTTGGTCCACTGATGACGCAGGAGTGTGGACCTTCAAGCTGCGGTCCGGAGTCACGTTCTCGAACGGCGACCCTTTCACCGCTGACGACGTAGTGGCGACCTTCGAGTACTATCTCGACGAAAACACTGCCACCCAGGAGCGAAATAAGATTGCCATGATCTCCAGCGTTGTCGCTGTAGACGACACCACCGTGCAATTCACGCTCGATCAACCGGTCGCAACGTTCCCCGCTGGAATCGTATGGGTGAGAATGTTGCACGTTGATAGTCTCGACCAGATTGACAGCGACCCGATTGGAACCGGACCTTTCGTTGTCTCCAGCTTCACTCCGGACGACACGCTGACCCTGGTTGCCAACGAAAACTACTTCGGTGAGGCTCCGGGATATGACACCATCGAGATTGTCAAAGCAGCAGATTCCACCTCAGCGGTGACTGCCCTTCGCTCCGGCGACATTGACCTTTTGTGGGCTGTGCCGCAGGGAGACGTTGCGCTCTTCGAAGGTGACGATTCAATCACCCTCGTTAGGCCCGCGAACCCCAGCCAGTGGCCGTCATGGGAGGTTGACACCGAGTCAGCGCCCTTTAACGATGTGAGAGCTCGTCAGGCGCTCGCGTACGCGATTGACCGGCAAACAATCCTTGAAGCTGCGTACTATGGGCAGGGCTTCGTCTCACCTACTAACAACGCCCTCAGCGAAGGCAACGCATGGTTCGGTGGTGACCTTATTGACTACTCCTACGACCTAGATAAGGCCAAGGCGTTGTTTGCTGAAGCGGGAATCACAGAAGGAAGTACTCTCACGTGGTGGGGTGTTGCTGGCCAGTTCCCGGAATGGAACACCAGTGGAGAAATCCTCCAGGCGAGCCTGAAGGAAATTGGCATCAACCTGGTGATTGATAATAACGACATCGGAACTTGGGTAGAAGCCTTTTACCCGGCGGGAAAGTCGTACCCCGGATACATTGTCCCGAACTTCCAGTCAACTCCTGCCGAACCAGCCTATTCGCTCAACTTCTACCTCAATGGTCGATGCGAATGTAACTGGGACAACAGTGAGTTCGAGCAAGCGTTCGCGGACGCTGTCGCCGAAACCGGCGCAACCGAGCGGGCTGACCGGTGGGCGACCGTGCAAGAGATCATCAACCGAGAAGTTCCGTTGATTGTTCCCCTGCAGTCGACGGTGGTCACCGCGACAAGCAGTGACGTCACTGGAGTATGGTCTGAAGGTGGTGGCCAGCTAAGGCTGGAGAACGCTCGACCGAAGGGCTAGGATGCTGCTTTTTGTAGCCCGGAGAGTGGCGATCAGCATCGGAATGCTGATCGCCACTTCTCTCCTTATCTTTGCCGCTCTCCGGCTCTTGCCCGGAGATCCAATCATCACTCGACTGGGTGCAACCCCGGGAATTGATTCGGATACGATCCAACGCCTCCGGGAAGAAGCAGGACTCGAAGCTCCCGTCCTGGAGCAGTATTTTCGGTGGATGTCCGGCATCGCCACCGGGGACTTTGGACAGTCGTTTTTCAACCAATTCTCGGTAACAGAACTCATCGTCATGAGGCTCCCCGCAACCCTCCAACTCACCTTCACCGGAATTGTCATTGCAACGCTCATCGCTGTCCCCGCAGGAGTGTGGGCGTCACTCAAGCCCCTGGGCGTGGTGGATCGCATCATCACTGCCTTGTCCACGGCGTCAATCGCAATTCCGCAGTTCATTGTCGGCATTGTCCTGATCCTCATTTTTGCGGTCCAGCTGCAGTGGTTGCCGGCCCGCGGCTATGTTCCGATAACCGAGAGCCTCTCGGAGAACCTGATCCGGATGATTTTGCCGGCGCTCACCCTTGGTATCGCCTCTGCACCACTCCTCTTGCGCTATCTGAGAGCGACAATGATTGAAGTTCTCGCCGCTCCCTACATCCGCACCGCGGTCGGAAAAGGTCAATCCAGCAGTGGTGTCCTTCTGAAGCACGCCCTGCGCAACGCACTCATTCCCACCCTGACCATGCTTGGTCTTATCGTGGGCTACAGTCTGGGCGGGGTTGTGATTATCGAATACGTGTTCGGTATCCCCGGGGTTGGATCACTCGCCATTGAGGCGGTTTTCAAGAGGGATTACGCAGTTCTGCAATCCGTGGTGTTGCTCGTCGCTGCACTGTTCCTCCTCGTCAGCCTGATTGTTGATCTCCTTTACGGAGTCCTCGACCCTCGATTGAGAGCGGGGCAAAAACGTGGCTAAGAAACCTCCAGCGAATACATCTCACTCGACCGCACCCCTCGGGCACGTCCGAGTGAGATGGGCAGAGACTATTTCCCTCACCGTGCTCGGCATTCTCGTCATTGGGTCTGTTCTCGCCCCGATCCTCGCTCCCTACGACCCCACAGCTCAGTCAATGAACCGGTTTGCTGACCCCAGTCCAGAACACCTCTTTGGAACCGACGAATTGGGTCGGGATTTGTTTAGCAGGATCATGTATGGCGGACAGTTGACGATGTCGATTGCGGCCGGGGCCACTATTCTGGCCATGGTGTTAGGGATTGCCTGGGGAATGATGGCGGCATTTCTCCGGGGCTTTGCCGACGAAGTTCTCATGCGGTTAGCCGACTCCATAATGGCGGTCCCCCAGATACTCCTCGCCCTCGTGTTCATCTCCGCCCTCGGAGCCGACCCGGCAACTCTTGCTTTCGTTATTGGCATTTTATTGACGCCGACAACGGCAAGGCTCGTTCGATCATCGGTTCTCGCGGAGCTCGAAGAGGATTACTTCCTAGCCGCCATTGCCTTTGGTGCCCCGCGTTATCGGCTTCTCCTTTTTGAATTGTTGCCCAATGTTCGCGGGCCCCTCACCGTTCAAACAGCGCTCAACGCCGCGAACGCTATTTTGTTGGAGGCCTCTCTGAGCTTCGTCGGCCTCGGCATCGCCGCACCGGAAGCCACCTGGGGCAGCCTCGTTCAGCAGGGCTACCAAAAGATCTACCAATCAGTCACATACATGCTCTACCCGGCACTGCTCATCTTTATTGTTATTTGGCTCCTCAACGTGTTGGCAGACCAACTCGGTGGGGCCAACGACATCCAGGGGAAGAAACAATGACCGCCCAGACGGTTCCACCAGTCCTCCAGGTCACTGGTCTCACGGTCCGCTTCGGAGGCTCGACTCCCGTCAAGGGCATCAGCTTTGATCTGAAACCCGGGGAAAGAGTGGGACTCGTTGGGGAATCAGGTTCCGGGAAATCCCTCACCGCGTTATCAATTATGCGCCTGGCCAAAACTGCGAAAGTTGAGGGGGTCGTCGCCCTCGACGGGGTTAATCTCCTCGACGTGCCCGAGCGGCAGATGACTAAAGTCCGCGGCGGCAAAATTTCCATGGTCTACCAAGACCCAATGAGCTCGCTCAACCCAATGCAGACCATAGGCCAGCAGCTTGTAGAAGCCATTCGACTCCACGAAAAAATTTCTGTCAGCCAGGCTCGTCCCCGAGCCCTCGCGCTCCTCGAAGAAGTCGGAGTGTCCTACCCTTCGGAGCGGCTCAACCAATACCCCCACGAATTTTCCGGGGGAATGTGTCAGCGGGTCATGATTGCGATGGCCATGTCGGCGAGACCCCGGGTCCTCATTGCCGATGAACCAACCACTGCGCTCGATGTGACCACCCAGGCGCGAATTATCGACCTGCTCGATCGTCTCGCGAACGACTATGGCACGGCAGTCATTCTGATCACCCACGACCTGGGGGTTGCGGCAGGGTTTTGTGAACGCATCCACGTAATGCGCGAAGGTGAAATCGTTGAGTCGGCGCTCGCCAACGACCTTTACGCGAACCCCCAACACCCCTACACCAAGAAACTACTTGGTGCTGTCGTTGATCTCACCACCGATGTCACGGCCCCCATCCCCGCCGGTAGGGAAGGGACCGAAACAATCACCGCGGTCCGCGGGAGGTCTTTGACCCCGGCGGCGGGAGCGAAACGGAAAACCCTCATTGAGGTCGCAGGAATTTCTAAAACTTACAGGCTCGGGGACGGTCGCATCGTAAGCGCTGTGGATGACGTAAGTTTCCAGATCACTAAAGGCGAAACCTTCGGGCTCGTAGGGGAATCAGGCTCCGGAAAGTCGACCGTAGCCAAGGCCGTCCTAGCCCTCACCAGCATCAATCGGGGCAGTGTCACTTTCGGGGACCAAGACCTCCACGCCCTCTCGAGAGGCGAGTTGAGGAGTGCGCGCCGCAGCATGCAAATGGTCTTTCAGGACCCGTACTCGGCTCTCAACAGAAGACAAACGGCCTCAGAAATAATTGAAGCGCCCCTGGTTGCCCATCGTCTTGGCACCCGTCAGTCGCGCAAAGAACAGGTCAGGGAAATGATCCATCTAGTCGGGCTTAGTGACGACTTCGCCCATCGCAAACCCCGCACCCTATCCGGGGGGCAATGCCAACGCGTCGCCATTGCTCGTGCCCTGGTACTCACCCCCGATTTCGTCGTGCTCGACGAGTCAGTGTCTGCCCTGGATGTCTCCATTCAGGCGCAAATATTAAATCTGCTGCGACGGCTTCAAGGAGAACTCGGCCTTACGTACCTTTTTATTAGCCACGACCTCGCCGTCATTCGCTACATGGCGACCACTGTGGCGGTGATGCAAAAGGGTCGCATCGTCGAACAGGCCAGTCGCGATGACCTCTTTACCAACCCGCAACACGAATACACCAAAACGCTCATGGCAGCTATCCCCATCCCAGACCCGACCCAGGAGCGAGCGAGGCGCCGCCGCGCGTCCGAACTCGCCACCCAGTTCGATGATAGATAACCCCTAAAGATTGGACATAGGCGCATGACCACACTCCATGAACGCGTATACACGCCGGCTGCAACAATCAGCGCCGGAATTTCCCGCAAAGACATCACCCCGCCGGAAGGCATTCGTGCCAGAAACTGGGGACCCGCAACCTGGGATAGGTCCGTCGGGCAACACCACTCTATGACCCTCACTGCGCTGGCCATCAGGGGGAAGGGTACAGAACCACTTCTCATGCTTGCACTCGACGCCACTTGGTGGCGTCGAGAAGAAGACGAACGCGTCCTTCGTGAGCGCGTTATCGCCTCGACGGGCATCCCTGCTGGCAATCTCATGATTGCGTTGTCACACACCCACGCGGGACCAATTTTGAGCGCCGGAGAAGCTCTCCTCGACGGTGGGGACCTCATCCCCGGCTACCTCGAGGCCATCGGTCAGGCCGCCGAAATCGCCGGCGCTGAGGCGCTGGCGTCAACCGGCACCGCTCGCATCGAATGGACAACGGGTCGATGTCAGGTCGCCTCTAATCGAGAACTCGTCATCGACGGTCAGGCCGTCGTGGGTTATTTTCCAGCCGCTGCTGCTGACGACACCGTCATGATTGCGCGGCTCACCACCGCCTCAGGCCAGACCCTCGCGACGATTGTCAACTACGCCTGCCATCCCACGACCCTAAGTTGGCAAAACCAGTCTATTTCGCCTGACTATGTGGGTGCTATGAGGCAAATTGTTGAGAGCGAAACAGGGCACCCTTGTCTTTTTTTACAAGGAGCCTCGGGAGAGTTGGCTCCCCGGGAGCAGTACACGGGAAACGTCGCTGTGGCTGACCGCCACGGCGCCGCGCTCGGATACGCGGTCTTGGCGGCACTTAACACCATGCCCCCAGCTGGCCACTGCCTAGAGCTCACTGAAATTGTCGAGTCAGGCGCGTCGCTGGCGATGTGGGTGGCTAAACCCGTGGAAGCCGACCAAACAATCCGCTCGGCCCATAAAATGATTACCCTCGACCTGGCAGAAGCGCCGTCCCTGGAGGAGTTGAAGAAACGTTGGGCCGATATTGACCCTAGAAGCCTCGAGGAGAGACTCAACCGAGTGCAAGCCCTCCGAGAGGGTCTCGGCGATAAGAAAGTAGTCGACTACCCCGTATGGGTTTGGCGGATGGGTGACGCGGTGATTGTAGGCAGCCCAGGTGAACCGTATTCTCAACTGCAAGTCAACCTTCGTAAACGCTTTCCCGACACCGCGGTGATGGTCGCCAACTTTGTCAACGGTCCGGGGTTTATGTATCTGCCCACCGTGGAGGCTTACGAAATGGGGGCTTATCAGGCGTGGCAAACTCTCTTCGCCGCTGGATCACTCGAGCGGGTCGAAGAACATGCCGCTAAACTTATAGGCACGGTACTTTCCGCAGACGTCATTGGCGAACACCCGGGGGGTTCAGATGTCTGATCGTCCGCTCGCTGCGGTCACGGGAGGCAGTGCTGGAATCGGCTGGGACATCGGGCATCGTCTTATCCGTGATGGCTACCGTGTGGTCGCTCTCGACATTTCCCCTGGTCGCACCGCTACTGAGCCCGCAGAATACCTCTCCTATGTGGAACTTGACGTCACTGACCCGGTCGCAGTCGACGCGGTCTTTTCCCGCCTCGAGCGTGACATAGGCCCTATGGCGGTCCTAGTGAACAACGCCGGAATACAGCGCCACCGGGCCCTCGAACACCTGACCTGGAGTGAATGGTCAGCTGTTGTTGACGTCAACCTCCACGGAGTGTTTTCCTGCCTTCAGGCTGCGGGGAGGCGCATGCTCGCCGCCGGGGGAGGATCAATCGTCAACATTTCCTCTGTGGCCTCGAGAGGTTCTGCCGGCAGAGCGCCCTACGCGACAACAAAAGCAGCCGTCATCGCTCTCACCGCCACAGCCGGAGCCGAATGGGCCAAACGCGGAGTCCGGGTCAACGCGGTCGCCCCCGGTTACGTCGATACCGGAGTGCTGCAACAGGGACTTGTGCAAGGAACTCTCGACATCGACTTAGTGCTCAACCGAATTCCCATCGGGCGGTTAGCGGACGTGCAAGAAATTGCTGCCGCGGTGAGTTTTTTGGTTTCCGAAGACGCAGGATATATGGCTGGACAAACACTATTTGTAGACGGTGGTTTCAGCGTCGACTACGGGGTTCCCCTCGTAACACCGAAGAACGGGTAGCCGGTGTCGGTGCGATGAAATCATTAGTCACCAACATCAATGTCGACACTGTTGTGCTAGAACTGCCCGAGCCTCTCCAACTTGGCGCTATGAGAGTGACTCGTCGCGAGTACGCGGCGGTAGAGGTGGTCACCTCCGACGGGTTTAGAGGAAAAGCGTATTGCCTCACCCGCGAAGCACCCATGGCCGACATTGTGACGCGAATGATTGCCCCGCACCTCATCGGTGCAGGATTATCGAATCTGCCGGAGCTGTGGAACACGATTTATCGCGCCACAGGCATTGTGGGACGAGTGGGACTAGTTCGCCGAGCCATCGGACTAGTTGATATCGCACTCCACGATGCGGCAAGTCAGGTACGAGGCCAACCACTCGGTCTCACCCTTGGCACGCCATCCCCAGAATTGCCCCCAGGGGCGAGCGAAGGCACTCGGTACATCCACCCCGAGCGCGCCATGCTCGTCGCGTCGTATCCCACTCCGCAACGAAGCCCCAGAAGCATTGCAGACGAGGTTCTCGCTCACGCTCGCGATGGCTGGTCCCTTCTCAAAATCGCGCGAAGCCCGGATCCATCACTAATGAGGCACACACTTGCCATTCTTCGCTCTGAGCTTCCTGCAGAGTGTCACGTCGTCATTGATGTTGGGTTTGCCTGGCGAAACTCCAAGGAAGCATCCGACGAAATCTCCCAGTGGGGAGATTTATCCCTGGCCTGGTTAGAAGACCCGCTTCTGCCGGAAGATATCGACGGTATCGCCGATTTGAGACGGCGCACGGGGCTTGCCATCGGAGTGGGCGATGAAGTTACGGACCCGGCACTTCTGCGACGCTTAGCGGAATCTGACGCGATTGATGTAGTGCGGTTAGACGTCGTGGCTCTCGGGGGTATTACCCCCAGCCTGGAGGTCATCTCGTGGGCAAGAAGCGTCGGCATTCCCATCTCTGGGCACATCTATCCCGAAGTAACTGTTCACTTAGGAATCGGCGTCGAAACCTTTCCCCGATGCGCTGGCCCCTATGACCCTGCTCCGGCTTTTATTATTGGAGGTCCACGATTTCGTGCAGGTGCTGTGTCGCCGCCCGAAGCGCCTGGACTTGGATTTGAGTTAGACCCGAACGTTTTTGACTTGGGAAAGGAGTCCCGCTAATGCCAGACACCTACAGTGTGGTGGTAACAGGAACAGGCAAAGGAATAGGCCGAGCCATTGCGGAACACCTGACGGCCCAAGGCTGGATTGTCATCGGAATTGAGCGGTCTAGCGGCTCGGGGTCCCGTGAGGCCGGAGCGTGCCACGACATTATTCTCGGCGACACATCGGATAGAGAGGTCCACCAACGCGCAGGACGTCTTGCCCAAGAGGCCGCTCCATTAAAAGGGTGGGTGAATAATGCTGGGATAACCAAGCGGACCCCCCTTCACAGAGTCGATGAGAGCGTCGTTCGCGAAATAGTCAACATCAACGGTTTCGGGTATTTATGGGGGAGCGCTGCCGCCCTTGACGCATTTTTGGACCAGGAGATCGCCGGAGCCATTGTGAACATCGGCTCGATCCATGGGCGCGTCAGCTTCCCCGACTTCGCCGCTTACGAGTTCACAAAAGGAGGCATTGACGCCTTGTCTCGGAGCATCGCAGTGTCGTATGGGGCTGTCGGCATTAGAGCGAACACCTTGGCGCTCGGTGCTGTTAGTACCCCTCATCTTGAAAGTTTTATCCGCAACGCTCCCGACCCACAAAAGCTTGAGGCCTCCCTCACCGGAGGATCTCCGATGCGGCGTTTTGCCTCCTCCGAAGAGGCCGCCAAAGCAACTGCGTTCCTGCTGTCTGACGACTCCAGCTATCTCAGTGGCGAATCAATCGCCCTCGATGGCGGCTGGACGGCATCGTCCGGTGTTGGTGAACTCGACGAACGTATCCGGGAGCGTTTATACCGGGGTAAGGAGAATTCCTAACCGCGGGGAAGCGCAACCCCCTTCCGATGTGATCTGAGTAACCACAACCTAAGGTGTTGCGCTTCCGATGAGGGCCCGGCCCGTCGTCCCAAAACAGGTTCGAGTTGTGGCCTCAAAGACTGGCTCTACCCGATTAAAGTTAAGCCGTCAGATGTCCAGAGCTATGTCTTGACCATTGATGGTCACCAGAATCCTTGGATTCTCCCCCCCCCCCCGGTTGCGGTGAGGTAGTTCCGCAGAGTGGAGAGCAGCATGTCGTCTCGTCGCTCCATCTGCGACACGGAGCCCTGCGTCACATTTAGTGCGCGGGCGATCTCAGCTTGCGTGTGCTTCCCAGCCTCCCTGACCATCGCCAGGCTCATCGCATGGACGCGGTCCAGCTCATCCGCGTGCTGTTCGAGCTTCGCGACTGCCTCGGCAGTTCCTGGCCGATGCAACATTTGATCAATCCGATCATTGCCGCGGATGAATTCCTTCTCACTCATAAGCGCGTCTCCACTACCCATCGTTCAATCGCATGATCAGCCCTCGTGCCGACCGAAACAAGCTTCGATGGTTTTACCCAGCAAGAACATAAATAGTGTGTGAAAGAGATAAGCAATCTGCCCCGAAAAGTGTTGGGGTGGTTGCCCCCGCGGGAGTACTTGAACGGCCATGGTCGGAAGAAGCGACCATCTGACGTGTTCCACTTCGAACTCGAACTCGGGCCGGCCGGCCGGCAGATTTGAACTGTAGGGCTGAGCTGATGTGGGGCCACGGGGTTAGCCTCACAGAAGGAGCTAGCCTGATCTCATCCTTTCGCACAACCAACAACGACGATGAGTTGAGACAAAATGGGCAAGCACCCGGTGTTAGATCAACTGCACAAGGCCGGGTTTGACAAGAAACAACTCGAGCAATCGCTTGCGAGGGCCACGGTGTGGTCGAGGGATGCCTCTCATTTTCAAATTCACCCCGGAAGCACCCTGCGAGCCCGCAACGTGGAGGACATCTCCCTGATACTCGCCGCCGCACACGTTACGAAAACTCCGGTTACTTTTCGTTCAGGGGGCTCGTCTCTCAGCGGTCAAACTTTGGGCACCGGGCTCGTGGTGGATACCCGCACCGGCTTCCAGTCAATAGTGGATATCCAGAAGGACTGTGTCACAGCGCAAGCCGGCGTGACACTTGCCCGCCTCAACGGCCACCTCCTTCGCATCAAGAGAAAAGTTGGACCAGATCCCGCCTCTCTCGTCTCCAGCACACTCGGTGGTGCAGTCAGTAACAACTCCAGTGGAATGACGTGTGGGACGGCGAACAACAGCTACGCAACCATTCGCAGTGTGTCGATGGTTTTTGCTGATGGAAAAATGTTTAATTCTGCCGGTGCGGACGCGAACGAGCGCTTGAGGTTCATCAAGCCTGAACTGGTGGCATTGCTGGACGCTTTGCGAGATCGCATCCGAGGCGATCCCCTGATGGTTGCGACCATCAC
>Ga0307934_1002117_pt1 | contig 10915 bp, 11 predicted proteins | sample OrgLakmetageno90_FD_201838 | JGI IMG/M metagenome (GOLD analysis project Ga0307934, IMG submission 201838) | Saline water microbial communities from Organic Lake, Antarctica - #90 | ecosystem: Environmental > Aquatic > Non-marine Saline and Alkaline > Saline | place: Antarctica: Organic Lake... | reverse complement strand
CATCCAATGTGCTTCATTCGATGTTCCAATGGTTAAAAGCGAGATAATTTACGGGGCTGGGCCTGGTCAAGATAACGGCCTGTAATATTATGCCGCGCTTTTTTGATAAACGTCATGAAATCTAGTGTTCGATCACATCAAGGCTGATTCTGTTGTCAGATGAGTGACCACCCATTATCAATCGTGTCTGACCCCTTTGGTTCTTCTTAATTGAGTTTCGAAATTAATTGGCGAACCTCGTCAGAACTTAATGGCCTCACTAGTCGAGCCACTTCATTACCGTCGTGCAGGAGTATCAAAGTCGGCCAAAGCTTTACCTTGAACGAACGCCCGAGTCGTTTGCCCTTTCCGTCATAGATTTTAATATGACGCAGTCCTGATTGTTCAGTGATGACTTCTTTTATCGCAGAACTTGCAGCCTGACAGTGTCCACACCAGGGCGCGCCAAACTCAAGTACAGCGTCACCAGAAAACTCGCCAATTTGTTCAAATGTAAATGCTTCTTCTGCGTAATCAGCGTTAGAACCAATATCATGGGTTTTCATCCCATATACTCCCCACTATAAATTACAAGAATGCCCAACAGAATGATGGGTCAGACACCATTGATTATGTGTTTTGAGCATAGCACTAGTTACATGTGATTTTTGATTAACCATAGTGGGGATTTAAAGCAGTCACAATTAGAGAAAGGCATCACACAGTCACTGCAAGGTGGCTTTATCGCCGTGGCAGTCTGATTATGGAGTGAGTAGATTGCTTCGCAATGACGGTGTTTTTTAGCATCATAGGTGTTTACCCCTTTTGGTTCGATTGACCAACTCAGTACAGGCCATGCAGACTAAAGGTCTAATCCTTTTCAAAAAAGGACACAAATTCAATGCCAGCGAATGTGAAAACACGGGTCCTGTTCCATTCCAAACGCCTGAACATATACTTGGTTAGATACTCAGAAGGTCACAAGGTGCTACGACACCTGGACATGGTTTCAGAGGGCCAGCTTTACAAACTCAACTGCGTTCTGGTCAAGCCAATAAAAGGGGGCGAATTTATCTGTGAGAAGAATATTTTTAACCTGTTCGGACGGATCTACCTGTTTCGGCCGGATATCTATGAGCACCAGATTTCAAAGATCGAACGTGGCAATCGCTGGTTATTGAGTTTTGCGCTGCTCAGATAATCAAAAAGTGTTTGACCCCTTTGATCCCAATTTGCTCCATAGTAATGCCGTGTAAAGCATAATTTTTCTTGGGTATAGTTTATATTTCGTCGTTTTCACGCTCATTGCCCACACCTAGGCTTGGTAAGCCCGATTTGATATGCAAATCGCGCTGCGGGTAGGGAATCGTAATACCGGCATCCTTAAAGGCACGCCAAATACTCCGATAAATATCCGAACGTAACATGCCCGAGCCATTTTCAGGGTCGCCAATCCATACCAGTAATTGCAGTTCTATACCGTTGTCAGCGAATTCCTTGAGCATGACTGTTGGCCCCGGCACCTTGAGTACTCTGGGTGAAGAAAAGGCGCATCCGAGCATCAACGCCATCGCTTGTTCAGGATCATCATCGTAACTGACTTGAACACTCATGGTGACGCGCACATTACGGTCGGAATAACTCCAGTTAATCACTTCAGAAGTAATCAGGTTTTCATTGGGTATAAGGGTGTCGACCCCTTCGCGATTGCGCACCACCACATAGCGTGAATTAAGCTCTTCGACCCAGCCAAACTGGTCGCCAACAGTGATGACATCGCCCGGTTTTATCGAGCGATCCATCACTAAAATAAAGCCGCTAATAAAATTGGACGTGATGCGCTGCAAACCAAAACCCAGGCCAACCCCCAAAGCACCGCCAAAAATAGCCAGAGAGCTGAGGTTGATGCCCGCAACATTCAGCGCAATCAAAAAGGCCAATGCCAAGAACAGAAACCGGATAAATTTGCTAAAGCCAACCTGCATTCCCGGCGAGACATGCTTAGAGGTTTTTAACCAGTTGCTAAGCATGGCAGACAACCACATGGCAATGGTGAAGGCCAGCACCACCATCAGCACCAACTGCATCACATCCAGCAGCGAGATATGGGCGTCGCCCACGCTCAAGGCAAGACTATCGAGTAATCCGAGTATCGCCGGCAACCAACCGAGCAGATGCAGCACCACCCCTATCCAAATGACGGTGGCCAGAAAATTTTCAGAAGATTGGAGCAGCAGACTATCGGTAAAGGCCTTACGCAGAAAATACACCGACAGGCGAATCAGTGCGAGTGCCAGCAGCACAGAAATAGCGATGCCTAGTAACAAGGTCGGCAACTCATACCGATCCAGAATCGCTTTGGCGGGCACCAGCAATGCCAGTAACGACAGCGGCCAAAGAAGACGTTTCATACTGCGCACGGCAATATGCCGAAACCCAGCGTTACGCTCACCATACGCCTGCAACACCCCTTGCACGCGGCGATTGATCAAATAAGCGAGGCTTGCCGCAATGACTATACAGGCTATCTGCCACCAGTAATGGGGCTCCAGAGCCATTATTAACCATTCACCAGCAGTCTGTGTCAGCGTATCCATCATAAGCTTGTTTCCGGTCTCAGTAACGTCGAAGCTTGCTTGCAAACTAGCAGTAAACCAGTATGGAGTAAATTAAGGAATCAATCGGGTCAGACACAAATGATTATGTGTTTTGAGCATAGCGCTACTTCCTTGTAATGTTGAATAACCTTGGCGGGGTTTTAAACCAGTAACAAATAGAAGCGTTTTACGGTTACTGCGAAGCGGCTTTATCGCCCCGACAGTCTTGTTATTACTTGTGAGTAGATTGCTTCACTATGCTCGCAATCACAGTGCGTTTTTTAGAAAAAAATGTATCAGAATCCTTTTATTTCAGGTCAATTTACTTGTAATACCATGTAACTGATGACGACATACCGCAGCAATTTACCCGCAGTAACTAATATAAGAAACCACTTTAAGCGAACCCGTAAAACACCAGCCATAACGGTTAATGGATCACCAATTATTGGAACCCAAGCAAAGCATAAGGAAAACATGCCATATTTAATAAATCGCTGTTCTGCTCGCAGGAAATCATCTTCCGACATCCTTAACCACTTTTTTACCACCACCAGGCCAGCCCAGTAACCTAAAGCATAGTTTGTCAATGAACCCAACACATTTCCTGTTGTTGCGATGATTATCAGCGTGATGGGTGATAAACCACTCAGCAATAGAGCACTCAAAACAATTTCTGAGCTTAAAGGTAAAATCGTCGCTGCTAAAAAAGCAGCGATGAAAAGGCCAAGGTGTCCTAGCTCTGAAAAATATTCCATTATGCTCAACAGCAATAAATGTGGTCAGGCACGATTGATTTTTGGATTTTCATCACTGAGTCCAGAGGGTCAGACACGATTGATTTGGCTTTTTGAATCAAAGGGGTCGAATCAAAGGGTCAGACACCATTGATTTCTTGGCAGGCTTGAAATGACGGTGATGTTGTATTGAAGCTATCGGTTCCTGATCTTGGATAATAACCAGCTTGACCAACCGGCTATGGCAATAGCTAGTCCACTAAGCAGTAAGACAGCTTTTAAGGGCGTGACAATTGCCTTTAAATCCAAAAGATCGGCAGTGTTTGTTAATGCCAGTATTTGAATAACCCCCTCAAACAGATCGGTAGGAATGGCAAGGAAACCGGGTATCGCCAGGTAAACACTGTATTTAGGGAAAAAACAAAGTGCCGCTCCTGCGAAAAGCAGTCCAGCTGAGATGGGAAAGGCAACATCTAATGTGCTGGTTGCCCATACATGGGATGTTTTTTGCTCTGCACTCATACCCGCAATTACGTTTCTGAGTTCTTCTGGAGATGACATTGAATCAATAAATGTAAAGCCCCAATGGTTCGCAACTATTCGGAATGTAAAAAACAGCAGTAATGTTGTTATAAACAGAATCCAGAGCGTACTGGTTTTAGTTAAGTTGGTAGACACTCGTCTTTGAATATCCATCGTTTGTTGGCTCCTTAAAGTTTTTTATAACTGTTAACGTCTTCAACATACATTACAAAAGGAATCGTGATATCACTTCCCTGTATTTTCGAATAACCATAGCGGGGTTTTAAAGCAGTAACAAGTAGAGTCAGACACCATGCGCACTACTTTTCGTCTCTGCGAGGCGGCATTATCACCGTGGCAGTCTGGTTATTGCTGTGGGTAGATTGCTTCACTGCGTTCGCAATGACGTTAATTTTCAAATGTCTTGGCTTTGCACGTTTTGGGGGTGGGTTTGAGATGCCTCAGCTTCGCTCAGCATAACAAACGAAAAAACGGGCTGTTTGGCCCTTTTTTTCTGGGTTCCCGCCTTCGCGGGAAGGACAGTCATTAAGTTTGCACCTAGATTGCCACGCCTGCTTTAGGCAGGCTCGCAATGGCGGATTATTATTCCGGACGCATATGGGGGAATAACAGCACATCACGGATCGATGGTGAGTCAGTTAATAACATCACCAATCGATCAATACCAATCCCTTCACCGGCTGTGGGTGGCATACCGTATTCAAGGGCACGGATATAATCGGCATCGTAGTGCATGGCCTCCAGATCGCCGGCGTCTTTATCTTCGACCTGGGCCTTGAAGCGTTCGGCCTGATCTTCGGCGTCATTAAGCTCTGAGAAGCCGTTGGCGATTTCTCGGCCACCGACGAAGAATTCAAAACGATCGGTAACGAATGGATCGTTATCACTGCGTCTTGCCAATGGGGATACTTCGGTTGGGTAGGCGGTGATAAAGGTGGGTTGCATCAGTTGATGCTCGACGGTTTTTTCGAAGATTTCGATTTGTACTTTGCCAAGGCCATAGCTGTCTTTGAGCGGGATGCCCAGACCTTTTGCGACTTCGCTGGCAGCTTCCAGCGTTTCCAGTTGTTCCGGCGTCATTTCTGGATTGAAATGCAGAATCGATTCTTTAACCGTCATCCGCGTAAATGGCTGGGCAAAGTCGATATCGAGGCCCTGATAATGCACTTGGGTGCTGCCCAAAACATTTTGCGTCACGGTACGCAACATATCTTCGGTGAGATCCATCAGTTCGATGTAATCTGCATAAGCCTGATAGAACTCGACCATGGTGAATTCAGGGTTATGACGGGTGGATAAGCCCTCGTTACGGAAATTACGATTGATCTCAAACACCCGTTCAAAACCGCCGACAATCAGCCGTTTCAGATACAGTTCCGGCGCGATTCTCAGGAACAGATCCATATCCAATGCATTGTGATACGTGGTAAACGGTCTGGCCGTGGCACCACCGGGGATTGCCTGCATCATTGGCGTTTCGACTTCGAGATAACCTTTGTCCATCAGAAAACGGCGGACACCGTCGATGATTTGCGTACGTAGTTTGAATACTTCGCGGCTGGCTTCGTTCATGATCAGATCGACATAGCGCTGGCGGTAGCGGGTTTCCTGATCTGACAGGCCGTGGAATTTTTCGGGCAAAGGACGCAGTGACTTGGTCAGTAATTTGATGTTGTCGACATGCACTGATAACTCACCTTTTTGGGTGCGAAATAAGGTGCCTTCGGCAGCGATGATGTCGCCGTTATCCCAGGTTTTGAATTGCGGGTAGACGCCTTCAGGCAAATCATCACGGGCGACATACAGCTGGATATCACCGGACATATCACGAATATTGGCAAAGCTGGCTTTACCCATCACCCGTTTGGTCATCATCCGACCGGCAATCGCCACGCGGCGTGGGGTCGCTTTAAGTTGGTCAACATCCCACTCGGCGTATTCAGACTGCAATTCACCATTCATCACATTACGGCGAAAATCATTAGGAAAAGCATTGCCCTGTTCACGAATGGTGGCCAGTTTTTCGCGGCGTTGGGCAATCAGTCGGTTTTCGTCAAATTCTGTTTCTTGGGTCATGTTTGGATTCGCTTATAAACCTGATTTGAGTGAGGCTTCAATGAATTGATCCAGATCGCCATCCAGAACTGCCTGCGTGTTTCCGGTTTCGACGCCGGTACGTAAATCTTTGATGCGTGATTGATCGAGTACATAGGAGCGGATCTGGCTGCCCCAGCCGATGTCCGATTTGGATTCTTCGGCGGCTTGTTTGACTTCGTTTTGCTTTTGTAATTCCAGCTCATACAGCTTGGCGCGTAATTGGCTCATCGCCTGATCACGGTTTTTATGCTGAGAGCGTTCCATCTGACATTGCACCACGGTATTGGTCGGCACGTGGGTGATACGAACGGCTGAATCGGTGGTGTTAACGTGCTGACCACCGGCACCGCTGGAACGGTAGGTATCAATGCGTAAATCAGACGGATTAATGTCGATTTCGATGGTGTCATCGACTTCGGGGTAAACAAACACCGACGCAAATGACGTATGCCGACGAGCACCGGAATCAAACGGCGATTTACGTACTAAACGATGCACACCGGTTTCAGTACGCAACATGCCAAAGGCATATTCACCTTCAAATCTGATCGTCGCACTCTTGATGCCGGCAACTTCACCTGCGGATAACTCCATTAAGGTGACTTTGTATTCCTGCGCTTCGCCCCAGCGTAAATACATCCGCAAAATGATATTGGCCCAATCCTGCGCTTCGGTGCCGCCTGAACCAGATTGAATATCTAAATAGGCGCTGTTTTTGTCGAGTTTACCAGAGAACATGCGCTGGAATTCGAGCTTTTCCAGGCCTTTTTCCAGTTCATCAAGATCACGCTGAATGGAATCAAAAGTGCCCTGATCGTTCTCTTCAACAGCCATTTCCAGCAGTTCTTTGGCATCATCCAGCGTTTCGCGATGACCGGATAAGGTGCCCACCAGTTTTTCCAGACTGGCGCGTTCCTGACCGAGTTTCTGAGCGCGCTCGGGGTCGTCCCAGATGCTGGGGACTTCAAGTTCGCGAGTGACTTCGACTAAGTGTTCAGCCTTAGTATCGTAGTCAAAGATACCCCCTGAGATCGTCGCTGCGATCCCGAAGAGTTTTAATACGTTGCATGGTGGCGCCGAGTTCCAAAATTCACCCCGTCAGACAGAATAAGTTGTTGTACAGAAAGCCGCGTATTGTAACGGAAAAACGCCCTTACTGTTTGGGCAGGTAGCGCATCGGGTCAACTGGCTTACCGTTACGGCGGATCTCAAAATGCAATTGATCACGCTGCGTGCCGGTACGGCCCAAGGTCGCGACTTTTTGACCAGACTGCACACTGTCACCCTCTTTGACCAAAAGGCTCTGATTGTGGGCATAGGCACTTAAATAAACATCGTTGTGTTTGATGATCAGCAAATTGCCATACCGTGGCAAACCGTTACCGCTATAAACCACCCGGCCTGCGGCAGAGGCAATAACATCTTGGCCCGCTTTACCAGCAATTTTAATGCCTTTTCGGCTCGCTGCAGCATCAGAAAAACTCGACAATAATGGCCCTTTGGTTGGCCAGCGCCAAGCGGGCGTAGACGTGCCACTGGGCGCCGGTGGAATCGGTTTACTGCTCGACTCGGCAGGTTTGACGGCAGGCGCTGATGTTTTCGGTACGGACCTGGGTGGTGGCGCTGTTGCCGTTTGGGTTTTCGGCACTGATTTTGGTGCAGTGGCTTTGGGCTCGCTGGCCGCGACCCGTGATCGCTGCGTAGTTGTCGCCCCTCTGAGTCTCAGTTTTTGACCAACATAAATTGTATACGGTGGCCCGATACCGTTTGCACGCGCTAAATCCCGATAGTCCATGCCGTAACGAAAGCTAATCGAATACAAGGTATCACCCTTGCGAACGACATAGCTAAACGGTGCATTAGCGGCTGCACGGGTTTGTTGCTGCTGTGTACGACTATCACCATAATGACCTAATGGCGCAACTGCCTTACCGCCACTACAAGCGGTGAGCATTAACATCATTAAAATCAGCAATCGTTTCATATCATCGCAAAATGAAATAGGCAGCTAAAAGAATAATGACTGTCAGCCAGCCCAGCCATTCCATCCACATCAGTAGTTTGTTTTCCAGCGCGGGTCCACCCCAGCGCATTAAGCCAGCCACCAGAAAAAAGCGCAGACCGCGGCCAATCAACGACCCCATAATAAATGGCAGCAACAACATGCCCACAGCGCCTGCGGCAATGGTAAAAACCTTGTAGGGAATCGGCGTAAAGCCAGCGAGAAAAATCGCCCAGAATCCCCAGTCAAAGAACCATTGCTGCGCTGTCAGATAAGCATGCTGGTAACCAAACTGCACAATCAGTGGCTCAACCAGTTCCAGCGCAAACACACCAATGACATACCCCAGCAGACCACCCAAGACCGAAGCAACCGTTGTCAGCGCGGCATAAAACCAGGCTTTATCGGGCCGTGCCAGAGACATTGGCGCCAGCATGACATCAGGCGGCACCAGAAAAAATGACGATTCCGTAAAACTGACCAGCGCCAACCAGTAGCTTGCATATTTGTGACGGGCCCACTGCATGGCTCGGGCGTAAAGTGGTGAAAATAGTTTCATTAAATTTGACCGCTCAATAGCGGTACAAAACTCACCGCCTCCCATTCAGATTCTTCAAACGTACTGCCGTTACGATCAATCACGCGCAGAGACTGACCTTTGTTATTGCCGACCGGAATCACCAATCGGCCGCCTGGCGCCAGTTGCTGCAAAAGATTTTCTGGAATATGCTCCGGCGCACAGGTGACGATAATGCCATCGTAAGGCGCATTTTCTTCCCAGCCCCAACTGCCATCACTATGTTTGAGGCGAATATTATTAAGCTTTAGCTGATAAAAACGCTCGCGGGCCTGTTTCAATAACGGCGCAATCCGCTCGACACTGAAAACCCGTGGCACCAGTCCAGATAGTACGGCAGTCTGATAACCAGAGCCGGTGCCAACTTCCAGCACTTTATTACGCGCCCCGCCCTGCAATAGGATTTCGGTCATCCGCGCGACAATAAATGGTTGAGAAATGGTCTGACCATGGCCAATCGGCAATGCAGTGTCTTCATAAGCGCGGCTGGCCAGCGCTTCATCAACAAATAAATGCCGCGGGCATTGGCGCATAATCGACAGCACCTGCTGGTTATTGATGCCCCGATCTTTCAGACGCTGGATCAAGCGATCCCGCGTCCGCTGAGAGGTCATACCAATGCCGCGCGGATCAGACATCATGCGTTAGTGTCTGCCAACCATTTAGCGACACCATCAATAGCATCATAACGGGTTAAATCAATTTGCAGCGGTGTGACTGAGACCGCGCCACGGCGGATTGCGTCAAAGTCGGTGCCGGGCCCGGCATCTTGCTCGGCACCGGCTGGGCCAATCCAGTACATCGGCCGGCCACGCGGATCCAGTTCCCGGATAATCGGCTCAGCTTTATGGCGATGGCCAAGACGAGTACTTTCAAAACCAATAATCTCTTCGATCGGCAGATCCGGCACATTGACATTCAAAATCGTATCGGCCGGCAATGACGCTTTGCTGAGACGAGTTACCAGTTGTTGCGCCACCCAGCCAGCCGTTTCGTAATGTTTGCCATCGAAACTGGCCAGCGAAATTGCAATTGCCGGTAAACCGAGAAACCGCCCTTCCATCGCCGCAGCAACGGTGCCGGAATACAGCACATCATCACCCAAATTAGCGCCGGCGTTGATGCCAGAAACGACCATATCAGGCTCTTCGTCCAACAAACCGGTAATCGCCAAATGCACGCAATCCGTCGGTGTACCTTCAACCCGGTAAATGCCATTATCCAGACGAGTCAGGCGGAGGGGATTTTCCAGTGTCAGCGAGTTGCTGGCACCGCTGCGATTGCGGTCCGGGGCAACCACAGTGATATCGCCACAATCTTTCAGGGCATTGGCTAAAGTGTGCAGTCCGCGCGCCATGTAGCCATCGTCGTTGCTGATCAGAATTTTCATGCGTTTTCGCTTGCCGGTTTGGTGGTTAAAATGATGTTTATCTTAACAAGAATGCCGTGGCTTGTTTATCTTTCATATCCACCAATGCTGACGGCTATTATTGTTTCCGGCAAGGCGGAAATCGCGCAGTGTAGTTTTGCTACATAAGCGATTGAATACGCCGCCAGCTGCAAAAATAGTCCCAGCCCTTAGGGTTGTGGCTGAGATGAGAGATAAGCATGCTCTGGTGTTTACCTTTCATATCCACCAATGCGGGATGTATTTCGTGTCCGGCTCAGAAAAAAGGGCATGAAATCATGCCCTTTTCTGTATTTTTGTTAACTAGCTTAACAGCTGATTTTTGGACTGTCCGCCACCGTAACTGTAAAATTCCATCGGCTTACCGCCTTTGGTAATTTTTACCGCGCAATATTTAAACTCAGGGATTTTCGCTGCCGGGTCCAGTGCCGCATTAGACAATTTATTAACCGCTGCTTCGTAGTAACAAAATGCCATGAATACGGCACCTGTCGGTACTGATAAATCTGCTCGCGCCACCATGGAAATTTCACCACGGCGGGTCGATAAGGTTATCAACTCACCGGGTTTCACACCGGCCTCATCAAGCGTAATGGGATTTAACGTCGCCACCGCTTCCGGTTCTAACGCATCCAGCACATTAGCCCGGCGGGTCATGGATCCGGTATGCCAATGTTCCAGCATCCGGCCGGTAATCAGTACAAACGGATATTCGGCATCGGGCCGTTCATCAGGCGGCACGATATCAGCGGGAACAAATTTACCCAGACCATTTTCGCGCGGGAAATCATCAATGAAAATAACCTCGTCACCGGGGTCACCTTCTTTAAAGCAAGGATAAACCACCGCACCCTCTTTCTCCAGACGCTCCCAGGTAATACCGGCCATATGCGGCACAGCTTTACGGATCTCCGCAAACACTTCTGAGACATCTTTATAGTCCCATTTCAGCCCCATACCTTTGGCGATTTGTTC
>Ga0307934_1002115_pt1 | contig 10924 bp, 13 predicted proteins | sample OrgLakmetageno90_FD_201838 | JGI IMG/M metagenome (GOLD analysis project Ga0307934, IMG submission 201838) | Saline water microbial communities from Organic Lake, Antarctica - #90 | ecosystem: Environmental > Aquatic > Non-marine Saline and Alkaline > Saline | place: Antarctica: Organic Lake... | reverse complement strand
GCGTCCTCGCGGGTCAACGTACTTCCTAAATGCGTTCGGGCAGTCCTCCCTGATCAGTTGAATACTTTGATTATGTAGTCCAACTTTCGGGGTCCACTCCACTGTTGCGTCAATATTTCCCCAAAGGGACCGACCTGTCACGGTGGTCCGCCGAAGACCTCGAAGCCGTCGCCCTCGCACTCAACAACCGACCCCACAAGAGCCTGGATTGGAAGACTCCCGTGGAAGTATTCGAAGAGCAGCTACGCTCTATTCAACAACCCCGGTGTTGCAACGACCGGTTGAAACCAGTCAATTTACTTCTTGGGTTATCACTCAGAAGATTCGTTTGGCTGGTCTCTTGCTTCCGTTTGGAACCGTCGGCAACGGGCTCGATAATGCCATGATGGAATCCTTCTGGTCATCAATGCAGATCGAGTTGCTGAAGAGTAAGAAGTGGTGGACCCGGATTGAGCTTGCGAACGGATTCTTCGAGTACATCGGGGTTTCTACAACCGCCAACGAATACACGCCACACCCAGTCGCGCAACACCCCACGAATATGGCCCCGCTCACACTTCACAACCATTATCCGCCTGAAGCTAGCGACCGGGACTGGAAACCAAACCGTAGTTCAGGTCAAGACGTCACCAAACCCTACAGCAGTCCCAAACGCCTCATCCCTCAATGCCCACGAAGACTTTGCGCGAGCTGCGGGGCGATAGCCTGGATACTGAAAAAAGCTTGAACCAAGTGCCGGCCATTGGCGCCAAACCTTTCTCTTAGGTTTCTATCTCTCAATAACGCAATCAGCCCATCGGTCCATTGCTTCTCGGTCGTGGCAGCGATCCCCACCTCACCTAAAGCCAAAACTTCTGTGTTCATGCCGACAGGGCTAACCACGACAGGCAATCCAGTAGCCATGTACTGGAGCATTTTGAAACTGCATTTTCCTCTCGCCCATTGAGAGTCTTCGAGTGGCATAATGCCAATATCCATTGTCTGAAGAGCCGCAACCTCTACATCTTCAGACCAGGACACGAAATCTATTTGGTCAGCTACTAAGTGTCGGAATTCTGGTGGGCGGTCACCAACCACCTTTAGTCGAGTGCCTGGACAAGCACGCATTACTTTCGCTAGAGCGCCCTCGATGTCTTGTAGGTACTTATGGTTGCCGGAAGTTCCAATCCAGCCAATAATCAGCGGTTGGTCTGACGGCTCGGCTTTGGCGGCAGGGAAGAATCTATCTGTATCCACAGCAGTTGGAACAATATCCACGCGCAGATTCCAACGGCTAAACCACTCGGCAAGGAAGCTGTTGCCGCAGACCACTTTGTCGGATAGTTCCGCCAGCCTTTTCGCAAAACCGCTTCCTCGGTAGAGAAAAATAGCATCGTCCACGTCCAAAATTCTAGGGCGTTTGGTGAGCGATTCCAAAGTGACAAACGAGGACATTAGTTCGCGTTGCAGGAGCACGGCGTCGTAGCGATGCGACTTCACTACGTCTGATAACCGCTCAGTAAGTGTTGCTGCGGCCCAGAGAGGCCTAATCCCTTTTAGTCGCGGCGGGTAACTACCAAACCCTGAAACAAATTCCTCGACATTGATACCTTCCCCGCGTAAGGCTGGAATGTACTGTCGAACTCGGAGCCGACTGCTAGGAACCGAGACGCCCCCAGTCAACGCAGCTAATCTCATGCGCTTGCCCTTGCGCAAACAGCCATTCTTCCGGTCTGCCCCAACAGACTGAACAAGTAAGCTAAGAGGTATATGACTAGTGCCCACCTTTCACCCCATGCCGGTGATTCCCCAAATTTCCCAGTCAACCTTACATAGCCCATGTCTAGCAGTCCACAGCCAGTCCTGGACATCAGGTTTCTCGACATGTGTCGGTCAGATGCCCTCTCCAGGATATGGCCCCCGAGCTGAAGGACACGCTTTATCGTTGCTGGCGTGAAGCAGTGGAAATGGTGAGGCAGAGGCAGGAAATGCCATCGCTCGCTAAAAAGCACTAATTCCCACGATCTTGGATTTGCTACCAAGAGCGCCAGCCACGCACCGGGGGCGGCAATCTGACGCCGCTTCTGAGGACCGCCGACGGGATCGTCGAGATGTTCCAAAGTCATTCGCCCGGCGATGAGGCCAAAGGATTCATCGGGCTGCGGAGCGGTTTCCAACTGTCCACCATGAACGCGATAACCACTCTGGGTAGCCGCTGTGGCAGCCCTCTCTGACAACTCGATGCCCTGGACCTGCCCACCGCGACTTGACACCCCATCCAGGAACGAGTTCGAGGCGCAATCCACTTCCAACATTTGGCCCCAGGCTAACGATTGCAGGCGGGTTGCATTAAGGCTGATGACACCTTTCACCAGAAACAAAAGCAGCTTTCTGGGCCTAGAAGTTTGCCTGCCCTGGGGTGTTTGTGTGCCCACGTAAGGGCCATAGTTGTCAGGGTAATGTAAATAAATGGTTTCCAAGGTTGGGCAGGGAGTGGTTCGCATCAGTCCACAAGGACGGCATTTGACCATGGTGAATTCAGTGGGGAGGGCATGGAGCCGATCGTGGCCCGCAAAGAGGAAGTCATCATCCTGGCTGCAGCCAGGGGAGCAGGCAGCCCTTCCCAATCCGACACTTTCTACAAAATCCAAAATTGCAGTTCCTTCCAAATGCCCAATGCCATTAATTCGCTAATTCGGACTTGCGCCCGTTCTAACGAGAATTTAGGGAGCAGCGTTCCTTCCTATAATTTTGGTTCGACGAACGTTTTTAAACCCTTGAACGGCCTTACTCATGAGAATGCCCTCAAAAGTAGTCAATCAGATTCAAGTACCCCAAAAAATTGTCCGAGTGCGTCAGAGTTCCGGTAGTGGCATGTCTGGATACTCCGAGAAGGCGGCAACACACCTCAACGGGTGCGCTCTTTTGCGTCGACGCCTTCCTCCTCTTCGAACCATTTCGAGGCTCGTTTCAAGATTGGCAGTTCTTCTTCGAGCTGCCGAATCTGATGTCGTGCCGCTCGCAGGTCAGCCGCTTCCTGGGCACTATCGCCAGTCGATCTGTTTGACTTCCCGGCCTTCGCGGACGAAAACCATCGCACGCCGGCGAAATTCTGGTCGGTACGGGGGGGGGGTAAGGGTGAGCCTTTCATGAAGGCCATCGGCTAGCTACCCCGAGTGGGAGCCAAACCGTAGGTCAGGTCAAACTGTCAACAAAACGCACACCAGCCCTGAAGTACTTACCTGGACAACCTGCGTATCTCCTCCCAGATCTCGATTATCGAATCAAACGACCCCTCAGGAACGTGCCGGGTCCACGAATGGTCGAGTCCCACATTTTGGCGAGAAAGCTGGGGGTTAAAACGTTCGCTAATCAGCGTTCCCTGCTTAGTTGGTGACAGGTCTAAAAAATGAAGCAGGCAATCAAGTTCGGCGGGATGGTCGGTCACAAATTCTTCAAACAAAACAACTTTAAAATTCGGCTGCGGCTTATCTTTCATTTGTTTCAAAACCCATTGAAGTCGCCTCTCCAGTGTCCGGACTTGATAAAATATCGCGTTCTGCGCGCCGGGACCAAAAAGTAGATGCAATGAACCCGTAAGGCTATTTCTAAAGTCCAGCTCCATAAGGTCTCGATTTCGAATTTCTGTCAATTGATCCAGAGGGTTGCGGACCACGACAACCAATTTGAAGGGACTGAAAACCCGCGGCCAGGTCTCCGAATGACGATCGTGCATTATGGGCTGGTCAAATAGGACATGTGACTCATTGGTGGAGAAGATGTCTTGAAGCGTTCGAATCCACTTGCGCGCCAGCTCGACGCGGTCGGGCCAAGGAGCTGAGCCTGAAAAGGCTTCCTCCGCAAAAGCAAGCAATGATTTCAACCTTGCCTTTTGCGCCTTGCGAGAAGCACGGGAATCAAACAGCAGACTCCTTACGGACATCAGCGATCTAACTGTGCGTTCCAATAGCACTCCTCGAGCACTCTGGTTGGTTCTTGGCAGTTCCAGAAATGACTGTAGCGACCCATTGGTTTCAACATATCGTCTGAGTTGATGCAACCCCGTGTGGTCTGATTCTTGCTCCAACAAATCACCCACAAGACGAAACCTTCTAAAATCGTCAAATTCCCTAGGAATTTCACTTACTTCCGGGTGAAGTGCCAAAGCATCAACGACTGCCGATGAACCCGAATACCACAAACCACTAACCAATATGTTTGTTTTCATACTTGGACGACCCGCCTTTTTTTGTCGGTGCATAAACCTTTGGCGCCGAACACTCCAGTGCCTCAATTCTAAACACAACGGCAATGGGGAGCTACACGTTTCTCGGACAGTAGTTTCGGTTGGTTTCTTATGCCGCGGAGAAGTGCTGCGGTAAGCGGAGTGGACGTCGTTGGCGCGGCGGTAGCCAAGCGATGAGTGGCGGCGGCGGTGCTTGTAAAACCCTTCGGCATGAGCCCGTTTTAAGGCCATGATGTCACCCCGAAATGTTGGCCGTTGTTTATGAGATTTGTGGCATGTTGGGCTTCGAAAGGAGCGCCACATGCCACGCCAATGCCCTTCACGTTTCCGACGGGAAATGATTGATCGGATGCTCGGCGGTGAACCCGTGTTAGCCCTGGTTTGAGAAACCCGTGTCCCGGAGCAGACTCTCGACCGGTGGAAACATCATGCCCTCATCGACGCTGGTTTCCTGGAAGGTGCTGATTTCACCCGGAGTGCAGAATTCGGTGAAACGTAGAAAAGCATCAACGCGTTGGGCGGCGAACTGCAACTAGTCTCAGACGCTTCAGCTTTGCTCGATTCTGAGGTGGCGGTTGACAGGGAGGGCAGGCCGTCGCAGGAGAACTCGTGACGGCCGGACATTCCATCAAAAAAGCCACCAGGGTATGTGGTGTGAACAGGCCCACTTTTGGGTATCGGACCAGGCCGCGCACTCCAGGCAACCGGGAAATGCGACGCCTGCTCATCGCTGATTCGATCAGGCAGGTCCATCGTGATTCCCGTGGCACGTATGGTTACCGGCGGGTCCAAGCAACCTTGCGCAGTGAACGGGATCTGGTGGTCAACCATAAGCTTGTCGCCCAAGTCATGGCCGAGTTGTGCCTTTCGGGGCTCTCCACAAGGAAATTCCGCAAACGTAACCTGGTGAGTGTTCGAACCACGAGTGACCTGGTGAAACGGAACTTTAGCGTGACCGGTCCGAACCAGTTATGGGTGACCGACGTTACGGAACATCCCACGACTGGAATCCTAGCCGTTGTCGGAACACCGGATGAAAGGTGTTGCAATGGCTCGGATTCAAGCGAGAGAAGGCCTCGTTTACGCCTGTGTGGTCTTGGACCCGTTTTCTCGAAAACCGGTCGGGTGGGCGATTGATAGGAAAGCGGAAACCACCCTGGTGAACTCGGCCTGTTACATGGCTTGGTCCACCCGTGAGACAACGCAGGAGAGCATCATCCGCGCCGACCATGGCAATCAGTTCACGCCCTGGACGTTTACAAATAATGTTGACACCTACGGGTTGCGGTTAAGCCTTGGCACGGATGGTGATTGCTACGACGATGCCATGATCGAATCCCTCTGGGGCCGGATGCAAACCGAACTGCTAAATCGAAAAAAGTGGGTGACGATTTTCGAGCTCAGTGCCGCAATGGCTGGTTACATGAATGCTTTCCATAACAACAAACGACGCCATTCCTCGTTGGATATGCTGACACCAACCGAATGCGAAAACCTCATGACTCCGTGCTTCAACTAACGTGAGCCCGGCAAAAAACCGGGGGCAGGTCAAGCGGTTGTAACGCAGCGCTATGCTATTTTCATGACTCAATATTGCTATTTGTAGCACGGTTCAGTTCTCTATGAATGAACCAGCGCTCTAGCTGGGAACTGGGGTTTCGGGCAACCAATCGGATGTGTGAAGGGGCAAGTGTGAAAAAAACTGTTTACGTTGGGATGAGCGCAGATCTAGTTCACCCGGGTCACATTAATGTGATCAGCCGGGCCGCGGAACTCGGGGAAGTCACCGTCGGGTTGCTTACTGACACAGCGATAGCAAGCTACAAGAGAGTCCCCTTTATGGAGTGGGGACTAAGAGCTGCGGTGATTGGGGCACTGAGAGATGTTGCGCGGGTGGTCCCCCAGGAAACTTTGGATTACGTTCCCAATCTTCGTGAGCATCGCCCGGATTTTGTCGTTCATGGCGACGACTGGCGCGAAGGTGTTCAGGCAAATGTGAGGCAGTCTGTGATTGATACCATCGGAGAATGGGGAGGCAAATTAGTAGAAGTCCCCTATACCCAGGGGGTTTCGTCGACGAAGCTCCATCAGGCGATGAAAGAAATTGGGACAACACCAGATCTCAGGAGGGCTAGCCTTCGGCGAATGCTAAACGCTAAACCTCTGGTGCGCTTTCTTGACCTACACAACGGTCTAAGCGGCCTGATCGTAGAAAAAATCGGAATTGAAACCCCTCGAGGGCGGAAAGAATTTGACGGGATGTGGGCCAGCTCGTTGACAGACGCTACTTCTAAGGGGAAACCCGACATCGAGGCGGTGGACACATCGGCGAGACTATCAAGCATCAACGAGGTTCTCGAAGTCACGACGAAGCCGATTATTTACGACGGCGATACGGGCGGCAAGGCGGAACATTTTGTTTTTACCGTCCGAACGTTAGAGAGGTTGGGAATCTCTGCCGTCATTATTGAGGACAAGACTGGCCTCAAAAAGAACTCGCTGTTTGGCAACGATGTCGAGCAGTCACTTGAATCGATTGAAATATTTTCGGATAAAATCCGAAGAGGGAAGCAATCCCAGCAAACCGAGGAATTCATGATTATCGCCCGCTTGGAAAGCCTCATCTTAGGCTTTGGTGTTGATCACGCCATGGAGCGAGCTCAGGCGTTTCTCAAAGCAGGCGCTGACGGAATCATGATTCATTCACGCCAAAATACTCCGGATGAAGTTTTCGAATTTTGCGAGGCCTACAACGCCCTGCCCGACCGCAAAACCCTGGTTGTTGTTCCCTCCACTTACAATGCGACAACCGAGGACGAACTTGAACATCACGGAGCTAACATCGTCATTTATGCGAACCAGCTTCTTCGCTCGGCTTACCCTGCAATGGTCAAAACGGCAGAATCTATTTTGAACCATGGTCGGTCTGCGGAATGTGACACGAACATGATGCCAATCAGTGAAATATTGGAACTTATTCCCGGCGGTAGGTGATGATTTCTCCGGCAGACTTTTACTCTGCCCTTGCGGCTGGAGGGGTATGTTTTTTCTCGGGGGTGCCAGATTCACTATTGAAAGAGTTCTGCGGTTACGTCGATGCAATTTTGCCTCCCGAAAGGCACGTGATCTCTGCCAACGAAGGGTCCGCTGTCGCTCTGGCTGCAGGTTTTCATCTTGCAACGGGAAAACTTCCCCTCGTTTATCTACAAAACTCAGGGCTGGGAAATGCCATCAACCCCTTGCTCTCGTTGGCCGATAAGGCAGTTTATTCTCTCCCGCTAGTTGTCCTAGTCGGGTGGAGGGGCTCCCCCGGGGTGAAAGATGAACCACAACACCTGAAGCAAGGTCGCGTGACGCCCGCCCTCCTCGATGCGATGGAAATTCCCTGGCGAGAAATCCATGCGGATGGCATCAGAGCGAAGGAAGCGGCGAGATGGGCCACACAGACTTCTCAGCAAATTAGAGGCCCAGTAGCTTTGTTGGTGCACAAGGATTCCTTCTCGAAAGCCGAAGACCATCGGCTCGTGGAAGGTATTGACGGCGCTCACATGTCGAGAGAGCACGCCATTTCCTTAATAACGAAGACTCTTCCCCTCGAGGCCACAATTGTTTCCACGACAGGAATGATTTCCCGAGAACTATATGAGCAAAGGACAACGCTCGGACAAGATCGGTCACGTGATTTTCTGACCGTAGGATCGATGGGCCATTCTTCCCAGATTGCGTTGGGAATCGCCATATCGCGACCAGAGCAGCAAGTAGTCTGTATTGACGGCGACGGGGCTGCCCTCATGCACATGGGAGGGCTCGCCACGATTGGTTCCAATCGCCGGGGGAACCTTCTGCACATAGTGCTCAATAACGGTGTCCATGACAGCGTCGGCGGACAACCCACTGTCGCGCAGCAGATGTCTTTATCTGGGGTGGCAAAAGCATGCGGGTACGGGGTGGTCTGGACTGCCGTCACGACAGAGGGAGAGTTGGTCGAAGCAATTTCCAAACTCGCACCTCAAGGAGGCATGAAATTCGTTGAAGTCCTGGTCAAACCTGGTTCTCGTTCTGACTTGGGGCGACCACAAGAAACACCAACCATCAACCGGGACATGTTCATGCAGAGCCTGAAGGGAACGATGTGAATACATCCGATGAACACAAATGATTCGACTAGTTGGGCAGCTCCGATGGCCTCCAGCACGAGTCCGCCAACTTGGGGTTTTCACTCTCAGACTTCGGTCCGTTTTGGACGAGGTGTCCGCAAGTACCTCAAGGATGAGATTCGTGACCAGCGAGTACTCGCTGTCTCCTCGCGGAGGGGTCGTCAACAGTTACTTTCAGACCATATCCTTGCCCCACATGTAGGCAACTTTTTCTGGGTTGATTCGGTGACAGAGAATCCCGGCTTGAAAGAGATTCAAGCAGCGCTCGAAAAAGTTGGCGGGCAAAATTTTGATTGCATCGTCGCTTTTGGAGGCGGTTCCGCAATTGACTTCGCGAAATCCCTTGCTGCGGGACTCGCCTCAGGCTTAGGGGGACAAGATTTACGAGCAATAGTTTCTCATCCAGAGTCACTGCTCAAGTATCATCCGCTCCCGATTCATGCTGTCCCAACGACATCCGGGACGGGCTCCGAGGTAACTCATTTTGCAACAATTTGGGATTATGAAAACCGGAAGAAACTATCCCTTGCGAGCCAAACTTTGGCGCCCAAAACCGCCCTGGTGGATTCGGAATTAACAGACCTCCTGCCAGCAAACGCCACGCTTTCCTCTGGCCTGGACGCACTCAATCAAGCGTTTGAATCTGTGTGGAACAAAAACGCTTTACCCATAACGGTTGTGCTCGCAGCCCGCGCAATATCCCTAGCACTCGAGGCTCTTCCAGCCCTCCATCAAAATCTGAGTAACACAGTGGCACGTGACAAAATGGCAGAGGCAAGTCTGTCGGCTGGTCTATGCATCAACCAAACTAGGACTGCAATCTGCCACTCCATTTCCTACCCCCTGACTGCGCATTTCGGGGTTCCCCACGGAATCGCCTGCGCATTCACGATGGGGGAGGTATTGAATCTTTGTGTCGAACAAACCCCCACTATGTTCGACACGGTGATCCGTGCGACCGGTCACCGCTCTGCCGAGGCTCTGCGGGATGAAGTACGAGTTCTTCTCCTCCACATTGGCGTAGCGGCGAAGGTCCGAGCAGCGACAGACGACGTGAACAGTGTTCTCGCCCTGAGAAGGGAAATGATGACACCGGGACGAAGTGACAATTTCACTCTCGAGATTGACGAGGACGTCCTTTCCCATCTAATCAGCTGTGCTTACTTCGCTGTGTCTTGAATGACGGGATTGGTGCGCAGGACCCCGGAGGGACACGCAATAATTTTAGGCAGGGCGCCTCATTGAGAAATCCCTGCGCATTAGGCTTTCCGCACATAAAGCGCCCTGAACAGCTCTGTTGGCCATGGCATGTGGCGTGACTCTGCTACGGCCCGCTTATCAGGTAAACCGCTCTAAGTTTAATGGAGACTCTGTTTATCGCGGGTTCACGCGGTTAGCGCAACACCTCGATGATTGAAGGGTGTTGATTGATGTGACTGAAAAATATTCTGAGCGGATGCTGGGCGATGTTGTCCACAGATTGTGGGACGTGAAACAGACAGGACTGGCAGGAGACGCGATCGGGCTGAAGATCGGGTGGAGCTAGACAGCAGTGCGCCGCCATATTCGCGAGCACGGTGGTGTGCGACCTCGCTGGGGACGGGAACTGTCGGGCCGGTCCCTGTCAATGAGTGAGCGTGAAAGTATCCTGGCGCTTAAGAGTCAGCATGGTGTGCGGGAGATCGCCCGCCGACTGGGGCGGTCACCATCGACAATCTCGCGGGAGCTAAGACGACACTGTGGGGTCAACGGGTATCGTGCCACTCGCGCCCACGCACTCGCATTCGAACTGGCCAGACGCCCCAAAGAAGCTAAACTCAACACGAAATAGGCTCTACGCATCCGGGTGCAAAATGACCTTGAAAAGAGTCTCTCGCCGGAACAGATCTCAGGCCGGCTGCGACAAGATTTCCCCGACGATCCGGAGATGCAGGTGTCTCACGAAACGATCTACCAATCGCTGTATGTACTCTCACGGGGCGGACTGAAACGCGAGCTTGTCAAGAAGTTGCGCACCGGGCGGACCCTGCGCAAGTCGAAGGACAGTTCCGAGACTCGTCGCGGTCGCATCAAGGACATGACGTTGATCGCCGAGAGGCCACCCGAAGCAGCAGACCGTGCAGTGCACGGCCATTGGGAAGATGACCTCATCACCGGCAAGGACCACAAGAGCGCCATCGGCACTGTCGTGGAACGGAAGACGGGGTACCTGATCTTGGTGCACCTGACTCCCGGATGCAATCGTGTCGATGCTGTTCATGACGTTCTCATCCGCAAAATGGTGGACCTACCAGACCTGCTGCGCCGAACCCTGACCTGGGACCAGGGTGTTGAGATGCACCGCCACAAGGAAGTCACAATCGCAGCAGACCTAGCAATCTACTTCTGCGACCCGCACTCGCCCTGGCAGCGGCCCACGAACGAGAACACAAATGGTTTACTGGAGTGGACCCCGAAAGTTGGACACTGTACGTAAACACTAGTGCGCTGCCCTGGCTTGGGTTCGGTACTCGTCTGGGCTTAAGTATCCGAGCCGTTCCTG
>Ga0307934_1002114_pt1 | contig 10928 bp, 9 predicted proteins | sample OrgLakmetageno90_FD_201838 | JGI IMG/M metagenome (GOLD analysis project Ga0307934, IMG submission 201838) | Saline water microbial communities from Organic Lake, Antarctica - #90 | ecosystem: Environmental > Aquatic > Non-marine Saline and Alkaline > Saline | place: Antarctica: Organic Lake... | reverse complement strand
CGGGGAAGTGTCGGGAAAGACCAGCGCGATGCCCTGTTCAGCGGCCCAGCCCTGCGCGCCGGCCTTGACCATGGCGTTCTCATGCGTGCAGGTCAGCCCCGACAGATACCACAGCACCGGAACGGGGCCGTCCTGCGCCTCGGGCGGCAGGAACAGACCGAAGGTCATGTCGCAGGCGCAGACCCCGGAGGTGTGGGTAAAGACGCCTTGCGTGCCCCCAAAGCAGGTGTTTTGCGAGACGGTTTCCATGTGATCTTCCCTTTCTGTCGCGTTGCGGGATCAGTAAAGCTGGTTCACCCAGCCTATGACAAGTGACACCGTGACGATCGCGGCGGTCGTCGATATCAGGATCGAGGACGAGACCCGCTTGGGCGCCACCTCGTAATGCTGGGCCAGCATGAAGACATTGCCGGCCACAGGCAAGCTGGCCGCCGCGATCATCACCGCCGCGGCATAGGGCGGCACGTCGAAGATCAGCAACGCGGACACCGCGACGGCGGCCGGATGCAGCACCAGCTTGCAGGCTGACAGCCAGCCCGTGACCGACAGACGCTCGGCCGATTTCGAGGCCAGCGACGCGCCAATGGCGAAAAGCGCGCCGGGTGTCGCCGCATCGCCCAAGATGCGCACGAAGGCGTTCATCGGATCGGGGATCGGCAGTTTCAGCCCCGACCATGTCAGCCCCAGCACGATCGAGACGATCATCGGGTTCTTGATCAGCCCGAGCCCCACGGTGCGCAGGATCCCGAGGCTCATCCGCCCGTCGCGCGAGCCGGTGATCAGGATCACCACCAGCGCACCGAAGACGATCAGATCGACCGCCAGCACGATCATCACCCAGCCGATCGCCGCCTCGCCCATCAGCATGGCCAGCATCGGCACCCCGAGAAAGCCGACATTGCCGATCACCGCGCATTGCGCCTCAATGGCGGTTTCCCGAAGGCTGACCCCGCGCAGCGCGGCAACCAGCGTCGCCAGGACGTAGACCGACGCCGTGCCGGCGAGATAGGCCAGCACGAAATTCCAGTCCAGCACCTCGGCCAGCGTCAGGTTGGCGGAAAACCGGAACAGCATCGCCGAGAGCGCGAAATAGAAAACGAATTTCGTCAGCCAGGCGGTGGCGACCTCGGGAAAAAACCCCGTGCGCCCGGCCCCGTAGCCCAGACCGATGATCAGAAAGAATGGCAAGGTCTGGAGAAAGATGCTGAGCATGGGCTGTCTCGTAGCAGGTTCACGCCTAGCGTCAATCTCGGGCACCCTGCGGCCGCGTTGCGGCGCTTGCTAGCTCACTCGGTCAAGGGCCGCAGGATCAGCGCCAGCTGGCGTGCAATGCTTTCCGGTGAAAGTTGCGCGGCCAACGCATCCATTGCGCCGCGGGCTTTGACCCAGTCGGATCCATCGACCCCGAGCTTTGCATGTTCAAACACCTCAATGATGTTTTCGTCGTTGGTTGCGTCGACCAGATAAGGGTAATCCGCGCCAAGCAAGTCAACGGCATCATGCGCATCGCGATTGATGATAATGTTGGCCCCGCAGGCTGCTGCGTTCGCGGCCTTGGTGAGCGGCTTGAAAATGATTTTTTTTCCGGCACCGCTGGACGCGATCCTCACACCGTAATGCAACCTATACTGCGACAGTTCGTCTAAGATCTTCGCCGATGGCGCGACTTCTCCATCGATCACGAAGATCTCGCGAGCAATGGCCGGGGGGATATGCGTATTCTTCAATGCACCCCAGTAAATTGCCTGAACTGCACCGGTGGCCGGAGCGCACCGTTTCACCCTGCAATCATATCCGTGCGGAAGAAGGGCTACCGACGCCGGTGAAACGCGCCGCTGTTTTCTTGTCATGTAGTCATATTGCGCTTGGCTGGCGCATAAATGAATGTCGGCGTCACGCATTGGGACTTTCGCCATGTTGGAATCGACATAATCGAACAAGACACCCTGCGCGCGCCGTTTCAGGATTTCGGCCGAAATCGGGTTCAGTTCTTCGATACATTGCTTTGTGACGAAATAGATCGCGTCAAGTGGACATGCAGCCATCCACGCGATCTGACGAACAGAATTGACGCTGCGCAGCGGCTGGCCTAAGCCCAAAAGCGGCATTTTCATCGTCGCACAATCGAACCGGTTTCCGAGATGGCGTCGCGCGATCTCGCACAGCTGATTGCCCCGCATGAGGCTGCTGCCCCATGGCTTGTCCGTATCTGGAATGAGAAAGCAAAGCTTAATAGCCACCAAGGAAATCCTAGATTCGACGACCCAATAATTTACGTATCCTGTTTGGGTCGAGCCGCTTACGCAGAATGCGGATCCAGTAGGCACTTGAAAAAAAGAGGGACGCACGTGTGTTACGGAGTTTTTCATCATGCGCAGCACGGCGCCCAGCCTCGATGTGCGAGTGCTCCTTGCGATCTTCGGGCTGAACCGCGATCTGCGGATCAACAGCCAGTGATTTTAGTCGCGAGATGTCGCACGGCCAGTCTGCGCGAGCGTGGATCGGAACCGCCCTTTCCAGAATATATTCGGCCGCTCCATACGTTAGGGCGTATCCATGGGCGTAGGCTGGCGTTGCAGCCAGACGATGACCAACCACGCCATTGCATATCGGCTTTTTAGAAAATCGATTCACGTGGGTATGATGATGTCCAAGCAGGACCATTTCGCCCGCCTCGTATCCGCGCGCGGCAATGAACGTTTCGAACGTATCACTGAGGACTGCGTCATCCTCAAAGAGGATCGCTCCGGGCAGACCTTGGTCGATTATCTTGCGATAGGCTTGGACATGGCTGAGGGCACAGGCCAACTCACCATCAGTCAGATGCTTGCTTGGACGATGATCCCAGCTCCATTGTCGACCGCGGTCCACCTCGGCTTCGGCCCAGGCGGGCAAGCCATTCCGGCCATCGACGCCGATCAGGACCTCGGCCTCGAGGCCCATCTCGGCCAGTGCATCGAGGAGCGGCGCGCGGCGGGCCTCGTCGCCGTCGAGGGAGAGTACGAAGATGGGCCAGCGGTCGATGTTCTGAACTGTCATAAGAGGCTCATCACGAAAAAACTCTGGATTTGGATTGTGGGACGCCACTGTTTCAGTCGCAAGGAATATACCCACCTCATGTCAAAAGCCGAGCCATTGGCGACGTATATCACTTATCTGACGCAACCGTTTGCGCACCTTACGTTTCTTTTTACCAGGGATCGTAGGCTCTCGTCCGGCCATACGCGCCAGACCTTTGTCTGCTGAAAGCATGATTGGTAGCTTGGACGCGATCTCTGAGCCTAACAGATCTTCCAAACTGTCAAACCGTTCTTTCTTTCTGTTGGAAGTGAAGTGTGAATGAAGTTTCGGACTGTGAATGATGCGCGGCGCGGCAGATTTCTGTTCGTCCCACAAGCTCAACACTTCGAAACGCATGAGATTGTATTCTGGCGGCAATGTCGCAACCCTGAGGTCACTGTCCCACACCAACTCGCGCAGCACCGGCTGATCCCGCTTCAAGTCATTTTCACGGACGGCTACGCTCCAGCTCTTGATGAGTTCGATAACCTCAGGGCTTCGCCTGAAAGCGACGACGCCGCCATTGAAGTGCGGAAACGCATTTGGAAAGGGCTTGCGCCAAATGGTTTGCGCGTGCCCCCCATTCAGGTACTGATCTTGCACCATAGCCATGTCGAAGCGGTCCAGGACCTCGAAAACGTCGCGGATATCGGCAATCACGAAAAGATCCGCGTCAAGATACAGCGTTCTGTCGAAACGGCTGAGGAGCATGGCATCCATCTTGGACCGCCGCCAAGGATCGTCGAGTTGATGGATTCGGTCAAACACCGGCATTTGCACCTGTTGATCCGTGAACAGATCAACCTCTAACCCGGGGCAACTTTCCTTGACCGATCGCGCGGCCCGCTCGGCCAACTCAGTGTAGTCCTTGCCCGTGGTGGCGAAGATAGCTCCAACCGTTTCCGTCATACAAGATACATCGCTCGGATCTTACTCACAGTTGCTCCTTATTATCGTCAGGACCGAATATGTTCTAGGCAATGCGTCGACAAAACCACTTGCGCATTGTTACGAGGTTGATTTTTTTGCGCAGCATTCTCATCCAGTAAGCGCGGGAGAAATAACGCGATGAGCGTTTATCTCGATTTTTTTTGCGTCGTAACGCCACGCGATCTTCCTCAAGATGTGACTTCGCATTTTGCTCGGCGGGTTGCAGGGCGATCTGCGGATCGGCGGCCCATGATTCAATCCGGGAGATGTCACAAGGCCAGTCTGCACGGGTGCGCACGGGGCTGGCTCTTGCGAGAATATATGAAGCCGCCTTGCGGGACAAGCTGTAGCCATGCGCAAGAACAGGCGACGCTACCAGTCGATGGCCGACGACACCTTGACACAGAGGCGTTGCAGAGAAACGACGTACCCAAGTGTCCTCATGACCGAGCAGCACCATCTCGCCCGTCTTGTACCCTTCAGCAGCCATGAACCGCCTTAACGGCTCACCAACGATCGCGTCATCTTCAAAGATAATCGCCCCGGGGAGACCATCGTTGATCATCTTTCGATAGGCGCATACGTGACTCAGCGCACACGCCAATACACCATCGGTCACATACCGTGCCGGACGATAATCCCAAGTCAACTCTACTGTACGATCCACCTCGGCCTCGGCCCAGTCCGGCAAGCCGGCGCGACCATCGACACCGATCAGGACCTCGGCGTCCAGGCCCATCTCGGCGAGCGAGTTGAGCAGCGGCGCGCGGCGGCCCTCGTCGCCCTCAAGGGAGAGGACGAAGATGGGCCACTCTGTGCCGCGCGCTGCGCTTGAGTCTGAAGGATCAGCCTTCGGCGGGTTCACTGGTAATTTCCGCACCCGTGGTCTGATCGACCATCTTCATCGCCAGACGCACCTTGCCGCGATCGTCAAAGCCCAGAAGCTTGACCTTCACGTCCTGACCTTCCTTGAGCACGTCGCTGGGATGGTTCAGGCGGCGGTTCTCGATCTGGCTGACATGGACCAGCCCGTCGCGCTTGCCGAAGAAGTTCACGAAGGCGCCGAAATCGACGATCTTGACGACCTTGCCGTCATAGATCCTGCCCTCTTCCGGCTCGGCCACGATCGAATGGATCATGTCATAGGCCTTCTTGATGGCCTCGCCATTGGGCGACGCGATCTTGATGACACCCTCGTCGTTGATATCGACCTTGGCGCCCGAGACCTCGACGATTTCGCGGATCACCTTGCCACCCGATCCGATGACTTCGCGGATCTTGTCGACGGGGATCTGCATGGTCTCGATGCGCGGGGCATGGACGCTGAAATCAGCCGCGCCCGACAGCGCCTTGTCCATCTCGCCGAGGATGTGCATGCGCCCAGCCCTGGCTTGGGCAAGGGCCTGTTTCATGATCTCGGGCGTGATGCCCGCGACCTTGATGTCCATCTGCAGCGAGGTGATGCCCTCGGCGGTGCCGGCGACCTTGAAATCCATGTCGCCCAAGTGGTCCTCGTCACCGAGGATGTCCGACAGGATCGCGAATTCGCCGTCGTCTTCCAGCACGAGACCCATGGCCACACCCGCCACGGACGTCTTGAGCGGCACGCCCGCATCCATCATCGACAGCGACCCGCCACAGACCGAGGCCATCGACGAGGAACCGTTGGATTCGGTGATCTCGGACACGAGGCGGATGGTGTAGGGAAAATCGGTCGCCGGCGGCAGCACCGCCTGCAGAGCGCGCCATGCAAGCTTGCCGTGGCCGATCTCGCGGCGTCCCGGAGGACCGACGCGCCCGGCCTCACCCACCGAGTAGGGCGGGAAGTTGTAATGCAGCATGAAGTTCTGCTTCGAGGTTCCGTGCAGCGCATCGACGAACTGCTCGTCATCGCCGGTCCCCAGCGTGGTGACGACCAAACCTTGGGTCTCGCCCCGGGTGAACAGCGCCGAGCCGTGGGTGCGCGGCAGCAGGCCGGTCTCGCACGAGATATCGCGGATCTCGTCCAGACGACGCCCGTCGATGCGGTTGCCGTTCTTCACGACATCGCCGCGCAGCACGGCCGATTCGAGCTTTTTCAGTGCCGCGCCAAGGTTGGCATCCTCAAGCTGTTCCTCGCTGAGCTGCGCCTTGATCGCCTCTTTCGCGGCAGAGATCGCGTGCGTGCGCTCCTGCTTGTCGCGGATGGCGAAGGCGGCGCGCATCTGATCCTCGCCGGCGGATTTGACCACAGCGTAAAGGTCCGAGAAATCCGGCGGGGTGAAATCGAACGGCTCTTTCGCGCAATCCTCGGCGAGATCGATGATCAGGTCGCAGACCGGCTTGATCTGCTCATGCGCGAAATTCACCGCGCCCAGCATTTCCTCTTCCGAAAGCTCGTAAGCCTCGGATTCGACCATCATCACGGCGTCCTTGGTGCCCGCGACGATCAGGTCGAGTCGCTGCGCAGGGTCATTGCGCAGATCCTGCATGTCGTCGATCTCGGGGTTGAGCACATACTCACCATCCGCATAACCGACACGGCAACCGGCGATCGGACCCCGGAAGGGCGCGCCCGAAATGGTCAGCGCCGCCGAGGTGGCGATCATCGCCACCATGTCCGGGTCGTTCACCAGATCATGGCTGAGCACGGTGCACATGATCAGTGTCTCATGCTTGAAGCCGGGCACGAAAAGCGGGCGCACGGGCCGGTCGATGAGACGCGCGGTCAGCGTCTCTTTCTCCGACGGGCGCGCCTCGCGCTTGAAGAACCCACCGGGCACCTTGCCCGCAGCATAATATTTTTCCTGATAATGCACGGTCAGCGGGAAGAAATCCATTCCCGGCTTGGGTTCCTTGGCAAAGGTCACGTTCGCCATGACCGAGGTCTCGCCCAAGGTGGCAATCACCGAGCCGTCGGCCTGACGGGCGATCTTGCCGGTTTCAAGGGTGAGGGTTTCCTCGCCCCATTGCATCGATTTTTTCGTTTCTTTGAACATCACGTTTCCTAGACTGGCCGGTCCGGGCGTATCCCGTCGGGCCCATTTGCATCCGGGGCCGCATTGCCCCATGGCTTCTGGTGGTGTCGTGCTGCCCCGGCAAAGCCGGACCGGGGCGACAATCGGATCATGTGAAAACCGCGCCCGGTCGGGGCGCGGTCTCTGGTCTTAGCGGCGAATGCCGAGGCGCTTGATCAGGTCGCGATAGCGATCCGCATCCTTGCCCTTGAGGTAATCGAGCAGCTTGCGGCGCTGAGCGACCATCATCAGAAGGCCACGGCGCCCGTGGTTGTCTTTCTTGTGGGTCTTGAAATGCTCTGTCAGGGTGCTGATCCGCGAGGTCAGGATCGCGACCTGCACCTCCGGCGAGCCAGTGTCGCCTTCCTTGGTGGCGAAGTCCTTGATCAGGCGGTGCTTTTCTTCAACGGTAATCGACATCGGGATCTCCTTCAAAAGTCGGCGTTATGGGCGCAAGCCGGGATGTCGTCCAGCAAGGTCCGGGCGTGGCCTCGAGGGGGCGATCCCGTCGAGACTTCGCGCGTGTAGAAGAATTTGGCGGAAATTGGAAGCGGGAATCGTGTCCCTGGCTCAGAGGCCGGTCATCAACGCAAATTCGCTTTGCGGCAGCAGCGCTACGTGATCCAGCGTCAGGCCGTGGGCATTGGCGATCAGCGTGATCGGCTCGCCGTTCACCAGCAGGCGCTGGTGGTCGGGGTTTTCGCTGTCGGGTTCCAGCGTGACCTCGGGCTCGACCCCGGCAGCGTCATCATAGACGACCACGAGCGAGTCCTCGTCGGGGGAGAAATCGAGAATTTCGGCCTGATGGTCGCCATCGAGCCAATCCCCGAGGATCACGCTGTCCGCGCCGGTACCGGTCGTCACGATATCCTCCTTGCCGGCAAGGATCACGTCGTCGCCGGGTCCACCGTTGAGGTAATCACGCCCGTCGAGATCCTGCAATCCCTCGGCCTCGGGATCGAACTCCGCACCGATCAGCGTGTCGTTGCCGAGTCCGCCAAACAGCGTATCCTGCCCTTGACCCCCGACAAGGTGATCGTCCCCGAGGCCGCCATGCAGCGCGTCATTGCCCGGACCACCATGCAGCGTGTCGTCGCCCGCCCCGCCATGCAGCGTGTCGTCGCCATCGCCACCGTAGAGAATATCGTTTCCGTTCTGGCCGAAAAGCAGGTCGTCGCCGTCATCGCCGAAGAGCATGTCATCGCCATCGCCACCGTGCAGCGTATCATCGCCCTCACCGCCCGAAAGGACGTCATCACCTGCCCCGCCATGGAGCACGTCATCGCCGGCGTCACCGAAAATGGTATCGTCCCCGCCATAACCGCCGATCTGATCGGAACCGGGTGTGCCGCGGATGATGTCCGCCTCGGTCCCGCCGCTGGTCACTTGCCACCACGCATCGGCCCCGCCATCCGTGAACAATGCCTCGTCCGGGGCCTCGTCCGGGGGTGGCAGCGTGTCACTGTCTGCACCGGCCGGGTCGTCCATCTCCAAAGGTGCCGCCGACATGTCGCTCAGCACCTGTTCGAACAGGTCCGGTGCGGTCTCGGGGGGGCTGTCATCCGGCATGTCGTCTTCGGATTTACGGTCAGGCGCGTCCCGGTCGTTGTCATCGCTGTCGAGACCGACAAACGCGGCTGCACCGACCGCAGCCATCCCGAGAAGTCCAAATATGGAAAGCATAACATCACCACACAACCAGATATCAGGAAACCACACACTCCGCTTTTGAACAAGCGGAGATCGGGACGTGGGTTAATCCGCCAAGCGTTAACCCAAGACCATCGGCGCCATCAAAAGGCTTTCGCGCGGTGTGATGGAGACGAGACGTCGCGATCTGGCGATGTCACTATGCGCTTCGGCCGTGCCAGGCGGTGCGGCAGACGTCCCGCATGGCCGCAGATCAAAGCTCCCGCGCCGGTCAGCGCAGGCCGAAGAAGCTCAGAAGAAAAAGGACAATCACGACGAGGCCGACGAGGTATATGATCGAGTTCATGGGCTCCTGCCTTTCATTCCTGCACTGGGTTCCCTTTCGCTATCATCGAAAGGGGAGGATGGAAACCGCGCCGCGAAACGCTGCGGGATTTCCGCTTGCCTTCGCGCAGCAAGGCAGACGCCGAGAAGCCCCGATCAGACACCGCGCAGCGTGTCGCCCGGATCGATCCGCGGCTCCAGCGCGATGCGCACCGGCGCGGGGTCCGCCTCGCCCGCAGCGCGCGCCGCGATGATCCCGGCCGCCTTGCGGCCGATCTCCAGACGGCAGGCATCCATGGTCGCCAGTTTCATCGGCAGCCCGTCCAGCAGCTCGACACCGTTGAACCCGGCCAGACCGATCCTGGCGGGAATGTCGACGCCCTGCTCCATCAGCCAGAGCAAGCCACCCGCGCCGATCATATCGTTGGAATAGTAGAGAAAATCCAGATCCGGCGTCTCCTTCAGCATCGCGGCGGTCATCTCGCGCCCCTTCAAAAGCGCCGAGCCGCCGGAATAGAACGCATGGTTGGCCATCTCGACGCCCGCCTTCGCGAGCGCCTCGGTAAAGCCCTCGAAACGTTTGCGCGCCCGGTGGTCGAGCGGCATCTTGGTGCCCATGAACCCGATCCGGCGATAGCCCGCGCGGATGATCGCCTGCGCCATCTGCCGGCCGGCCCGCCTGTGCGAGATCCCCACGACCGAGTCGATCGGCGTGCCGTCCACATCCATGATCTCGACCACCGGAATGCCGCTGGCGCGCAGCATCGCACGGCTGGCATCGGAATGCTCCAGCCCGGCGATGATCACCCCCGACGGCCGCCATGACAGCATCTCGTAAAGGACCTTTTCCTCTTTTTCCGGGCGGTAACCGGTGATGCCGACGACGGGTTGCAGGCTGGTTTCCTCCAGCACCTCGCTGATGCCGGTCATCACCTCGGGAAAGACCATGTTGGACATCGACGGGATGATGACGGCCACCAGATTGACGCGCTGGCTGGCAAGCGCCCCGGCGATCTTGTTGGGCACGTAGCCAAGACGCTTGGCCGCCTCCAGCACCCGCTGGCGCGTCGCGTCGGACACATCGCCCTTGTTGCGCAACACGCGGCTGACGGTCATCTCCGAGACGCGCGCCGCTTCCGAGACATCGCGCAGGGTCAGGGGGTGTCTGTCTTCGGTCATCACGGTGCTTTCCGGAAGGGATGACGGGTCGCCGCGCATCCGCAGCGCGGACCCTGCGATGCGGCAAGGAAAGTATCGGAATATTGCATAAATCGCCCCATGACAAACCCCCTGACGCACGCTAAGAGACCACCCGTGGCCCCGTGGCTCAACTGGATAGAGCAATCCCCTCCTAAGGGATAGGTTGCAGGTTCAAGTCCTGCCGGGGTCACCACCCTATCCCTTGCGCGTCTCAGAAGCCGCTGAAGGTCGGCAGCCAGGTGGACAGGACCGGCACGAAGGTGATGATCAGCAGCGCCGCGAGCAGTGCCACGAAAAATGGCGGCATTTCCCGGATCAGGACGCCGGGCTTCAACCGGACCGTCGACGAGACGACGAAGATCAGGCTTCCGACAGGTGGTGTGGTCAGGCCGAGGGTCAGGTTGAAGATCACCACGATGGCGAAATGATTGGGATCGATCCCGAGCGCCAGGCTGATCGGCGCGAGGATCGGCACAAGGATGATGACGCCGGGCAGCGGGTCCATGAACAGGCCGAATGCGAGCAGAAGCACGTTGACGCAGAGCAGGAACACGATGGGCGCGAGATCCCATGCGATTATGGTCTGGGCCAGGAATTGCGGGATGCTCTCGATGATCAGGATCCAGGCGAAGGCCCGCGCTGCCCCGAGGATCAGCAGCACCGCGCCCGATATCAGCGCCGCGCGCAGGATGATGTCGGGCAGATCGCGGATGCGCAGCGACCGGTAGATGACCATGCCCGCGAAAAGCGCGTAGAACACCGCGATCA
>Ga0307934_1002109_pt1 | contig 10966 bp, 9 predicted proteins | sample OrgLakmetageno90_FD_201838 | JGI IMG/M metagenome (GOLD analysis project Ga0307934, IMG submission 201838) | Saline water microbial communities from Organic Lake, Antarctica - #90 | ecosystem: Environmental > Aquatic > Non-marine Saline and Alkaline > Saline | place: Antarctica: Organic Lake... | reverse complement strand
GCTGACTGAATAGTGGACTGGGTAACGGCTGGACTGGATTGGTGGGTCTTTGGGGTGGCTGGCGGTCTGGTTGCGGCCTGTTCTGCGCGTTCGGTTTCGTCCGATGATTCATTGATTTTAAGCTTGCCTGACAATGATATCTCGGGCATTTTCTCGGTTTTGAAGTTGGTTTTATTGGAGCCTGATTTCTTAATCTTGATTTTCTGGGTTAGCTTCTTGGCTGAGGCTGGCTCTGGCTCTGTCTCAGGCGTTTTTTTGTTACTGTCGCTGGCTACCGTCAGTGATCGTGTGCCTTCGGCTTTGCGCACAATCGGAATTGATACTTCAGCATCATTGCTGTAAGTGACTGGGGTTGCACTGCTGCTGGCAGCTGGACGCTGAGTAGACTTGAGGGTCTTGGAGCGAGGCACGGCCGCGACCGATTTAGGGTTTGGGTTACGTTTAGACTTAGTATTAGGAGCTACTTTGGTGGCAGTACTTTTCTGGGTGGAGTGTTTGGTCTTGCGATATTCGGCGACCGAATCGGCCTCGACATACCAGGTTCGCCCGACTAGACGTGCGTCGACTTTTTTATTGCGGCAAAGCTGTCCTACGTAGTCTTGGGTATATCGAAACCGCTTGGCGATTTCTGACGCCTTAACGTATTCTTTGTTACCAAAGGAGATTTTCTGCACTGACACTAGTGTACCAGACTGGGATCACACTTATACTCGGTAGCCAAGATGCTGTGGATTACTTGGTTATCTCGTCACGCAGTAATTGCTCAAGCACGGCTGGATTGGCTGAGCCTTTAGATAGCTTCATACCCTGACCAACCAGGTACTTAAAGACGGTTTCTTTACCAGCGACACACTCGGCTACTTGGTCTGCGTTCTCGCTGATAACTTGGTCTACGATGGCTTTGAGGGCTGCTGGGTCTGACTTTTGGATCAGACCTTGTTTGGTGGCTAGGTCTTCGACACTACCAACCATGCCAAATAGCTGCGGAAGTAGGTCTTTGGCCCCTCGTGAGCCAATAGTCCGGGCGTGTGCGAGAGTGATCAGCTCGGCGAACTGCTGTGGCTGGATGTCTGTTGCAGCATCTACTGACTGAGCAGCACGCATGGCTGGCACGTCTACCGAGGCGTAGTTTGCAGCCAGTTGAACAGCATCATCATTCCCCGCTGCTACCAAGAGATCGAGGGTTTGTGCAAACAGACTATCAATGGATCGGTCGGCGATGATGGTCTCGATCATTTGGTCCGAGATTTTATATTTACCATATAATTCCCTTTTACTGCTTGGTAGAATCGGCATATTCTCGGCCATCTCGGTAGAGTCAAATTCTGGAATCTCGGACGTTTTTAGCTTGGGAATATCTGGATCTGGGAAGTATCGGTAGTCCTTGGCGGTCTCTTTTGAGCGCTGAGAGAAAGTCTGGCTTTTGTTTTCGTCCCAACCTCGGGTTTCTTGATTGATGACTTCCCCATTGTCGAGCATCTGGGTGTGTCGCTTGATCTCGTAGTCGATGGCGGCCTCGACAGCTTTGAACGAATTAATGTTCTTTACTTCGACTTTGGTCCCCAACTCACCCTCGACTGGACTGATAGAAATATTAGCCTCGACGCGCATTTCGCCCTTTTCCATATTGGCTTCTGAAATACCAATCGTCCGCAGCAACAGTTGCAGCTCGCGGGCAAAGTTGCCGGCGGTCGTCGCATCGTGTAGGACTGGCTCGGTGACGAGCTCCATTAGTGGGACACCAGCCCGATTGAAATCAACCACACTATCTTCGCCTTGGTCGTGACTACTTCTGGCGGTGTCTTCTTCGAGGTGTACGCGAGTGAGTTCGACTCCAGACAATTCGCCACCTGTTAGAAATGGAAATGCGTACTGACTAATCTGATACGCCTTGGGGATGTCGGGGTAGAAATAGTTCTTGCGGTCAAATTCTGAGAAGTCTGCCTTCTGCGCACCAACTGCTTGCCCAAACTGAAGGACCATTTTGATCGCTTCCTTATTAGGGACCGGCAAGGTACCTGGGTGCGCGAGACACACCGGACAAGTGTGCGCATTTGCTTGTGAACCGTGTGGTGCATTTTTGCAACCGCAAAACATTTTTGATTTGGTGTGTAATTCGGCGTGGACCTCTAGTCCAATAGTGGGAAAATATTTCATACAAGATTATAGATTTCTGACTCATTGTACTTTGGACGGCGACGGCTCACAAGTACGGGTGGCTTGGTCAACCTTTGCTCTACCTACTGGGCTTCTGACTCTGCTTGGCGCAGGTGTGCGACCAGGGCATCTTGCAAGGTTTTGACAGAATCTGGGTCAGTTTCTGATATAACAAAGACACGATTCCCAGTTTTGGCAAGGTTTGCTACACGAGACTCAATATCCTCTTCTAATACAAGGTCTTTTTTGGTTAAAATAATCCATTCGTCCTTCTCTACTAGTCCATGCTGGTACGATTCTAGCTCTTTGCGAATGGCATAATACGACTCTAGCGCGTCTTCGTTCTCTAATGAGACTAAGTGCAGAATCATTTTAGTGCGGGCTACGTGGCGCAGGAACTTGTGTCCGAGCCCTTTTCCTTCTGATGCACCACTGATCAGCCCAGGAATGTCGGCCAAGGTGTATCCATAGAGGTCACCTAGGTGCGGTTCAAGGGTGGTAAACGGATACGCCCCGATGCGTGACTTGGCATTGGTGAGCATGTTTAGCAATGTTGATTTACCAGCATTTGGAAATCCAACAAAACCAACATCAACCATCAAGGCAACTTCAATTAAAAATTCTCCGTCTTCGCCCGGCTTGCCGTCGGTTGATTCTTCGGGGCTTTGGTTGGTGGATGACTTGAAGTATTCATTACCAAGTCCGCCACCTCCGCCTTTGAGAATCTTTACTTCTTCGCCCGCGGTTGTGACTTCGAATACTCGGTTGCGGGCGATGTCGGTCACGGTTGAACCCACCGGAATATCGATATAAAAATCATCACCATCGTGACCATGCATTGATCGATCACGACCATCAGTACCACGAACAGCAGCGAAGTTTTTGCTCCCGGTATATTTTGATAAACGGTTTAGATCTTTGACACCACGAACATAGACGTCACCGCCGCGACCACCGTCGCCACCAGCTGGACCGCCCATGGGCATAAATTTTTCTTGGCGCCAACGAACGACACCATTTCCGCCGTCACCGGCTTTTGCATAAATTGTAATTTCATCAACAAACATGTCGATACACTACATCAGGTATTGCGAGATAGCAATGCTACTTGATCCATTTGCTGCCAATGGTGCTCACAATTGTCATTGCAACTGATCCTGCCAAAGCCCACCAGAAACTAGCGACGCTAAAGCCGTCCAAAAACGATGCCGCGAACATAAACAGCAGTGCGTTGATCACAAAAGCAAACAATCCGAGCGTAATAATGGTAATCGGCAAAGTAAGAACAAATAATATTGGCCGCACTACGGCATTGAGCAAGCCAAGCACAAAAGCGGCTACAAACGCGATGTAGACTCTATCAACGGTAATACCGGGAATAATTTCTGCTATTACTAGTAATCCTAAAACTGTAAACAAAAAACGAGCAATGAATGTCATTGCTCGTAGTATACCGTCATAGCTATAGTATGCAACGCTATTTCTCTACAATCTCCCAACCTTCTTGCAGTAGTGGCTCGGCTTTCTTGTATTTAATAGTCTCTGTATCGGTACCATTAGTTATCGTTACCAAGTCATTGCGGCCATGTACGACTTCGTTAGTCACTGGCGTACGGGCAGCTGCTGTTGTATTGGCTTTACTTTGTGCAGTTACGCCGGCGCTCTTTTGGGCGGCTTCTGCCTCTTGTTTACGCGCGGCTTCTTGTTGGTCGACGGCTTGGGGCTGTAATTGTGGTAATGCAGCGGCAATGCGGGCAAATACGGTCTCTTGCATAAGTTTGAGGAGTCGATTGCCCTCCTTGCGGTACTCAGTTAGTGGGTCACGTTGACCGTAGGCACGCAGGCTGACACTTGATCGAGTATACGTCATGACTTCGAGGTGCTCGACCCAGAGCATATCGAGCACCTGGAGTGACAATCGACGGAACAAATCGTCGTAGACCTTTTTGCCGAGTTCTTGTTGTTTATCAAGGCTTAATTGCCGAGATTCTGGGATGGTAGTGAACAGTTCTTCGGCAAATTTATCAATGATTACCTGGTCTGATTCTAGCAGACCGCGTCTGGTGGTGTACATTTCTTGGCGCTGTTTGTTGAGCACATCATCGTAGGCTAGCACTTGTTTACGAGAGTCAAAGTGGAAGCCTTCGATCTTGGTCTGGGCGCTCTCGAGCGTTCGTGAGATCATGCCCATTTCGATTGGTTGGTCGGCTGGGATCTTGAAGGTTCCCATCAGGTTTTTCACCCGGTCACCACCAAACACACGCATCAGTGAATCATCCATAGATACAAAGAACTGGGTCTCACCGGGGTCACCTTGTCGGCCGGCTCGTCCGCGCAGCTGGTTGTCGATGCGGCGCGCTTCGTGCCGTTCGGTACCAAGGACAAACAGTCCCCCGAGCTCTTTGATTTCTTGTGCTTCGCTTTGGCTCGCTTCTGGTCCACCGAGCTTGATGTCGACTCCTCGACCGGCCATGTTGGTCGCCAAGGTAACGGCCCCTTTGATACCAGCGGCAGCGATGATTTCTCCTTCGCGTTCGTGGTTCTTGGCGTTGAGCATTTCGTGTGTAACGCCGGCTTTGGCTAGGGCAACGGAGAGTCGTTCGTTTGATTCGATTGAAGCGGTACCGATCAGAATCGGTTGCCCGGTACTGTGCAGCTCTTTGACCTTGCTGATGATGGCTTCAAATTTGCCAGCTTCATTTTGGTAGATCAAGTCATTGCGGTCGAGTCGCTTGACCTCGCGATTGGTTGGTACTGGGATAACTTCTAGGTCATACACGGTGAAAAATTCTTCTTGTGAAGTTAGCGCTGTACCGGTCATACCGGACAACTTCTCGTACATGCGGAAGTAGTTCTGGTACGTGATCGATGCAAAGGTGCGTGATTCTTTTTGGATGGGCATACCCTCTTTGGCTTCGACGGCTTGGTGTAGTCCGTCTGACCAGCGGCGGCCTGGCTGTAGGCGGCCGGTAGACTCATCGACAATCACTACCTGCCCTTCTTGGACGACGTACTCTTTGTCCTTGGTGAATATCGCTTGAGCTTTGACCGCGGTCTCTAGGTGATGGACGTACTTGATCCCCTTGTCGGTGTAGATGTTGTCGATCCCGAGGGCCTTTTCGGCCATCTCGATTCCGGCGTCGGTCAGTGAGGCTGACTTGGCTTTTTCGTCGACTACGAAGTGCTCTTCTGGCTTGAGGGTTTTGGCGATAGCGGCAAAGGTGTTGTACAAGTTGGCGGTGTCTGGGGCTGGGGCCGAGATGATCAATGGTGTACGAGCTTCGTCAATCAGGATGGCGTCGATCTCGTCGATGATGGCGTAGGCGTGGTGGGGCTGTCGTAACCGGTCGGCTTCGTATTCGATATTGTCCCGCAGGTAATCAAACCCAAACTCACTGTTGGTACCGTAGGTGATATCAGCGGCGTAGGCTTCTTGACGCGTACACGGTCGCAGGAAGTCGTAGACGATTTTGTACGAGCCTTCGGCGTCGCGCTCGGCGTCTTTTTCTTCATGTTCTGGATCATATAAAAATGAGGCGTCGTGGTTGACGATACCAACTGATAGTCCCAAGGCCGCGTAGATCTGCCCCATCCAGACGGCGTCACGTCTGGCGAGGTAGTCGTTGACGGTGATCACGTGGACTCCACGACCGGTCAGGGCGTTGAGGGTCGCTGGGAGGGTTGCTACTAGTGTCTTCCCTTCTCCGGTGCGCATTTCGGTGATCTTGCCTTTGTGCAGGATCATACCGCCGATTAGCTGCACGTCGTAATGACGCATCTGCGCTGTACGCTTGGCGGCTTCGCGAGTAAGGGCAAAGACGGGGGTCAAGGCGTCCTCTAGCGACATACCATCAGCTACCTTGAGCCGGTAGTCGTTGACGCGCTCGATCAGCTGCTCATCGCTGAACGTACTGTACTCGTCTTCGAGCTTATTAATTGCATCTACTAATGGTCGGATTTGTTTGAGTTCTTTCTCGTAGGTTGGACCGAAAAATCTATCTAAAAATGACATACTGGCTAGTATATAGAGGTTGGCGCCCACATGCAAAGGTTAGACAAAGCGGACTTCTGGTTCGATTGTGATGGCGGTTTTCTCGTAGACCAGAGTCGCAATCTCGGCGGCGAAGGTTTCGATAGCGGCGGCGGAGTCGCCGGTGTTGATGAGCACCAAGGCTTGATTCTGGTACAACCCCACTGCTCCACGACTGTAGCCGCGCCTATTGCAGACATGGTCGAGCACCCACCCAAGCGAGATTTTGTAGCGACCGTCAGGCATCACGAATGTCGGGAGGTCGGGGAATTGCTGCAGCAGCTGGTCGCGATGAGCAGCACTGATGATTGGGTTTTTAAAAAATGATCCAGCCGTCCCGACGGTGTGCCAATCGGGAAACTTGGTACTGCGGATGTCGATGACTTTGTCGCGGATAGCTGACAGGGTGCAGGTAGCGGCGTCGAGTTGCTGCAAGTCACCGTACTGCAAGTGCGGGTCACGGTCAGTCGATAGGGTGCAGGTCACGCTCGTGATCACCCAGTCTCGCCCGGCGGGTGTCTTGAAGTATGAATCACGGTACGCGAACTGGCAGTCTTGGTTTAAGAACGAGCGCACCTCACCGGTACTCAGTGATACGGCTTGCACACTAGCAACCAGATCAGATACCTCGACACCGTAGGCCCCGACATTTTGGATCGGCGCAGCGCCGACAGTACCAGGAATATGACTGAGGTTCTCGAGCCCCCAGTAGCCGCGACTGACAGTGTCAGCGACCACATCATCAAGCAGCTCGCCCGCCCCGATAGTGACGCGCACCGCGCCGTCAGCTGTCGGCTGATAATCGACCCCTTTGATCTGGTTGACGATTACCACCCCGGGGTAGCCGGCGTCGGACACCAACACGTTTGAGCCGCTCCCGAGCAGCAAAACAGGTGCAGCAATTTGCGTAGCAAATTGCTGCACCTGTTGGAGCTCAGCTTCACTGGTAACTGTAACTAGGTGCGCGGCAGCCCCACCGACCTTGAGGGTCGTGTATGGCGCCAGCTTCACCCCAGTGCGGATATCCATGGCGTACTAGCAGCCAGTCTGTGGCTCGTTGCCGGCTCTAATATTGCCGGCGATACATTCGGACGTACTGGCAAACGAAGGAACCGCTAGTTTAGCTTCTTCTAGTAGAGTGATGGCTCGCTCGTTATTTTCTTGTTCGTAGTACAAGAACGCGAGGGTGGCCCAGGTTTGGGCTTGGCTATTGTCGGCAGCGAGGCGGGTTTCAAACAATTCAATGAGTAGATCATTGGCACCGGCTTGGTTGGCAGCGGCCAGCAAGAAATCACTGTTGGCAAATCGGGTCTTGGTAGCTTCGTCGTAGTTCATCAATTCGGTAGCACCCTCGATGTCTCCCTGATATAGCCGTGATCCGGCGTAGTATTCTCGAGCTTCTGGATTACGCTCGTCTAGCCGGTAGGCAGTTTCGAGGAACCCATCAGCGGCATCATTGTCACCCTGGGCTAGCTCGATAAAGCCTTGTTGAATGATGATGGCTTGTTTCTCGGGTGACAGCTCGCGGGCGATGGCCATTTCTTCGCGGGCGCGGTCGATCTGGTTGGTCGCGCGGTAGTAGCTCGAGATAAATACGTGGACGCGGGCATCACCTGGTTTGTCGATCACCAGCTGGTCGAGACGCTCTTGCGCGTAGGCGGCAAACTCGGCCCGGATCTCGGGATCGATCTGTTCGGAACGAGCGAGATTCATGGCTTGCTGGGCGATTTGTTCGGTGATTTCTTGCTGCGCAAACGAATCTCGGCTAACGGCAGACTTGAGCTCTTCGAGCATGACCGCTGGTCCGGCTGGTGGACGTTGGACACCTTGCTCGATGCTTGGTTGCATCGCACGGAATCCCTTGATGATGTCCCCAGCAGCCGCCATACCCGGCGCGTGGACGAAGTACACAATCAAACCAAACGCCACGATCCCAATCGGCAAGGCGGCCTGGGTAATGATCGCTTCGTCGACTTTCTTGGTCGCGATGGCTTTGATCGGTGTCGCTACCCGGGAATGGATCAGCCCGAGGATCGCTGCAAAAAAGATGTAGCTGACGATGTTGTCGAACACCACCAAGTTGTGGGTAAAGTACCCGGCTAGTAGCCCCAAGAGAATTCCTCGCTCGATAGCAGTAAATGAATTGTCTTCACGTAGCAACGGACGAATGAGCAAGTAGTACACACAAGCCGCAAAGATACTGAGGTACGCAATCAGCCCGAGGAATCCCCCCGCGATCAGCCAGTCGATAAAGATATTGTGAGCCCGGTCAAACCACTGTTCTTGGGCGTACAAACGGGGATCGTAGTTCTCGTTAAAAACGTAGTTAAAGTTACTCTGCCCATACCCAAGGATCGGTCGTTCTTGCACGCCTTCCCAGGCCATCCCCCAGATGATGCCGCGGATCTCGAGGTCATCGAGCGAGATATTGGCCACTCGGGCTAGGTTGGGTTGGTTTTGAATCAGATCAGAATCTCGCCCCGCCACAAAGCCTCCCACGGCAATCATCAAGAAGATAAACCCACCAATCGCGTACTTGCGATACTCTTTGAACTGCTTGCCAAAGAGTGCAATGTACCCAGACATGACTGCTACCCCGACCGCCAAGCCGACCGCCGTCCCACGGGTACCGGTCTCGATCAAGACAAAGATAAACATCGGTAGCAACAAGGCGTAGATGACCTTTTGCCAAGTTTCTGTACTCTGAATAAACAGCCACATCACGATAAAGATTTGGAAGAGCATGTAGATCGCCATGTAGGCGGCGTTGCCGAGCGTACTGTCGATACGGCTCGAACCAGGCACATACCCTAGGTACTGCATCAATCCGTACCCAGACACGTAGGCAGCCACCACCACAGTGGTATTAAAGAACCAGAACCAGATTTTCTTGGTGGTAAACATGCTGCCAAGCATGACCATGTACAAGAACGTATGCACGAGCGACACATAGCCATCCATCCGTTCGAAGTTGCTCCAGAAACTAGAAGTCGGATGCAGTCCCTGCGCGTTGGCGACCAGCATAACGCCCAACAGAGCCGCAAAGCTACCCATAATCCACGAGAACTTGGGTCGATACTTAGAATCATAGAGCGCAAGCAATAGCCATGCGATCAGCGTTCCGTCGATCAATATTCGGAACCAAAAGTTTTTCCCGGTAATAAACGGGAAGAAGTAATCGTTCTCTACGTATAAAGTCAAAAACGGTACGGCGAACAATCCGGCGTACACGAAAAATTTAAGGAAGTCTTTCATATGGGTGAAACTATATCATGCCACCCCACCCCTATGTGACTAGACGACTGAGTAAAATAAAGGTATTGCAGGTTACACCTTCACACAAAAGCACTAACCACAGCTATGTGTTAGTGCAGCTAATTCATACTCAGCTTTGCGATGCACCGGCGATACTAAACGTGCTTTTGTATCAAAGCGGTAATGTATGTTTGATATGTCATACCTTCACGCGATGCGACTGCTTTTAGGCGCACTAAATTTCTCTCAGATATGCGGACATTGACGGTTCGTTGTTTTGCAAACGTCGCTTTTGCAATTTCAGCATATTGTTTTGTAATAGCTGGCGTCTTGATAGAACTATAATCACCACTAGTAATGGCGCGATTGATATTCTTTTCTTCTGTATTCAATGTGAGTGTTTTTTTCATAGTGGTTATTATAAAATTTTGGTATCAGTATGAAGCAAGTATGTACTGGTATCTTTCTTGCTTGGATACGCCGTTTTTAAAAAAATCTTTTCCTCATCCTCAACAAATGGTATTCGGTATGCGTACCCTTCAACATTAATGATGAATACTCTCTGGTGCTCATGTGGAGCTTTGTTCTGTAATACATCAAGCAAATAACCTTGCTCAATACAAGCTACGCACAGCTCAAACGAGACGTCGCGGTTTTCGATTAACCACTGGTTTTTTTCTTTGCTCCAATCAAAGTACTTCACCTACAAATTGTATACAATGTATATATTTATGTCAATTAGTTTCTACACCTTACCTAACGTACTATTCCTAACCCTTGATTTCACTTTCTATTTTTTAGACTACCAATGAAGTAATTAACCAGCCAAACCTGGGTGGTTTGGCGGGTTGTTGGTGCCGGCAGATATATTTAGGTGGTGGTCGTGTAGTAGGTCTCACGCTCGATACCGTGGCGCTTGAGCTCGCCTACTTCGGTCAGCTGTTGCAAGTAGCGGCTGGCGGTGCGGTCGCTGATACAGAACAAATCCTCTGCGCCATCGTTGGTGATGCGGCCGGCTTCCCTTGCCTGCGCTAGGATGCGCTGTTTGCGCTTGTCGATCCGGGCGGATACGGTTTGATCGGCGGCTTGGCGCAGCTGATTGGCCTGCGTGGAATCGGGGCTGGTAGACACATTGTTAGATTTTCTTTGGCTAAGCTGGTAATAGACAACCGCCCCGACCAACCCACCGGCTATAAATACTAGTAGCAAAGGTAACAACATACCTAGATAGTATACCAAGCCAACTGTAGCCCTGCCGGTAGTTCAGTAAAATCACTCTGCACTAACTGGTTTCTTTTCGTACTTGCACCCGCGGTCTACCTGAGGTATACCTGATACTAGATACAGTCAGTGCAACCGGAGGAATTATGACCTTACAACAAGCGAACCGTCAACGAGGGCTGCAAATTTACAACCAGGTATGCAAACAGCTCGACAAGGAGACCGAGCAACCACTCCCCCACAGCAAGATCTTTTTGCAAATGCAAACGGAATTGGCAGAACTTGAAAAAGCTCACCCAGAAC
>Ga0307934_1002107_pt1 | contig 11005 bp, 10 predicted proteins | sample OrgLakmetageno90_FD_201838 | JGI IMG/M metagenome (GOLD analysis project Ga0307934, IMG submission 201838) | Saline water microbial communities from Organic Lake, Antarctica - #90 | ecosystem: Environmental > Aquatic > Non-marine Saline and Alkaline > Saline | place: Antarctica: Organic Lake... | reverse complement strand
CAAACTCATTCAAATACGCTGCGTTTGTAATTTCAGTATCCTCTGCACGAATGATAACATCGCAGAAAATAGCATAAAGCTCTGTTTCTTCCCAAGCCTTTTGTCTTTCTAATTGGTCTGGTTGCATACTCATTAAATAGTTTAACGTTGAGTTAAAAAGTTGAAGTATAGCAATGTCCATAACTGGTGACTCTTGAATGTCGACGATTCTTATTTCAAGTGCCATTCTATCGAAACGGGCAATGGCGCCTCTTGAATTTAAAAAGTATTTACTAAGAACATTGTCCTTGTCGTAAGGCTCAATTTCTTTGTGAATTTTCTCGAATATCATTTCCTCGTATGCTTTTCTTGAAAAAGCTTTTTCTGGGATGACTTTACCCGCAATGGTGGGTAATTTTTTCTGGTTGCTTCGGTAATACTCTAGCCTATGATCTTTAATACCATGAAATTTAGAATCTAGTATAGGCGTACTTGCACTAATTGCGGGAATAATCGGTAATAACAAGCGAATTGCTGCATGTAACTTCTCAAACTCCACATCGTTTTTAAAGGGCAAATTAATGTGGGTACTCTGCAAATTGGACCATCCGTGACCTTTACAGTCGAAAATACGGTCATATAAAGAGTACACCTCGTTATATTCATGTGGCCATATTTTTGTTTCCTTATTTGGATTCATAAAAGGATGGGCTCCACTTGGAAGCAACATGGCATTGTGTTTTTGCAGCTTCTCGTTTACTACTGTAATATTCGTGGCAAAACGTTCAGAAAGGCCTTCTAAAGTGGGTGAGGGGCCGTTTGTTTTAATTTCAACAACATGCAACACTAGCTCATTTGACCAAGCCATATCTCCGTTTTCAAAGTCAGCTGTTATGTCTCCAGTCATTTCTTGCAGAAGTAAATCCGTGATAGGTAATATTTGAAGTGAGTCGCGATCTACAATCATGTACTCCATTTCAACTCCAAAACCTTCTCCGAGTCCTAAAATCTTATTTTCTTCTTTCATTGCCTTTTTTTGATTCGTCTAAACGTCTTTTAAAATCAGCCATAATGTTGTCATATAGCGCATCACCTAGTAGGCGATCTTCATAAGAGGAGTCAATACTTGGGTTATCATTGATTTCGATAATGTAGACTTTCTCGTTATCGTACTTTGCATCAACGCCGTACAACCCATTTCCAATTAAGTTCGCAGCTTTTAGCGAAACTTCTATTACTGCTGAAGGCACCTCTTCCAACGGAATTGTTTCCACTCCTCCATAGTTTTCGTCTGCATTGTTCGACCAATCGTAAATTTGCCAATGTCCCTTAGCCATATGATATTTGCAAGCATAAATAACTTCTTGATTTAAAATTCCAATTCGCCAATCGTATTCTGTAAACAAGTACTCTTGTCCAATGATCAGGTCAGAAGTTTGTAACATTTCAGCCAATGTCTTTCGCAGATCCTCACTTGTTTTTGCTTTTACAACGCCAACTGAGAATGAGCTATCCGGTTTCTTTAACACACACGGCAGACCTAAATAAGTTTCCACTTCATCGACGTTGTCTTTGTGAATGATTAGTGTTTTTGGAATGGAGATCTTATGCCGACTTAAAAGTTCGGCTAGATACACCTTATTGGTGCATCGTAGAATAGAAGTAGGGTCATCTAGTACAATCAATCCCTCAGCAGCAGCTTTTCTGGAAAAGCGATAGGTATGATGATTTACGCTAGTTGTTTCTCTTATAAATAGCGCGTCAAATTCAGGTAATCGGTTAAAATCATTTTTGTCAATTAGCTCCACATAAAAGCCCATTCGTTCTGCGGCTTCTACCATTTTTTTAATGGCTCCGGGGTTTGACGGTGGATCCTTTTCGTTGGAATTGACTAGAATAGCCAGGTCATAGATGGTCTTTGTGACTTTTGCAGCGTCATATCTTTTCTTTGAGAAATATTCGTTAGCAAACTTTATAACAAATGGTTTATGATCTGCAGAGATGTCCGAAAGACCAATTAGTTTCACACTTTTTAGAATCCACTTTTTCTTGAATTCAAATTCTACTCTCATCAATGGAGCTTGGAATAAATTGTAGAAACTCTTCGCAATATTACTGTGTTGTTTTGCGGTGTTTTTACCGAAGTATACACTCAATGTGAAGTTGGGCGATTTAATATTTTTTAAACTTTTTTGTATTGACTCATCCAATTCTTCAGATAAGCTTTTTATCAATTGGGAAGAGTTAAAATCTTGAATAGAAGTAATAGAAGGGATTACTTTATGACCTCTAGCTTCAGCCAGAAGGGAAACGTAATACCCTGTACTTTGATATTTACTGTTTCTACAGAGGTTGAAAATTCGAACCTCCTTCATTTCAGAAAAGTGGGCTTTGGTTAGGTAACTTTTCGAATCAATTACTTCTACTGATTCATTGTTGAATTCAAAGTCCCAATCTTTGGTATTGTTGACAACAACTATTTTTTTCACTATATCTTAATATTTGGTTCAATAATAAGCAGGTTGGCATCGTAGGTGATTATTCCTAATAGAATAGAGTTAATCAACCGCTGTATAGGAGCAAAGTAATAATTAGTTCCTGAAACGGGGTTCGATTTATAAGGGTCCGCTACCAATACTTCCTCTTCATTCTCATTAAATCCATTCAATACAACAAAATGACCAGTAGGCTCTCCACCGACATCATCGTAAATCATACTGCCATCAGGGTAACTATATTCTCGGGCACATTGATATAAATATGTAGCGCTGAGTCCAGTTAAAACAGGAGTCTCTTCGTTAAAAAGTCTTGACAATAATTGCGGACTTAAATCTTCAAATTTCAATTCCCCGCCAAGTTTTAGAAACTCAATGTATGCGTTGGATGCAGACTTCAGCTTTTTATTCTTCTTCGCTTCCATTTGATTTTTTAATTTCTCCATGAGCAGTTCGGTATTGCTTGCAGGAAACCACGTAGGGTCAAAAACTTCGAGATTATAATTGTATATGGTTGCTTTGTATCCTTTTCTCAACGCATGGTTTGCAAGCAGTACAGAAAGTGTGCCTCCGTTTTCTAAACTGTGGACTTCGTCAATTACCACATTTAGGTCAATATTTTCACCATAATAATTGTATACAGCTTGCAGGCAGGTAGGCCCACATGTATAATCATTAGGTTGTGCTTTAATAATTACGTTTCTCAATTTATTTAAATCAAATATTAGGACTTATGGTATCTTCAATGTTAACTGTTTACGCGTGCAAATTGCACTGTTAACATGGATTCAATCACCGCTCAAATGTGAGCCTAATTTTGATATAAATAGCAGTTTTTACAGCTTGCTAGAAACTATTTCTGGGGATAGTTTTTTTAGAAAATAACGCATCTGAAATTTCGACCTTTTCGAATGCTATTAGTTGTACTTTATTGCATGTTAGAATCTACTATTTTTTAGATCTTCCAATCTCATTCACAATCTTTCTGTAAGCATCTAAACCAACAGCATCAAAAGGATTGGTTGGAGAGTTTTTTCCATCACCACCAAAGATCATGATGTCAGGGAATTTAATTTTTGCCATATTGGATGACACCTTATCTGCAATTTCAATATCCATTCTCATTCGCTGCTCAGGTGTTAAACCTGCCGAAACCAACGCTCGGTTAGCTTCCGCTTGCGCTCGTCCTTCTTCCGCAATTTTGTCAGCGATAAACTTAGCTTGTAAAGTGAAATAAATTCTAAGCGATAAAATCCTTACCAAAATAGAGTGACACTTTAATTCTTGGGTAACTTTCAAGCTTTGATTGTAGTTTTTAAAAGCTTGCTATACCATGAAAAACGATACTAAAATTTCTTGCCCCAATTGCGGAGAGTCCATTGATGTGCAAGATATTCTAGCCCACCAGCTAGAGGATCAAATCAAGAAAGAATACCAAGAAAAGTTAACGAAAGAGCGGCAAGAAAGTAAATCTAGACTAGAGCAACTGCAGAAAGCACAAGAGGAGCAGACCAACCTTTTCACCAAAGAAAAAGCGGCATTTGAAGAAAAGAAGAAACAGGAGAACCGAATTTTTCAAGAACGCTTAGAAAAGCAGATCAAGGAAGAGAAGCTTCGCATCATGTCGGAGGTGAAGGCAAAGCTAACCGATGAAAACTCGGAGCAATTGAAAGCGCTGACTAAGGAATTGAACGAGAAGAGCGAGCAGGTAAAAGAATTGAATCGCTCGAAGGCTGAAATCGAAAAGTTAAAAAGAGAGAAAGGAGAATTGAAAGAAGCAGCGGAAGCAGATGCACTAAAGCAGCTGAACGAAGCTCTACTTTCCGAAAGAGAAAAAATCAAGAAGTCAGAAGCGGAAAAGAACGAACTGCGTTTTAAGGAAATGCAAAAGCAGTTAGAGGACCAAAAGAAACTGACGGAGGAAATGAAGCGCAAGCAGGAGCAAGGCTCCATGCAACTGCAAGGCGAGGTGCAAGAATTAGCCATAGAAGAGTGGTTGGCAGCACAATTTCCATTGGATACTATTGATGAAATAAAAAAAGGTGCCCGTGGTGGCGATTGCCTGCAAATTGTAAATACGAGAACGGTACAAAACTGCGGAACGATTTATTACGAAAGCAAACGGACCAAAGATTTTCAACCCACTTGGATTGAAAAATTTAAAGCCGATATTCAAGCAAAAGAAGCGAATATAGGAGTTTTGGTTACCGAAGTAATGCCTTCCGACATGGACCGAATGGGTTTGAAAGATGGCATTTGGATTTGCAACTACGATGAATTTAAAGGTCTGTGTGCTGTATTGCGACAGTCTATTATTCAGTTGAGCAGCGCCGTTAGTTCCCAAGAAAATAAAGGCGATAAAATGCACATGTTGTATGACTTTTTAACGAGCAATACTTTTCGCATGCAGATTGAAACCATTGTGGAAGGATTCACTCAAATGAAAATCGACCTAGATTCCGAAAAACGGTCGTTTGCACGAATTTGGAAGCAGCGAGAAAAGCAAATCGATAAGGTAACGTTGAATACCATTGAAATGCACGCCTCGATAAAAGGCATAGCAGGAAATGCCATTCAAGCAGTTAAAGCATTGGAGCTGCCGGAAGAATTTGAAGATGATTAACTTCATCACAAATGATGGTAAGAATAGATTAGTAGCGACTAGTTTCAGAAGCTTTTATTTATTGTTTAATATAAAGGCAGTGTGCTAGATTACATTAATGCTGCTCATTAGTTGTTTTTTATGTGATCTACTGATGGGGATAATTTTATTTTGAATGCGAAGATGTGTGTCTTCAATACTTTCAATCATTTTCAAATTAACAATAAACGATCGATGAACTTTAATGAAAGGTTTCATCTCTAGTTTTTTAGCCATTGCTGTTAATGTAGAATGAACAATGTGTTTTCCGCTTTTGCTGGTGTGAATAACGAGATAATCATCGAGCGTCTCCAAAAATAATATTTCCTCGTATGCAAGTTTAATTAACTTCCCCTCTGACTTTACAAACATTTCATGATCATTTGTTTCCTTTAAAAAGCTTTGATGTTTCAATTTTGCCCTATTTATAGCTTTTAATAACCGAGGGAATGAAATAGGTTTAGTAAGGTAATCGGTTACATTTAGATCGAATGCTTCAAGAGCATAGTCTTTACGACTTGTTGTAAAAATAATTTGGGGTAAATTTTTAACATTTTGAGCTAACTCTAAACCGGATAAATCCGGCATTTCAATGTCCAAGAACAGAAGGTCAATGGGTTGCTTCTCTATTTCTACTAAGGCTTGAATTCCACTTTCACAAAGACTTACTACTTGAATATCGTTAATTTTTGCACAATATTGGTTTAGAATCTCTCGAGACATTTCATCGTCATCTATAATTAAACATTTAATCAACTTCTTCAGAGTTTTGTATTAGAATAAAAGTACCAGCGCCAGAAGCACTTTTGTGCGGCTTTCCGATAGCGTGTTAGTAGATACGGAGTTTAGTAACCAATGTTACAATTTTAAAATTAAACCTTCGGTAATATTGTAGAAAACAACATAAAAATGGGATTTTTTAAAGACTTAAAAGAGCAAATTTTCGGAATACCGACAGACTATAAAGCACTAATTGCAAATGGAGCAGTAATAATTGATGTCCGATCCACACAAGAATTTCAATCAGGACATGCAAAGGGCAGTAAAAATATTCCCTTACAAAACTTGGATGCAAAAATAAAACAACTGAGAGGGAAGGAAGTAATCGTCGTTTGCAAATCGGGGATGAGAGCAGGGCAAGCTAAGAATACTTTAACAAAAAGCGGAATTAGTTGTCACAATGCAGGCGCTTGGCAAAGAGTTAGTTTTTAATCGGTGTATTAATAAATCAAGCTCATTAACTCGCTTACTTTGTTGTTCTCCGAAGAATTCATACCAAACTCCGAAAGTATAACCATCATCGTATAGGAAGTAAGGAATTTTGTTTCACATTTTAAACTATAACATTGTGAAACATTTAATTATTACATTATCCTTTACCTTTCTTTTTTTGAGTTTACCATTTAAAAGCTTTAGCTCTGGAGATAATAAACCAGGTATGAACGTAAAAATTGATACCCTATCGAGCAACCACTTTTATTATAAAATTTTTGATGAACAGGGAACATTGGTAGAGGAAGCCTATTGGAAAAATGGGAGAAACGTAGGAACATTTAAAAGATACCACGTTAACGGAGTAATTGCTCAAGAGTTCAACTTTGACGAATCTGGAAGAAGAGTTGGAGAACAAAAATATTACTTTGAGAATGGTCAAGAAAGATTAATTGGCAATTGGGTAGACGGAGCAATAAATGGACAGGTTGTTTGGTTCGAAGAAAATGGAGGTAAGATGCAAACCGTTTCTTTTAGAAATGGGAAAAGAAGAACTAAATTGGTTTTTTAAGTTTATTCTCGTAAACCCGTCATTAATAGGTTTGCCAAAAGGTTAATTTAGAGTAGAAGTTCACTCCTTTTAGCTTAAATGCCGCACATTAAATCAATACTTTTGCGGGAAAGCAAAAAGTATGATTTCAGTAGATGGCTTAGGGGTAGAATTTAGCGGTCAAACCTTATTTGAAGGCGTTTCATTTGTCGTAAATGAGAATGATAAAATCGCCTTAATGGGAAAGAATGGTGCAGGAAAAAGTACCATGATGAAAATTATAGCTGGGGAACAGAAACCAACTAAGGGGAAGGTCAATGCTGCAAAAGACTATGTAATTGCCTACTTGCCTCAGCACTTATTGACTGAGGACGACTGTACTGTTTTTGAAGAAGCGTCAAAAGCATTTAAAAAAATCTTCTCCATGAAGGAGGAAATGGATTCCATTAACAAGCAATTGGAAACTAGAACAGATTATGAATCCGAAGCTTACATGAAACTCATTGAAAGAGTAAGCGAAGTGGGCGAAAAATTCTATGCCATTGAAGAGATTAATTACGATGCAGAAGTTGAAATTGCGTTAAAAGGTCTTGGTTTTAAACGGGAAGATTTTACTCGACAAACTTCAGAGTTCAGTGGTGGTTGGAGAATGCGAATTGAATTGGCAAAAATATTGTTGCAAAAGCCTGACTTAATTTTACTAGATGAACCTACCAACCACATCGACATAGAGTCGGTTATTTGGTTAGAACAATTTTTAATTCACAAAGCAAAAGCAGTTGTGGTCATTTCTCACGATAGAACTTTTATTGACAACATTACTACCCGAACGATCGAGGTAACAATGGGTCGCATTTATGACTACAAAGCAAACTACAGCCATTATTTGCAGTTAAGAGAAGACCGAAGAATCCATCAGTTAAAGGCACATGCGGAGCAACAAAAGTTAATAGCCGACAACATGGCGTTTATTGAACGTTTTAAAGGAACGTATTCTAAAACCAACCAAGTGAACTCCAGAGAGCGCATGCTGGAGAAGTTAGAAGTTATAGAAATTGATGAAGTGGATACCTCTGCTTTACGGCTGCGATTTCCTCCCTCGCCGCGTTCAGGAGATTACCCTGTAACGGTGAAAGATGTCTCTAAGAGTTACGGCGATTTACAAGTATTTAATAATGCTAGTTTTTCCATCTCAAGAGGTGAGAAGGTGACATTTGTAGGAAGAAACGGTGAAGGGAAGTCCACCATGATTAAAGCCATTTTAAATGAAATTGACGTAGAAGGAACCTGCGAGTTAGGTCACAATGTAAAGGTGGGTTATTTTGCTCAAAATCAAGCTTCTTTATTAGATGAGGGCCTAACTATTTTTCAAACGGTGGACGAAGTGGCAACCGGCGAAATTAGAACGCAGATAAAAAATATTTTAGGTGGCTTCATGTTCAAAGGAGATGATATTGATAAGAAGGTGAGCATGTTGTCAGGCGGAGAGAAAACACGTTTGGCAATGGTAAAGTTGCTTTTAGAACCAGTCAATTTGTTAATTTTAGATGAGCCCACCAATCACTTGGATTTAAAGTCGAAAGACGTATTAAAAGAGGCCTTAAAAAACTACGATGGTACGTTAATTCTAGTTTCTCACGATCGGGATTTCTTGGGTGGCTTGTCAGAAAAGGTATTTGAATTTAAGGACAAACGAGTAATTGAGCACTTTGAAAGCATTGATGCCTTTCTAGAACGAAATAGAATCGAAAACTTGAAAGAATTGGATTTAAATTAGGTCGCTTTTTGAACCAATCACAGCCTAAACTTATGGGCTTTTCGTTTGTTTCAAAATAAAAGTTTATAAATTACTAAATGAGAAGTATGATTAATTGGAACGATGTAATACGATATGCCAATAAAGGAGTTCCTGCTCCTGACCAAAGAGTAGAGAAAACGGAAGCAGAATGGAAAGAACTATTGAGTGAGGAGGATTTTTACATCACGCGAAAGAAAGGAACTGAACGAGCAGGAACTGGTGAACTATGCAGTGCACACGAAGCTGGGAAATACAGTTGTAAATGTTGCGATTCAGAATTGTTTGATTCTACCATCAAGTTTGAATCGGGGAGTGGCTGGCCAAGTTTTACAGAACCCATTAAAGACAATGCCATTAAATACGACAAAGACGAATCGTTTGGAATGGTTCGGGTAGAGGTAATGTGTAATTCTTGCGAAGCTCACTTGGGACATGTGTTTCCAGATGGACCAAAGCCAAGTGGTTTGCGCTATTGCATCAATTCAGCTTCGTTGAATTTAATTAAAGAAAAAGTATAACATGAGAAATGAAATTGCAGTATTTGGAGGAGGATGTTTTTGGTGTATTGAAGCCGTTGTTCAACGTCTGAAGGGAGTGGAAAAGGTGGAGTCGGGTTACACCGGAGGCACCGCTCCTGGCAAACCAACATACAGAGAAGTGTGCTCTGGCTTGACAGGACATGCTGAAGTAGTACGAGTGACTTTTAATGCAGATGAATTAAGTTTTGAAGATTTGATTACTATTTTTATGACAAGTCATGACCCCACTCAGTTGAATCGGCAAGGAGCAGATCGAGGAACACAATACCGTTCAGTCATTTATTACCAAAACGACGAACAGAAACAAGTAGTAGAAAAAGTAGTTGAAAAGTTAAAAACGGCTTATTCTGATCCGATTGTCACAGAATTGACGGCGGCTCAAGAATTTCATGTTGCAGAAGCAGATCACCAGAATTACTATAACGAAAACTCAGATGCTGGCTATTGTCAAGCTGTAATAAACCCAAAAATTTCAAAATTGAGGGCGATGTATGCCGATCGATTAAAGGATTAAGATGAAGAAACTTACCGCATGTGAAATATCTCCTAGCTTTTCAAAAGAGCTTCAAGTGGATTCAGAAGTAAAGAACTTTACCCGTCAGGTTCACCATGCGCATTATTCTTTAGCAAATACTGTAATGCCCTCAAATCCTGAATGGGTGCATCTTTCAACTTCCTTTTTAGAGGATTACCGGTTAGAAGTTGGCGATAATGAAAAACTGCTAAAAATAGTCAGCGGGGCAGAAAAGTTCAATGATTTCGAAAGCTATGCCATGTGTTATGGCGGTCATCAATTTGGACATTGGGCAGGTCAATTGGGCGATGGCCGAGCCATTAATATTGCTGAGCTGAATGTAAATGGCAAAAACCTCACCTTTCAATTAAAAGGATCAGGGCCAACACCATTTTCTCGTCGAGCAGATGGTTTTGCAGTCTTGCGATCATCGATACGAGAATATTTGTGCAGCGAGGCGATGCATCATTTAGGTGTTCCAACTACAAGAGCTTTATCTCTAGTAACTACAGGCGATTGGGTGACTAGAGATATGTTGTACAACGGAAATCCGAAAGATGAGTTAGGAGCAATTGTCTGCAGGGTCTCAGAGTCTTTCATTCGCTTTGGAAGTTTTGAAATTTTCGCTTCTCGTGGAGAGAAAAAGGAATTGAAGCAGTTGGTAGATTATACCATCAAACATCACTTCTCAGCATTAGGAGAGCCTTCTAAATCCGCTTATTTGGCCTTTTTTAAGGAAGTGGTGAATCGAACCAAAGACTTAATGATTCATTGGCAACGCGTAGGCTTTGTTCACGGCGTTATGAATACAGACAACCTTTCTATCTTAGGTCAAACCATTGATTACGGTCCTTATGGTTGGTTAGAAAATTATGACCAAAATTGGACTCCCAATACAACGGACTTGCAAAACAAACGGTATCGTTTTGGCAAACAGCCGAACGTCGCATTGTGGAATTTAACACAGTTGGCGAATGCACTTTATCCGTTAATTGAAGAGGTTGAACCATTACAAGAAATTTTACAAGAATATAAGAGAGACTATACCATTGGATTTCACAAAATGATGTGTGAAAAATTGGGCTTATTTGTGCAGGAAGAGGTGGTAAATGAGTTTATCAATCAATTGGAAGACAATTTAGAGAAGTCTCAAATTGACATGACTATTTTCTTCAGAGAACTGAGCAGTGATCCTACATTGGACTTTAAATTATTCTGGAATATTTTAGAACGATCTACCTATCTATCAGCTGACGACTTAAAGAAGCAGCGATCGT
>Ga0307934_1002104_pt1 | contig 11011 bp, 12 predicted proteins | sample OrgLakmetageno90_FD_201838 | JGI IMG/M metagenome (GOLD analysis project Ga0307934, IMG submission 201838) | Saline water microbial communities from Organic Lake, Antarctica - #90 | ecosystem: Environmental > Aquatic > Non-marine Saline and Alkaline > Saline | place: Antarctica: Organic Lake... | reverse complement strand
TCTATTTTATTATGAAAACGCTCACCCGCATCCTTTCTATCGCGCTCGCTCTGTCCGCCTGCGCGCAGGGCGAGGAGCGCGTTTATTTGAAGCCTTCCGATTTCATTAAATCCGCCTACGGAGGAGAGATTCCGGAAACTTCTGTTCTCAACCTATCCAGCTCAGTCAAAGCACGCGCCAAGAGCATTATGGCCCACAGCTACGAGGAGTCTCGCGTGCGTCACTGGAATCGAGGAAATCGCAGCGTGTGGATCCTTGAGGAGATTGGGAAAACACAGCCAATCACCACCGGCTTTCTTATCGAAAACGGTAAGATTAAGTCGGTAAATATACTGATTTATCGAGAAAGTCATGGCTGGGAAGTGAGCAAACCGTTTTTCACTAAACAGTTTTCCAATGCCACACTCCAAGGCAGTGACAAGCTTGATAAAGAGATTAAAAATATAGCTGGAGCCACCCTCTCTGTGCGTGCAATTACCAAGCTTGCCCGTCTCGCCCTATACTTTGATTCGATCTCATAAGCTTGTGTCATTACCCCGTAAACTAAGGGCGTGGATGCGCAGCTCTCATCGCCTTTTAAGCATCGTCCTAATAGTCCCATTACTCATCGTTTCGCTGACAGGGCTAATTTTGAATCACACGGTAGATTTCGATTTGAGCAATCGACATGTAACCAACTCATGGATCCAATCTCGCTATGGCATGACACTGGAAGGTGAGCCCCGCGCTTTCGGCCTCAATGGTAAAACCTATGCGGGCAGGTGGGACGGCCAGCTATTTTACCGCAATCAGATCATCAATGATTCCTCAGCACTCATCGGTGCCGTGCCTCTCCGCGACGGCACAGCTATCGTGACCTCAGAGGCGGTCCATTACTTTGGCCTGGATGGGGAACTGATTGAGAGCTTGGATTCCGTGACTTTACCGGCCAGCCCACTCAAGCGCGCGGGCCGTTCGCAAGATCTGACACTGGTCCTCGAAAATGAAAACGACACCTTTGTCAGCGATCGCAACTTACTTGAATTCACAGAAGGAGAATCGTCATTGGAAGTCGAGTGGTCGACCCCGGTCACACCAAAAAAAGAAGACCTCCAAACTTGGAAAATCGCGTTTTCCGGAGACGGCGTTCCCATGGACCGAGTGATCCTTGACCTCCACTCCGGCCGCCTCTTCGGCTCGATTGGGAAATGGGTCTATGATTTTGTCGTAATCGGCGTGCTAATGCTTTCCGCTAGTGGGCTGGTTCTATTCTTCCGCTCGCGCCGCCGCACCGTATGAATCGCCGTCGCGCCATGCAGCTACTCGGAGCAACTACTCTGGCGGGAGCTGGTGGCTGCCAACGTAAAAACCCGCTGCTCCGCTTCGATACCATCGCATTCGGAACAGATGTCTATTTTCAACTTCACGGAACCTCTCAGGCCGATTTTGAGAAAATTTCCTCAGCCTGCTCCGAGCGGCTGCGGGAATTGGAGTCTATTTTTAGCCTCTATGATAAGGAATCCGCGATCTCTCGGCTCAATCAAGATGGAGAGCTCAGAAACGCACCAAGGGAGTTAATCGATTTAGTCAAATATGCGCTTTCCCTCGGTGAACAGACCAACGGCTTGTTCGATATTACTGTCCAGCCGCTTTGGAACTGGCGATACAAGTGGAAACAAGCTGACCGAGAAACGCGTCAAACAATGGAGACCGAGTCATGGCAACAATGCTTGGAACTAGTCGGTTACCAGAAGGTCTCGGTCAACGACTCCACCATTGCATTTCAGCAACACGGCATGGCCATCACGCTCAACGGCATTGCCCAAGGTTATGCAACCGAACAAATCACAAACCTTCTCTCGAAGCATGGCGTAAACCACGCTCTCGTGAACATCGGTGAGTATGCCGCCATCGGAACCAATCGCGACGGGAAGCCATGGAAAGTCGAACTGGCAGCGAGCGGAGATGAGGTGCAAATTCCGAACGGAAAGGCACTGGCTGTCTCCTCAGGAAGCGGCTACATCTTCGATCCGGAAGGGCGTTATCATCATATCTTCCAACCATCCAACGGGACCAATACGCGACCGGAGAAAACCGTCACTGCCATCGCACCAAGCGCAACTTTGGCGGATGCCTTGGCGACGACATTTACCGTCGCCACTCCTGCGGAACAAAACGAATTGCGGGAAAAATTTCCGCAGGTGGTGTTTCGGGAAATCTCATGAAACGCAGATCAGGCAAGCCCCACGGCTTTCTTGACGCGGCTTAAGACCTTGGCGGATTCCTCACGTGCACGAACCGCACCTCTCTCCAAGACTTCATCCACATATCCAGGGTCCTTGAGAATCTCCTCACGTCGCAAACGCATTTCCGAAAAGAAATCCCAATATGCATCGGCCAAGCGTTTCTTGAAATCTCCATAACCGAAGCCTCCGGATTCGTGATCCGCAATCATGGACTGGACCTCGGCATCGGCCGCGAATAATTTGTAGAGTGCGATCACCGTGGAATCTTTAGTTGGCTTTGGATCCTCCACCGGTGTCGAATCAGTGACAATCTTCATCACTAGCTTTCTAAGCTTCTTCTCATCTCCGAAAATCGGCAACGTGTTATCGTAGCTCTTGCTCATCTTGCGACCATCCAACCCAATCACCAATTCAGTCTCCTCCTTGATGATCGCCTCCGGCATCACCGCTGTGCCCTCGCCATAGGCTTCGTTCAGCTTGGTCGCCAGACTCCGGGTCACCTCGAGATGCTGCTTCTGATCTCTTCCGACCGGGACCTTATTGGAATCATAAAGCAAAATATCAGCCGCCATCAGAACTGGATAAGCAAACAGCGCGTGGTTCGGGGAAATCCCTTGGCCGACCTTGTCTTTATATGAATGGCATTTCGTAAGCAAAGGCATCGGGCAAACGGTCGAAAGAATCCATGCCAGCTCATTCACCTCTGGGACGGCACTCTGCCTGAAGAAAACCGATTTTTCTGGGTCCAGCCCGCACGCTAGGAAATCGATCGCCAGCTCACGAACATTCGTCCGCAGAGCCTCTCCATCACGCCCCGAAGTCATCGCATGATAATCCGCAATGAAATAGAAACCCTCACCCTGCTCTTGGAGCTCTACCGCCGGCTTCATCGCCCCGAAATAGTTCCCAACATGCAGTTTCCCGCTCGGCTGCAATCCCGTCAAAATTCTCATACCGAAACCATGCCCGCCAACGCGGCATTTTGAAGTTTAAAGTTTGATGTTTGCACGTTCGTTCATAAACCTGTGTCCATGCGCACACTTGTTACCGGCGGGGCTGGCTTCCTTGGCTCCCATCTCTGCGAACGGCTGATCAATGACGGTCACGAAGTCATCTGCATGGACAACTATTTCACAGGCAGGAAAAGTAATGTTCTCCACCTTTTGGATAATCCCAACTTCGAGTTAATACGCCATGACGTGACCGAGCCATTTATGTTCGAGGTCGATCAGATTTTCAACCTTGCCTGCCCAGCCTCTCCTCCGCATTACCAGCATAACCCGATCAAAACAACCAAGACCTCCGTGCTCGGCGCAATGCACTGCTTGGGCCTCGCAAAGCGCGTCGGCGCTCGGGTCTTCCAAGCATCCACTTCAGAAGTTTATGGTGACCCTGAAATCCATCCGCAGCCAGAAACCTACAAAGGCTCGGTCAACCCAATTGGCATCCGCTCCTGCTATGACGAGGGCAAGCGCGTCGCTGAAACTCTGTTTTTTGACTACCACCGCCAGCATCAGGTCGATATCCGCATTGTCCGTATCTTCAACACCTATGGCCCGCGCATGCTTCCCGACGATGGCAGAGTCGTCTCGAATTTCATCGTGCAAGCGATCAAGGGCGAAGACCTGACCATCTACGGCGACGGCACCCAAACTCGGTCCTTTTGTTACGCAGACGATCTCATTGAGGGCTTTATTCGCCTGATGAACAAAGACGGAATCACTGGGCCAGTGAACATCGGCAACCCTGGGGAATTCACGATGTTGGAACTTGCAGAACTGATTTTGAAAAAAGTCGGCGGCAAGTCCAAACTGACTTTCCATCCGCTTCCCGGTGACGACCCGAAACAACGGTGCCCAGATATTACTCTGGCAAAAAAAGAGCTCGGCTGGCAGCCGACCATGACTCTTGAGCAAGGACTCGAGCCAACGATTGCATACTTCAGCAAGCTTCTTGCCGGTTCGTGAAGCATCGAAGCTGCCAAACAGCTCGACTTAACAATTTCTCGATTGGCAAAGGTAAGACTCTTGAAGTAGAGTAACGGTTGATGAAAACCTTATTGCTCACCATTTTATTTTCTTCCGTTAGTCCACTTGCTTTTGCCGAAAATCCGGCCCAAAAAGCTGAAACTTACTACCAACAGGGGCTAGCAGCCGAGAAAGCAGGGGACCCAGACGCAGCCAGCGCAGCTTATTTAGCAGCACTCAAACTCCATCCCGGACATGCCAATGCACGCTATCGTGCCGGCCAGGTAAAAATCCACGCAGCTTCCATTAAATCCGGCGCTACCGAGGCGAAAATTGGCTCAGTAATGATTCCTGTCTACAAGCTGGATAACGAATCGGTTCAAGATGCGATCGACCTACTTAGCATCGCGATGGACAAAGAAACTGACGGAAAGATTGTTCCAAATTTTATTATCGAGGACCCGAAAAACCGCCTGACTGACGTCAAAGTCACAATGAATCTCAAGAATATTCCAGTGAAGGCCATCCTCCACTATCTGCATACACAGACGCAAACCAAGGCCCGCTATGACGAACACGCCGTCGTTATCCTTGCACGCTAGATTTTTAACTTTCCGTTAACAGGCGATCACATTCACCTCTCAACTCATGCGCGAAGAACTCCTTGCCAATCCAGTATTTTCCATGGCCGTAGCCCAGTTCGACAGGGTCGCGGATTTTTTAAAACTCCCGAGTAATATCCGTGAACGCTGCAAATGGCCGAAGCGTATCATCACAGTCACCGTTCCCTTAACACGCGACGACGGGAGCCACGAAGTTCTGTTTGGCCACCGTGTTCAACATCACCTCACACGCGGGCCTGTAAAAGGCGGCCTACGCTACCACCCCAATGTCGATGTAGGAGAAGTCGCAGCACTGGCGATGTGGATGAACTGGAAATGTGCGCTCTTGGAGCTCCCCTTCGGTGGCGGAAAAGGAGGAATATGCTGCAAACCCATGGAAATGTCACCAGCCGAGCTGGAGCGTATGACCCGCCGCTTTACCATGGAGATGATACCATTCATCGGCCCGGAAATTGACGTAATGGCCCCGGATATGGGAACCAATGAACAAACCATGGCTTGGGTGGCTGATACCTATTCCACCCACTCGGGGCATTTCGTCCCCTCCATTGTGACCGGCAAACCTCTTTCACTCCAAGGCTCAGCTGGCCGCACACGAGCAACGGGGCACGGCGTCGCCTTCCTCGCATCCAACGCCCTGAAGAAACTTGGCGTTGATAACCCCTCCGCAACGGCAATTATTCAGGGCTTCGGGAATGTTGGGATTTACACAGCTTCCACACTCGCTTCATACGGAGTGAAAATCATCGGAGTATCCGATGTGAGTGGCGCAATCTGGAATCCAAACGGAATTGATATCGCCAAGCTAAAAGCCTACAATACCAAGCATAAAATCATCCATGGCTTCGAGGGTGCCGATTCCATGGAACCGGAGGAAATGCTCATTCAAAAATGCGATATCCTAGCTCCGTGCGCAGTGGGCGGCGTCATTCACAAAGGCAACGCCGAGGACCTGAAATGCAAAATCTTAGCAGAAGGTGCCAACGGCCCCACCACACCGGAAGCGGACGAGATTCTCGAACGCCGCGGCGATATCTTTGTGATTCCAGACATTCTTTGTAATGGCGGTGGAGTGACTGTCTCCTACTTCGAATGGGTGCAAAACCTTCAGCGCTTCCAGTGGACAGAAAAAGAGGTCATCACCAAACTTGAAACCAAGCTTAATGCCGCATTCAAGCAAGTCACTGCCTACGCCAAGCACCACGGAATTCCCACCCGAATGGCTGCCCAAGCAATTGCGGTTAGTGCTGTGGCGGATGCCAAGACAACTCGGGGTCAGTTTCCGTAGCGACCCCAACATCCTCAAGCTTCTGATTAAAAGCTTTTCCAAATGAGTTTGCCGGCATGGCCGTATCAGGAATTGATATCGGTAAAGTCAGTCGGAAACCGATCCAAACGCTGATTACGAAAAACGCCGCCCACCATGAAGGTGAAGCGGCGTTTAAAATCAAACTGGTTTAGATTATTTCACAGTCATCACGCCCTGCATGATCGCGAAGTGACCAGGGAAGGAACAGATGTAAACATAATCACCAGGCTCTGGAGCCGTGAAGGTGATTTCGTCGGACTCGCCGCCACCAAGGATTTTGGTGTGTGCAACGATGCTCTTCTGAGCTTCTTCATCTTTTGGGATAAACTCGTTGTCGCGTGCAGTCGCGCACTTTGCGGCAAATGCAGGAACAGCGGTGCCTGGCTTGAGGAACACGACGTTGTGTCCCATCGCAGCGGCTGGAAGTTGTCCGATATGCTTAAACGAGAGAACGATCTTATCTCCAGAGGCAACTTCAAACGCTTTGATGTTGAACTGCATCATGTCGTTTCCGGTGATTTCAATTTTCTTTTCTGCAGCGATAGCAAATTGGCAAAGTGCAACAGAGAGCAATGTAATGGCAAATTTTTTCATATGTATTGTGTTAGATTAGATTACGGGCAGAAACTGCTTCAGTTTTCAAAGAAACGCAACTTTCGCATTGGAAAATTTACGAATCGGTCAAATACCTCTCGTATCCTATAGGCCTTACGGCTATGATATAAAGGTCTTGAACGAATACCTTGAGAAAGTTGGCACACCGCTTGCTCACAACAATCTACCAATCCGCCGCAATCATGAAAAAAATCGAAGCCATCATTAAACCATTCAAGCTTGAAGAAGTCAAAGAAGCCCTCGCTGAAGTGGGTGTCCAAGGCATGACAGTCACCGAAGTTAAAGGGTTCGGTCGCCAAAAAGGACATACCGAAATCTACAGGGGTTCCGAATACACCGTAGACTTCCTTCCGAAAGTCAAAATCGAAATCGTTGTCGACGACGAGCAAGCCGAAGGCGTTGCACAAGCCATCGTCAAAAGCGCCAACACCGGCAAAATCGGTGACGGCAAAGTCTTTCTCTCCACCATCGAGGAAGCGATCCGCATCCGGACTGGCGAGACTGGTTCTTCTGCTGTTGCAGTCAACTAAGAGATCTCCTCTAATCTTTCACAACCGCCACTTCCCTTCTGGGTCTTGGCGGTTTTTTTGTATACGAATTTTCACTCCGGAAGAGACGCGCGGAAGACCAGAGCACAGAGAATCTTATTCCTGCCACTAGTGAAATTTCTGGTTAAAATAGTCCCGCACAACCCCAGTTTTGGCGAACTTCGCTGACTTGTCAGTTCAATCCTCTTCCACTCAACCAGAGCACGGAGCCTAAAGCCTAGCAAGCTAGAGCTTGGGACCTAGATTTGAAACGTCCTAGCTATTAGCGTCTGCGATAACGCTGAACCCCATCAGCTATTCCACGTGCTACGGCATCGCGGAACCAAGCAGTCTTCATGCGACTGCGTTCTTCGGAGTTACTCACAAAGCCACCCTCAAACAGAATGGAAGGATGCTTGCACTTTCTGATCACGTAATAGCGACCGTATTTAACTCCACGGTCGACAACTTTGACGCGATTCATCACGCCTCTGTGGACGTCTTGGGCTAACTTCTTGCCCTCACTACCGTGGTAAAAAGTTTCGACCCCACTCACGTGCTGCTTCCACGTGTAGTTGTAGTGGATGCTAATGAAGATCGCACGGCCATATTTATGTGCTTCCGTCATACGGCCAGGTAAAGAGATGAAGTGATCGCTCCGGCGCGTGAGAACCGTCCTGTAGCCCATTTTCTTCAGGTGCGATTCGAGTCGGACCGAGGTATCTAGGGCGAGATGCTTCTCATACACGCGCCCCCACTGGCCACCTTTGTCATGACCTCCATGACCGGGATCAATGATCACTGTCCGAAAATTATACGCACTCGCGACTGATGAGGATATCAGTCCGAGTATAAATGTTATGATTATGCTCTTCATGTTGGTAAGGCATTAATGTTTATTAACTTATCTTGATTAAATTTTATAGTCTGTAAAGTTTTTTTGAAAAACTTTGGCCTGAACCCTTATTCCTCATAGAAATTTGGTCGATCGGAGAGCTTCCGAACCTTTTCCCGTTGTAGTCTCTCAGCCTCTGGATCGTAAGGAATACTGTTAACGACCCTCACGCTGCCGTCACTGTATGACATAAGAACCGGCTCTCCATTTGGTGGTCTTTTATGGAGATCCCTTTCGACCAGCTCCCCATCAGGATTGACTTGGCAGTGCACCCAAATCGTTGGAGTTCCGAGAAACATTACGTGCATACGCCGGTCACCATCCAAGGTAACCTTTGGCTTCCGTAGCATCAGAGCATCGCCAAGTGAAAAGGTGCTCATCGGCACACCAGTAGTTCCGTCGATTACCTGGGCAAACAGTTGATTTTTTTGGCCATTGGAAAATGATATAACTTTCATCTCCCGCGTCTGGAGACTTTTGCCGTTGCTACCGCCGACTCCAACTTTCTGGGACCAGTATGTCCTCCCGGGATTTAGATTAAACAACTGCCGGTTGGTGGAAGCTCCGTTGAATACCCCACGCGGATCACGAATCACTGCGGTGACCGCATAATTCCCTTGAGTGTTGAGTATGAAATACTGTGTTAGGTCGACACGCTTTGATAGCGACTCGCCAGGACTAATCTCCAATGCTCCGAAATTATTCAACCGGCTGGTAGGCACAGGGTTTCCCCGAGAATTTGTGACAATAAACGACAACCACGGGATTTGCCGGGTTGAGGCCAAGGTCAATTGCTGCCCGCTGTGATTGGTTATGGTGACCTCGGCGATCACTGATTCGCCGGCAATGTAGTTGCGGTTATTGAGAGCGATGGAGGTTGCGAGTTGTGCCTGGAGAAGACAGGAACAAGTCATTGCAAAGACCGCAACAGTTGAAAGAAATCGAATCATTAAGCCTTTGAGCTTAGCGATCGAAATGGATCAGTCAACCTAACGAACCGCACGCTAAAAGTTTCCAACAAAAATTTTAGTCCCGCTCACCTAGCGGCCTCACCCAGAAATTCCGGTATTCCAGCGGATCTCCGTGAAACTGAAGCACCAGAGGTCCTTTTTCCGGATGGGTTTCAGGATACTTCGCCAAGCTTCTGTAAACCGACGGGCCCATGTAGGATTCACCATTCTGAACTAAAACTCCGTTGTGTATGACGGTGACTTTGGCAGGAGCTACAAACTTACCGTCCTCATATACCGGCGGCACAAAGGAAATATCATAGCTATTCCATTCTCCCTGTGGGGAGGTCGCGTTGACTAGAGGAGGTAGTTGGCCATAAAGAGACGCTGCCTGCCCGTCCGGATACGTTTGATTTTCATGACTCTGCAAGACCTGCACTTCATATTTACCCATGAAAAAGCAGCCGCTATTGCCACCGCCTTGGCCGTTTACCTTGCGACCTGCAGGAAGACGCCACTCGAAATGGACCTGAACGGCTCCGAATTCCTGTTTGGATTGAATATTCTGGTTTTTGGCCACCATCGCTCCGTCTCGGATCTCCCATGGCGCTGCCTTTCCTTTCGCAGTCCAAGCATCCAGATTACTTCCGTCGAAGAGCACAATCGCATCGCTAGGCGGCTTAACCTCGACTGCTCCTGCAGTTTCAACCACTGGTGGTTGAGGCCTATCACCATCATGCACGTGATATTTTGTCCCTGGAATGATAGGGGTATCCTTGAAGCCCAAGCCTTCCTTTGCGAGCGCCTGTCCGGAAAACACGAGAACGCTGGCAGCTAAAAGTTTGAAAATATTTTGCATATGGAATTAAGAACGCCACTCGGAGTGAAAACTTTCAAGATTGTTTTTCTTTTGCAGGCGGAAAGCAGGTTGCCGGTTGGGCAGAACCGTGGATAGTCTTGCACACACCATGGCCAAATTCACCGCCACCTCGCCAAATAATCAGTTTCCTTTCGAACTCGTTCGCCCTGACTTGGAAAAAGTCGAGGTCTCGATCCGTGCCCAAGTCCGTGATTTCGATTCCGCGGTCGAGCCCTATATTGCCTATATCTGTAATACCTCGGGAAAGCGGATACGACCAGCTCTCGCGATCCTGATCGGTGGTGCTGTGGGTGAAGTCACTGAAGACCACCGTAAAATTGGCGTCATTCTCGAGCTGATACACATGGCTACCTTGGTGCACGACGATATCATCGATGGAGCCACCGCACGCCGCTCGATGCCCACCGCGAATTCAAAATGGGGGAATGCCCTTGCTGTGCTGCTCGGGGATGCGCTGTTTTCACACGCGCTCACGCTCGCCACAGATTTCAACTCTATCGATATCTGTCGTAAGGTTGGGAAAGCTGCTCGTGAAGTCTGCCAAGGCGAAATTATTCAGACCCAGCGACGGTTCGACATGACACTTTCCAAGGAAGATTACTTCCAAGTCATCGAGATGAAAACCGGAGCTCTGTTCGCAGCAGCCACAGGTCTGTCCGCAGCAGTTTCCGGCCTCAGTAGCGAGGACGAAGCCACACTCGCGAGCTATGGAATGAAGCTCGGCACCGCTTATCAAATCTACGATGACTGCCTTGATCTCGTTGGCTCTGAAGAGGAAGTTGGTAAAACCCTGCGCACTGACCTTGCGAAGGGAAAGCTCACCTTGCCTATACTAAATTTACTTGAAGCCTCTTCCGAAGAGCAACGGGCGATCCTAAACCAACGCATTCTCTCTCAAGAAGAATTCGACCTACCAGTTTTAACTGGGATCGCCGAATACGAGGGCGCGTTAGGGCGCGCTGTTGATACCGCCTTAGAGTTACTCGCCGGATGCCGTAAGGATCTAGATGTTCTGAGTGA
>Ga0307934_1002101_pt1 | contig 11018 bp, 4 predicted proteins | sample OrgLakmetageno90_FD_201838 | JGI IMG/M metagenome (GOLD analysis project Ga0307934, IMG submission 201838) | Saline water microbial communities from Organic Lake, Antarctica - #90 | ecosystem: Environmental > Aquatic > Non-marine Saline and Alkaline > Saline | place: Antarctica: Organic Lake... | reverse complement strand
ATTTTCATAACTAATAGTTACCTCACCAGACTCTACAAATTCTACCTCTGGATCATTTGCGAAATATGCTACAACAGCATCTTCATCTATGTCTTCACCAAAATCAAATTTATAAAAATTTGTTCAACGAGAGAAGTTCGATACATCTGCTAATGGTCTTTCAAATGTTTGTACATTAAAATTTGTAAACACATTTTGTACTGCTGCAACACTAGCAGCAAATTCTTGATTATCAAAGAATCATTGTGTATTTAAAGTGTTTACATATGACTGTGCATTCTGCGTAGTAGCATTAAATTCAGTAAATAATTGTTGTGCATCATCCTTAAACTTCACATAGACCGTTCATTGTCCCATAGTTTCTGTTATAGTTTCAAAACTATACTCAGTGGTATCTCCTTGGAAACTAGTAACTACATTTGTTGAAGGTTGTGAACAATAGTTATTTTCACAATCGTTATTATCGAGACAATCTTTTCCATTTACGCACGGTGAACATATAGAACCTCCACAATCTATATCTGTTTCAGAACCATTTTTAATTCCATCAGTACATGTAGGTGATCATCCTCATCATCAAGCACAATATGGATCATATGTACAGTCACTATCCGCACAATCAACTTGGCCATCTCCATCGTTATCTATTCCATCATTACAGATCTCAGTTGGATTGTTTCATCACTGACAAAAACTATCATTTGCACAATCACTATCATCACAATCTATATCTCCATCTCCATCATCATCTATATTGTTATCACAGATTTCTGTTGGATTGTTTCATCAAGAAGGCACACACTGTCATGCTCGTCATCATGGATTTCACGGACCTCATGGAGTTCATCACGTAGAAGGATCACAAGTATATGAAGTACCATAATCGACAGCACGACAAACATTTATACGTTTTCATGCACTTACATTATCTGCTGATGATATAATGGTTCATAGCGGATCAGTATCTCAATTAGATAATAAAAGTCAGGCCAAACTAGAAACTATTGGGGCAGCCATAGATGTTCATTGTAAAGGAGAATATCATCCTCAAGGAACAGTTGATAAGATATTAGTTCATGGAGCCCATATATCTACCCATGATCAGTAATTTGAAAAGTATGCTCTAGAGTCACTCGAATTAGATGCTCAAACAGAAAAGACGTTATCATACCCAGCAGGATATTGAGTAGATGATGTGCTATCATTTCAAGCAGCTGCAATAAAAATAACTCAATTATTACTATGAGTGTTATAAAATGACTGTTCAGCAGTTCTATATGGTCATCAACCAAAAGACATGCTTATAATATCTGCTCATTGATTCACAGCTTCTGCCACTGCAGGACCTGTACTTCAACATTGACATGGCGTATATCAGTATGCTGCACATTGACTAGTAGGGTCTCGTCCGTGCACATTTAGCTCTATATTACGAGATATCGCAGCAACTCATTGATTATTATTAGTAACAGCAGAAACAGATCCTGCTGTATGAGTTCCATGTGTACATGATCTTTTTGGATTTGCATATCCAATATTTCATGCAAGATCTGGATGAGAAACTTCAAATCATGAATCAACAACTCAAACAACAACCCCAAAATTTCATTCAATGTTTGTTTCCCATGCCTCCCAAGTATCGGTTTTATCTAAATACCACATATTTGAAGCTTGTGGATCATTTACTTGCTGATTTATATAATGAAGTGGAACTCTTTCAATATAAGCAGTAGCTCCATTTCAAGAAATATCCAATAAGTCAGCCTCTATTTGTTGCACATCAAAGGAAGGATCATTCTCATTAAATTCGAATATATATACATTATGAATCAATGGATCATCAACAATTCCAGCTTCTGTCAATGCTGAATTAGTATTAAATACAGGAGTTATTGAATCCAATGCAGTCGTATTTGATAATAATTGTGTGAGCGTGTTTTGAACTTGAGAAAATCATTCTTGAACTGCTAAGGATGATTGATTGAATGAATTCATTTCCATACTAGTGGTATACTCTTGAGGAGTCACTACAGAAGCATCATATGCTTGCAAAAAGACACTATCAGTAAATCTTTCTTGAATAGAATTTCAATATTCAATTCTTACATAGTATTTTCATGGAGCATAAAGCAATTTTTCATCTTCAGATAATGATTGATAGCTAGTCATTGTGTCTACTGAAAAACTTTCAATTTCTTGCAAAGAAATAACACTTTGATCTACTGAACTTATAGAAAGATTTGAAGTAGTTCATTGCGTGTTACACATATATCAAGAGTCACAATCAGAATCTGTATTACAACCATTACATAATGGATCAGAGTCACAATCCATATCAAAACAATCAAAATAGAAATCTCCATCATTATCTATTCCATCATTACAGATCTCTACAGGATTACCTCACTGACAGACGCTATCCGTAGCACAATCACTATCCGCACAATCTACTTGACCATCACTATCATTATCTATTCCATCATCACAAATCTCAGTTGGATTATTTCATCACTGACAAAAACTATCATTTGCACAGTCACTATCCGCACAATCAACTTGCCCGTCTCCATCATTATCAATTCCATCATTACATACTTCTACTGAAGTTCCTCAGGTATCACAAAAACCTGTTGTACAATCACTATTTATATTACATGCATCATTTGAAGTACAAGCAGGACAAGTTCCACCACCGCAATCGATATCTGTTTCATTTCAGTCTCTGACTCCATTATCACATTGATCTGGACCTCATGGACCTCATGGACCTCATGGATTTCATCATCACGTTGATAAGACAGTTACCAATGCAGATCATCTTATATTTGGATTCGCCAAATCTGAAACAATAATTCTATAACTTCCAGGAGTTGGGATAATTAATCATGGTTGATAATATTTTATTCACTGATCATTTGTAGAAAACTGCCCCGGACTAGGCATAGATACTTGTCCTTGTATATTTTCAATTCATTCTAACTCTACATCATATGCATTAGTAGCAGTAGTATTTACTGTATTTCCAGCTGTGATGGCTTTTATACTTATATCTGCTGGAGCATTCTGATAAATAGTGTTTGGAGAAATAACTACATCAAAACGAGTTGTAACTGTATCACCAGGTTCTCAAGGTCATCATCATTCTTCATAATCTCGGCAATATCATGTCTCACAATCACTATGAGCGTCGCATACTTGTCAAAAACTACACCCTACACAAGAACTTCATCAACAATCAATATCAGTTTCATCTCCATCTTTAACTCCATTTGTACAAGATCATGCCATAGTTATCTTTTGACTTTCAGTCAACTGACTTGCGGATACTGTGTTCAATTGACGAATCGTGTATCAAGAAGATCACGTAGTTTGCACTTTACATACTCACACTCCTGCTGCACTAGGTGTACTTCAATTGAAAAAATCAGCTCCAGTACACTCATAGTCAGTATTCAATATTTTCTTCATTGCTTCACATGCATCTACCAATCATGGTCAAAGATTACCATTTGCATACAGTGAATCCGATGGCATAGCATGTGCTGTAGTCTTGAGGATATTTTGAATAGTAGCTGGAGATGTAGAGATTCATTCAGCCTCAGCTGAAGCGATAAGCAAACTAGCAATACTTGCTACCAATGGAGATGACATAGAAGTTCATCCCATGCTTCCATATGTATTATTTGGTAAAGTAGACATAATATTTGTTCCAGGAGCCATAATATCTAGTCACAAACCATAATCACTAGAGATCGCTTTTTTTCACTGAGGAGTAGAATTTCCCACAGCAATAACATGATCATAATGAGCCGGCAAACGAACATAATCAGATCACTGAACTGCAGAAGAATTCATCGCTCCATTTCATGCGGCTGCAACGATAGTTACTCATGCATTATATGCAGCAGTAATCGCAGCTTGCTCCTCAGGTCTATAACAAGCATCCTCATATGCGTCCCAAGATCGTTGCTGAGTCAATCAAGCAGGAATACATCAAAATGAAAGATTTACTACTTTAACTCACCTTGAGACAGCATCGTTCAATGCACCAATCCAATTAGTAAATGTGTATCCATACAGCTCAACGGTATTAAATGCAACTGATGCAACACCAAATGTACTATTTGTAACACTTCATACAATTCAAGCAACATGTGTACCATGTGTTGCAGAAGAAACAGTATTTTTGAAATGTGGAGCAAGATCTGGATGTAAATAATCAATTCATGCGTCAATAACTGCAACCCCAACTGGATCTATATTGTCTGGCATCTGATCCCAAGCCTGAATCGCGTTAACTCATGGATATCAATACAAATGCCACATCTGTGAAAGATATGTATCATCAGGAAACACAAACGATTCTAGATCTGAAAGAGGTAATATTCTAGCATTAGGAATAGAAAGTAAATCACGCAATACATTCACTAAGTCATTATCTCATACCTCAATATAATAATAGTTTGCCTGTAAATTATCATTATATTGAATGAGATGATCCGTTTGAGCTAAAATAGCTTTTATAGAATATGCATCCAAAGCATCAGAAACATAGGTATTTAATCTCTTATCAATATTTTCTGACAATGAAAACCCAAAGAGTCATGGATTCCTTGCATCTGCAGCATTTTGTAAAGCCATACTTTTGTACTGACTAATATCATTCTTTTTAATATCAAAATTATCAAGATACACAGTATTTTTTGTTCATTGAGCATCAACAACTAAGTAGAAGGCTTGCTTGTTTTGAAGCAATGCTGCCTCCTCAGATGTAAATCACAATTGCTGAATAGTAGTACGAGTCAAGGTTCATACTGTTGAAAAATTGGCATATGTTGTCGATCACTGTCATATTCAGTCTAGACATTGTCTAGTTAAAGACCTATTATCTGAAGTTCTAATTGCACAGAGTTTCTCAGAGTATCCATCAGCTAAACAAGAAGCATATGCAGTTGAATTATCAATACATCCATTTGCAACTACTATATCTTTTCATCATCCCAATAAGGAAATACTTAATACAGACGCAATACCAAATTTTACAAAAAGTCATTGCAACAACACCATATGAACAGCAATTCGATGAGCAACTACCCCTGCGGAAAAAAAAGATTTTATAGCTACAAGCAATGTGGTAAAAACACCAATATGTATACCATGAGTTCGATGAAAACGCTCCTTTATATATTGATAGAAATTTTTACACCAGTGTAACATATCTAATATGTAGATAGATAAAATCTATACAGTATAGTCACATTTTTCATATATACAAAAAACGCTCCCACATGATAACCATTGTATATCAAAGCCGACTCAAAAGTCAAAATAAAAGTCTTTACATAGAATAAAAAAAGGACGATAATCGTCCTTTTTGGATCTATTCATCAATAACACACTAAAATTACTACTTATCCTCAAAATGTTTTGTTTTCTTTCTCATAACAGAAGATTGATTATCAGGCAATATATCTAAAAACCAATACATGAAGTGCTCTGCATAATCCTCATTACTATGAGTTTTAGCATATTCACTCACAAAATCACGTCCAGAACATGAGTTGTTTTTCTCCTTTGCTGCCTCCCAACAAATATCTATAAACTCGTCACGTTCCAATCTATCATGATAATAAAAGAAATGATGCCCCAATTCATGAGCAATAATTTTTTCGTATGCAGTAGCTAAATCTCTTATCATAAAGAAATTACCACACAAGTTCACTTTCAAACGTAATGCATCAGTTGCATAACGAACATGTTTTCCTGCACTCGTTGTTGTCTCCCTAATTTCATACTTACCATTTACTGAACCACAAGCATTTACATACTCAAACACGATTTTATCTTTCAGCTCATCTATATCATCTTGAGTAAATAATCATTGTTGTTTCAAATTATATAATACCTTGTACGTATTCAACTCCATAATTTCTTCAGCTCAAGCCAATAATTCTACCTGCCTTTCCGTTAAATCATCTACAAACGATTTATTTTCTACCTCAAAATTTAACCTCGTTCATAATTTATCTTTGTATGGAGAAAGTTCATTGATAATCATATCTAGATATCTAATTTTAGTTGCAAATCCATGGAGTTCTTTTACATTGAATCCTCAAAAGTCTTTGGTTATATTTGTCTCTTCAAAAATACCCAAATGGGTATCTCTAAGATACTGTTGAATTTCATACATCAAAAACTTTACAATACAGTACCAATTTTCAGGTAATGCATCAGCAGTAGTTACATGATGTTTACGAAGTCTCTCATACATGTCCCAACTATGACGCAATATTTCTGCATCATTCATAGAGGCATATTTTCTCTCAAGCTGGCTAAGCACAATATCTGCACGTACTTCTGCAGCAGAGATATCATCAGATGAGCATGTATTTCTCAACTCCTGATGCAGTTCACGTACATGAATCATTGTATACATCGTAAGTTCGTCAGCATCTACGTCTCTTTCAATAGTTCTAAGTGATGCTCTACTATCGGCAGTCACAAAAGAAGAAACAAACACCAAAGCTAGACATACACTTCACAATAAACGTTTCATAAGTACATACAAATATGAATAAAAACTATACAATATCTTCTACAGCAACTCTGGATTGTTCCATAGTACCTCTATTTCTCAAGGTTACCGTTCCATCTTCCACTGATGTATGATCAACGGTTATACACCATGGCGTACCTATTTCATCCTGTCTTCTATAACGTTTACCAATAGCTCATCCATCATCATATTCTACTATTGCAGATTCGGACAATCTTGTATACAAGTCTTTTGCTATACGTACTTGTTCTTTATCTTTTTTGATGAGTGGTAAAATCGCATACTTCACTGGAGCTATTGCCTCAGGAAATCTAGTCACGACTCTTGTTTGTTCATTTCATTTTCCATCAGTATACGTTTCTTCATCATAACAATCAAACATAACCGCCAAGACAGTTCTACTCAAACCAAACGATGGCTCGATCACTTGCGGAATATATCTATCTCCAGTATATGGATCACTATATTGCATAGATTTACCACTATGTTCTTGGTGCTGCATAAGATCAAAATTTCATCTCCAAGCTATTCATTGTAATTCGCCCCATCACCATGGATACTTAAATTCCACATCAAAGGTTCCTTTACTATAATGGGACAGCTCATCTGCTTCATGTTCTCTAAATCTAAGGTTAGCTTCAGTTAATTTCAAGGTCTCTAACCAAAATTGCATACTCTGCTGTTGCCACTGCTGATAATGTTCAGCTGCAGTCTCATCATTATCCTCTACAAAGTATTCAATTTCCATTTGTTCAAACTCTCTCGTTCTATATAAGAAGTTCCCAGGAGTAATCTCATTACGAAATGCTTTTCCTACCTGACCGATACCAAATGGCACACGCATACGAGTTGTATCTAACACATTTCTGAAATTCACAAAAATACCCTGAGCTGTTTCAGGTCTCATCCAAATCTTGTTTTCATCATCATGTATCACTCCCTGATGGGTATAAAACATCATCTGGAATTTACGCACATCGGTCCACTCTGCAGGTTTTTTCTTTTTCTTATCGTTTGGATTATATGGAATCTCAGTAACAATAAATGCCTTCATCTGGTCAAATGTTCGTGATTCAGGGATGAGGTTTTTTAAAAGAATTCATTTTTCCTTCTGTTCTTTTCTAACTAATAAATTAACAATATAAGATTTCCTCAATCATAACTGACTTCATATATCAACTTTAGTGATTGTATGATTAATTTCTTTAATACTCATATTATTAGAAAAATTTAATGTCACAGGAATCTCTATAGGTGTATTAAATGACTTTAAAGTATAAAATGAAATATTTAATTTTATATTAAGATCACTTATATCATTCAAATCTGATATTCACATATAATCATAATTAACTCAAGCAACAATATATTTATTACTATTAAAGAAATCATTAAATACTCACTCCATTAATGAATGAACATTATTAAATACTCTCTCATATTCTATCTCTAAAGTGAATTCATAAAATAAAACTTCATCATCAATAGAAAAATTAGAAATTTTTTTCTGACATTCTTCTCTCTTCATTGAAATAACATCCTCTATAATCTTATCAGCTCTAAATCTTTCACCAGTATTTTTATCATCTATCAACGGATCATCGAAATTTGCTGTATGCCCAGAAGCTTCCCATGTTCTGGGATGCATAAGAATCTGTGCGTCTAGCCCTATCATATCAGGACGTTTTTGCACAAAGGTTTTCCATCGTAGATCTTGTATATTCTTTTTCAACTGAATACCATATGGACCATAGTCCCAAGCATTCGCTAGACCACCATAAATATCAGATCCTGGATACACAAATCATCTTCTTTTTGCCCATGAGACAATAACATCTAACGAAAACATCAATAATTTTTAGATAATGAAAAAAATCAACATCGACACCAAGAAGAGCTTCCTTGCACACTCTAATAGTAATCGGACTAGCTTGTGTATAGTTGAAAAATCGCCAAATGCAACAAAAAACTATGTTAACTAATAACAGTTAACAGTATTATTTCCCAAAAATAGCTCTTATAGACATTGCTACTTTTGATTCTTTTTTATATATAGGTCTTCAGTTCATTGCATCAGTCTTTCACTCAACGCGATTATATAATATTCACAATTTAGATTTCTTCAGAGTATGAAACAATTCTTTCTCTCATCATGACAATGCATCTCAACTATTGTGATCATCAACTTCTCATACAGTATATAGTTTCCACAATCGTCTTCCATTTGCAGGATTTTGACTATTTGCATCTTTTCCATGTCAAAGTCAGACAATTAGTTTGTTTTTATCAAATCTGGAAATATCATGATTACAATCAGAAAATAGTTCTACTACCTTTGAGTCTTCAAGATCAAAAACTAATATTTGCGGAATATCTTTATCTTTAAAATACGAATAATCTAGGAGTTTTTCCCATTCCTGTGCATCTGTTTCTGAAGCTTCCATGCGTATCTATATGGATAAATCTATAATATCTCTAACAAATCTCCATGTTGTTCCAATAACTCCTGAAATGAAACAAATGTTTCTCTTTTAGGATCCAGAGAAAGAAACTCATCCTGAGAAATCCACTTCCAGTCAAAAATCTCTTCTTCATCTACCTGACCAACGTCTCAAGCAGCACGAGCAAAAAATACATATTCAAGCTTTTCAATTGCTCCTTTGGTTCTATGTTCATATCTTACTTTATGTATACCAATAGGTAATGGAAATGAAACAATAGTATGTTCAGAGAAGGATGTGTCTGAACCGATAATAGTAATTCACATACCAAATTCTTCTTTGATTTCTCTTTCCAACGCATCAAACATGGTTTCTCCATCTTCAATATGTCCACCAGGCAAACACCAAGGCTGTCAAGACGCATGTCTTACTAGCAAGATATTGTCATCCTCATCAAAGACAAAGGCACGAACTGCAATTTCCATAAAAAAAAGAAAAAAGTAAATTTTTGTTTTTGTTTATACTATAATTGTAGGCACCTGCTGATAAATTGCAAAAAAAACATAAGATTTTCTTTATATTACATATATTTCGCTATTAACACTCCATAGAATAAATTAAAATTCATCATAATGTAATATCTCTATACCATCCAATCCTCAGACATGATCTAAAGATTGAACCAACAAATTAGCAAGTTTTATATTCGCCAATAATGGGATAGAGAGGTCTACTGCCTTTCTTCTGAGTTGATATCACACACTCAGTTCTTCAGATGATACTGTTGATGGAGCATTGATAACAAAATCTATAATTCATGATTGTAAGATACGAATCACATATTGATCATGTTCAGGATCTTTGGATAAGGCAATACTTGGCACATTATTTTTTTGAAGAAACGTATGAGTTCCAAGTGTTGCATAGAGTATATATCCGTTTGTAGTCAACCGTTTAGCTGTAGAAAGAAAATCTACTTTTTCTTCTAGTGATCCTATTCTCACCAATATATGTTTCTTGGGTAAAGTTATACCTACAGAAATCAAGGCTTTCATAAATGCCTGATAGATAGTTGTTCATAAACATCATATTTCTCCTGTAGAGGCCATTTCTACTCCAAGCTTTGGATCTGCTCCAGCCAGTCTATGAAATGAGAATTGCGAAGCTTTTATCCCTATATAGTCTAGATCCAACGTATTATATCTTCAAGAAACATCCTCGCCAAGCATTGCTTTCACTGCTATGTCTATGAAATTATATTTGGTGGTTTTGGAAACAAACGGAAATGATCTAGAAGATCTCAAATTACATTCTATAACTTTAATTTCATTATTTTTAGCCAAAAATTGAATATTGAACGGTCAGGTAATATCTAGTTCTCTAATGATGTCCTTGGCGATGTGTTTTATTTTTCTGACCGTTTCTACATACACTTTCTGTGCAGGTACAGCAATAGTTGCATCTCCAGAATGCACTCAGGCATGTTCTATATGCTCTCCAATTGCATAGATAATAAGTTCTCCATCCTGAGCGACTCCATCTATTTCAATTTCTTTAGCTCATTCTTCAAATTTTGATATGACTGCTGGATGATCCTTAGAAAGATCTGTAGCGAGGGTCAAAAAGTTTTCCAACTGTTTTTGGTGCGTACATACTTTCATATTTGCTCCAGACAGGACATATGATGGTCTTATCAAGACTGGGTATCATACAGTATCAGCAAATGCTACAGAATCCTTGATACTTGTAATTTCAGTCCATTTTGGTTGATCTACTCCTATAGTATCCAAAAGCTCAGAAAATTTATTCCTATCTTCAGCTTTATCTATGGAATCAGGATCAGTTCCAAATACATGAATGCCCGCTCTCTTCAATGGTAATGCCAGATTATTAGCAATTTGCCCTCACATCGACACAACCACTCCAGCAGGCTGCTCTATCGCTATAATATCCAATATCTTTTCTAAACTAATTTCATCAAAATATAAACTATCCGAACTCGTATAATCAGTCGACACCGT
>Ga0307934_1002100_pt1 | contig 11025 bp, 9 predicted proteins | sample OrgLakmetageno90_FD_201838 | JGI IMG/M metagenome (GOLD analysis project Ga0307934, IMG submission 201838) | Saline water microbial communities from Organic Lake, Antarctica - #90 | ecosystem: Environmental > Aquatic > Non-marine Saline and Alkaline > Saline | place: Antarctica: Organic Lake... | reverse complement strand
AACGTGAAGAGCGCCGAGGCCCTTCACGTTATGTGTGTTTTATAGCTACCCGCTCGGGCAGAGCTGTCTAAAACTCGTAGCGCGCTCCGATTCCGAAGCTACGGCCTGGCTGCGGTGCGATCTCTTTGAGGAACGATGTGCTATTGCGGATCTCCTCATCCAATAAATTACTCGCTCTGGCAAACAGGGTTAAACTATTTCCAGAGGTTAGCTCGAATGCTTTGCTTAGGTTTAAGTTCAGCTCGGTGTAGCCGTCAGTTTCGGTTTCCCCGGGTTCGGTATCGTTCTGGGAGAAAGCATAACGAAGCTGGGTCGAAAACTCCCAAGTGCTGTATGCCAGGCTGAACTGGGTGCCGATCCGTAGTGGTGGGATGCGTGGGAGCGGGTTCCCGGAATCGAGATTCCCGGCGTTCACATAGTCTGCCATGAATCCGAGTTGAATGGCTGTATCTTCGCTTTGATAGAGCGTGTAATCGGTCTCAGCTTCGAACCCCCAGAAACGAGCATCAACGGCGGTGAATTGATAGGTGTCTAGCGCTTCGCCGACGTCAAAGCCCAGTTCAAACTCTGTCACGCCGGCACCGTCTGTCTGGAATCCTTGGTTTTGTAGGTATACGTAGTCTTCGAAGTGCGTGTAGAAGATGGACATGGAGTTATCCCATTTTCCATGTTGGCTTCGAAAGGTGAGATCGACTCCGTAGGCTGTTTCGATGTCGAGGTCAGCGGCACCGACTTCGTATTGCTCGGTTGCGAGGTGTGGTCCACGGGCAAATAGTTCTGTCGAGGTCGGGTGGCGTTGTGCTCGCTGCAAGTTCAGGCTGAGCGAGTGGGTCTCGTTTATGTCCCAGATGAGGCCCCCGGCGATACTCAAGGCTAGATCGTTGTAGCTTTGATTGTTTTCAGTATCGATTTGTTGCCACTCTAGACGTGCCCCCAAATCGTAGTGAAAGCTTCCAGACTCAGCATGCTCGCTTATAAAGATCGCTTGGTTCTGAGTCGTCGCCTTGGGCGTAAACGCTTCATCACCGATAGCGGTGAGTTCGTTATCTGAAATCTGAGCACCGATGAGGCCGCGCTCGAAGTATTGGATGGGGGCGTGGGCGGCTTCTGCCCGTAGCTCCCAACCTTCGTTGGTAAAGATAGTGCCGACTCCGCCCCCCTCCAGTTCGGCGTGTGCGTAATCGGTGTAGGCAGCTCGAACACGGACCGCATCAATCAACTCAGAAGGCTCGAGGACTTCAAACTCCGCTTGCAGGCTGTCACTTTCGAGATCGATCGCGACGTCTTCACCAGGAATTCCATAGAACGAGTTATAACTTGTGTAAGCCAGCCCGAGGTGACTTGTATCGCTAAAGAACCAACTGCCTCCAGCCGAAAAACTGTCGGTCTCGACGAAGCTGTTGACTAAGCTGTCTTCACTGCCGGAGCCATCGGTATTAGAATTGCCCGGAATGTCATAGTCATCGCTGCGCCGAGTCAGGCCAGTGAAACTGAGCGCGAATTGATCAGTGCCGAATTGAGTGTAGCCGAGGACGGTCTTTCCGTTGGCTCCGGTGTCGTAGCGCGTTTCAATCGCACCCGTGCTGCCGCCGGGAACGGGGGCTTGCGGGATCTCCCGGCCGATGGTGTTGACGACACCGCCGATGGCGGAACTGCCGTAAAGCAGTGTGGCGGGGCCACGAATGATCTCGACCTGTTCGACGAGTAGCGGTTCGACCGCGACACCGTGGTCGGGGCTCGTAGCCGAGGCGTCGAGTGCTTCGAGGCCGGAATTCAGAATACGAACCCTAGGGCCGTCGAATCCACGCAGGATCGGACGGCTCGCACCAGCGGCAAAGGATGATGCGGAGACTCCCGGTTGCCAATCCAGGGCATCGCCCAAACTTTCCGGGCTGCTGCCTTTTAGAGTGGCTTCGCTTATGAGATTTACCGGGCTGGCAAACTCGGAGATCGGTTGCGGGATTGGCCCGGCGGAAACGACGAAGTCTTCGAGGACTACGGTCGGTAGAGGCTCTTCGGATTGACCGAAGAGTGCTTGAAAAGAAAGAAGCGTGCAGGCGAGTGCCGTGCACTTAAAAAGAGAAGTATGCATATTGATTAAAAAGTTTGAAGTGAAGCAAGCACACCTAGCTTCGTTGCTGTGTGTGCTGAATAATAGCTAAACTAACTTTTCAATCGGGGGTGCCCGGGATCGGTGGGTCTGTTCGGAAGCATGCGTGTAAGTCTGCTGCGCATCTATTCGTAAATCGGCAATGCTTATCTCTGATACGTGGGCTATTTGCGGAGCGATCCAGAGACCTACAGAACCTTGCAGTAGAGTGACCGCACAGAAATGATTCTCTTCTGTATTCTCTGTTGGTTGAGAATCACAGGGTGCGCCTTGATTCTCGCAGCTAGAAACACCTGCTTTTGTATGGAGCGCTTCGTGCAGGGCCGGATTGACTCCAGCTAACGACAAAACAAAGACCCAAAATGCCAGAAAGGCGCTCAGATAGCGCCTACCTTTTAGGCACCCATGGGCATTCTTAAGTCTGGAAGTTCGAGTCATTTTTTAGAATCTGAATATACTATATAGAACGTGTCAAGTAGGGAGCCTTGGAACGCAGTCACTTTGATAAATTGTTGAATTCTCTAGTTCTGCGTTGCCAGCGTTGAGTGGCTTCAATCAGGCTTGTTCGTATGGAGATTGTTATTGGATTAGTGATTGGCGTTTTGCTCGGTGCAGGGCTGGTATATTTCACATCCGGTCGTTCTTCGAAACAGACTGAAGTGGAGCGCGATAGCTTGCGTAAAGAGCTGGGAGCTGCGAGGGAATCACTCGCTCGCATTGAGGCGCAGCGTGATGCCGAGCTGAAATCGGCAAACGAAAAGCTGGCGCTGCTCGAAGATGCCAAAACCAAGTTGCAGGATGCATTTAAGGCGCTGTCCTCGGAGGCGCTTTCGAAGAATAATGCCGATTTCCTGAATCTGGCGAAATCGACACTGGAGAAATACCAAGAGGGGGCGAAGGGCGACTTAGACAAGCGACAGGAAGCGATCAATAAATCGGTCGAACCGGTGGGGCAGGCGCTGAAGCTGTTTAATGAGCGGGTCGAAAAGATTGAGGAACGGCGCACCCAGACCGACGCCAGTTTGAAGCAGCAGCTTCAGCAGTTGGCAGAATCGCAAGTGCAATTGAGCAAAACAACGGGCAGCCTGGTCCAAGCGCTCCGAGCGCCTCAGGTCCGCGGGCAGTGGGGGGAGATGCAGCTGCGCCGCACGGTTGAGATGGCGGGCATGATTAACTACTGCGACTTTGAAGAACAGGCTTCGATGGAAACGGAGGAGGGCAATCGTCAGCGGCCGGATATGTTGATCCGTCTACCGAATGAGCGGGTCGTTGTAGTGGATTCGAAAGTGCCGCTGGCGGCTTATCTGGATGCGCTGCAGTCGGAGGATCCGGATGTGCAAAAGGAGCGGATGGTTGCGCACGCTCGGCATATTCGAGACCACATTAAAGGGCTTTCCGCGAAATCTTACTGGTCGCAATTTGATAATGCACCTGAGTTTGTGGTGTTGTTCATTCCGAATGAGACGATTTTTAGCGCGGCCTTGGAACAGGATCCTCAACTGATTGAGCTGGGTGTGTTAAATAAGGTGATCTTGGCTACGCCGACGACTTTGATCGCACTACTCAAGGCGATCGCCTATGGCTGGCAGCAAGAAGCAATCGCACGTGAAGCGAAGGAGATTAGCGCGCTGGGTAAGGAGCTTTATGAGCGTATCGGAGTGGTCGCGGGGCATTTTGCCAAGCTCGGCAAGAGCCTCGATCAATCGGTGGGGCATTATAACACGGCAATCCGTTCGGTGGAGACGCGTTTGTTGGTCACGGCGCGAAAGTTTGAAGCCTTGGATAGTTCCAATACTGATTCGCTCCCGGATGTGAATACGATTGAGAAGACGCCGACACTGCCGCAGGGGGAGGAGTGAGGAATGTTGAACGCTTAATTCCCAACTTCGAATTTTGAATGAATGATGACGACTCAGTTGAACTCCCGATTAACGGCGAGTTGGACCTGCATACCTTTCGGCCCTCGGATTTAGGAGACTTGATTCCGGATTATATTGAAGCGTGTTTGGAAAAAGAGATTTATCGGCTACGAATCATTCACGGAAAAGGAATCGGGACGCTTCGCGAAACAGTGCATACGCTACTGCGTCGAGATGCGCGAGTGGACCGTTTCGAGTTGGCGGGACAGAGCGAAGGCAGCTGGGGAGCGACGATTGTTTGGCTCGAAGTAAAAGTTGACTGAGTGTTAAATATATTTTTACATTTTTCTGATTTACTCGCACAATATGTGCTAGGTCATATTAAACGTTTCCATTATGCATAAGTTTACTCTTTCTGTTCTCTGTTGTTTCTTTTTAATTACTAATCTACTGCGGGCTGAAACTTCGAGCTATGCATCTGCAATACTTATTGGTAACCGTGCGGGCCCAGAGCTCGACGAGAAAATCCCTGCTTTAGAAGATTTGCTAACCGCAAGAATTGCGGATTTGGGTGTCCGGGTGATTTCACCCGAACTCGTGATTGGAGCTGCGGGCGGCGGTAGTGCTTCGGACTTGGAAGCTAAGCTTAGTGATCAGTCTTCCGCTTCACGTTTGGCGCAAGGGCTCGGGGCGGACTATCTACTTTCAGCTTTTATTACTAGTTTTTCTGAGCGCAAAAAGAATGTATCCGCTTACGGTGTTCAGCTTGAGAACTTAATCTATACTTTGCGTGTATCTTATAAAATAATTGATGCGAATACAGGAGAGACGCTCACTGCGGGTGTCGCGAAGGCGGAGAAGACCGAGCAAAATACGGAAAATAGTAGTTCTGGAATGGTGAGTGCGGGAGTTCCCGCTCCACAAATGAAGAGCGCTTCAACGCCAGTATCCATGAACGCTTACAGTGCGGGTGGTAATGCAGATACAGGGCTGGCTAGCTCCGCTAAACGACTTGAGAGCGCGGTCGGCTTGGTCGTGACTTCTAATCAAGGAAAGCCTGAGGGAATGGGCACCGCTTGGGCGATTGCCCCCTCTTTGTTTGCGACGAACGCGCATATCACCGAACCGATCAAAGAGGTTTTATCAAAAGGCGGTTCGGCGTTTATTGTCTTAAATAAGAATCCTGAGAAAAAGTTTAAAATCACAAGCGCGACGACTCACCCCCAGTATCAACGGGTAGGAGCAAATTTCGAAGGGCGCAAGCCGGCCATACCTACCTATGATGTAGGCATCCTTGAGATTGAAGGATCGACAGATGTTTGGTTCCCGTTGGCTAACACTGAGACTCTGCAGCAGTTAGACTCGGGCTACCGTATCGGATACTTAGGCTTCCCGATGGAAGGTCTTGCGGGAGGCGGGGTCGATCCACGGAATCCCGTTGCGACCATGCAGTCCGGCATCATAACTTCTAATACGGATTGGTGGCAGGGACAGGCAGAGTTTCCCGATCGACTACTTATCCAGCACAATCTTGGTGCGACCGGTGGTTCATCGGGGAGTCCGATTTTTAACGCTAAGGGCGAAGTGGTGGCTCTGTTAAATGCCGGAAATGTTATTTCACAGGTAAAGGTGGCATCGAATGGTGAAACATACATTACGCGTGCGCCTTCGGCTGCTATGGTGAATTTTGGACAGCGGGTGGACCTGCTCAGTGGTGTGCAGAAGGGTGAGGCATTAGCCTCTAACAGCTACTCGACAGGTTCTTCAGCGAGTTATAGCGGGATCGGGACTTATGCTGCAAACTCGGCTTCAGCTAACCCAGCGGTTTATCTGAAGCCAAACGTTTCCGATGTTGTCGACGAACTATTGGATGATGTGACTGTTCAGATCGGTGAACAACTCCGCTCTAAACTAGCTCAGAAATCCCTCGATAAGCCAACAGACTCAGCTGACTATGTCACGATCGAGATTAATGTTGAAACTGCTGATTTATATGTTCCAGACGTTCGCCTCGGCCCAGAAAATACAGTCTCTATCAAGGATGGTAAACTAGCTGCTTCGCCGCTACAGGTCACCGTAGAAGTTGATGGAGTTGCTGTTGGAATGGCTCCGGGTAAAGTAGAAGTTAAGCCAGGATTTAGCCAGTTACGCCTCAGTCGCACGGGATACCGAGATTGGGAGCGCACGATCAACGCACGTGATGGGCAAACATTAAGTGTGGCTATGGAAATGTCGGATGCGGGAATCGCTCGCTGGGCTGAGCTTACGAGCTTCTTTAATTCTTTAGTCAATGGTGCCAAATTGACTGACGCAAAAGTGAAAGAGATTGAGGCCCGAGCAACCATGCTTTCTCAGTCTGGTTACAAAGTGGATATCAAGGTGGTAACGGAAGAAGGTATCACAATCGAAAACAACCGTTCCATTTTTGGTCTCGAAGATTAGGTGCGGCGTTCAAGCCTCCCCTACTATACTAAATACAGCTTAAATTATTTATGAATTATTCTACATACTCAAAAGTTCTGCTCGTTTTATCACTTATTTGCACCAGCTTCATGCAGTTAGGAGCACAGGGTTTAAAGACGGTTGCGGTGTCTAAAGTGAAGGCCAACCCCTCGGTTTTGGCCTCGGCAGAGCAAGCTAACAAGACTCTATCGATCGCCCGAATGCTTGAAGCGGTTGATGGGCAAATTATTTCAGCCCTCCAAGAGACACGTAAATTCGAAGTGATTGCTCGCTCAGATGCAGATGCATTAATCGAGGAAGCGGCGGCGGCGGGGCGTTCATTTGATTTTGGTGAAGCAGACTACCTCGTCGTTGTGACCATCGATGATTTTCAAGACATTGTGCAGACGGCGAATTTTGCAACGATTGGAAAAACTGCTGAGAAACGGTTAATACGCTTTTCAGTGGTCGCTAAGATCTATGATGCAAAGACCAGTAAACTGATTGAAAGCGCAAATTTCCAAGAGGAAGCGATGGATCTGTCTGAGCAGGTTGCAAATATTACTACCGACAACAACCAAAGTATGACAGACGGTTTGCTCGTTGGGTTGACGCGGACGATTTCAGAAAAAGTTTCTAATCGAGTGGTCGATATTGCGTATCCAGTGCGCATCATAGCAAAAACAGGTAAGATCGTAACTTTAAACCGTGGCGACGGCAGCGATATTGCAGTCGGGCAGATGTGGGAAGCCTTCGCCCTCGGTGAAGAATTAATCGATCCAGATACAGGTATAAGCTTAGGGCGCGAAGAAGTGTCAGTGGGAACCATACGGATTACCCGTGTGAGTCCTAAAACCTCCCAAGCCGGCATCATTGATGATTTCGGAATCGAAAAGCTTGGACTTGTCCGAAGGGTCGTACAGTAGCCTAAAGACCGTTGAATTTCTCTAACCTAACTAACTGATGCAAAAAAACCTAACGACACTAACGCTCTCAGCCAGTTTTGGTCTGAGTTTATTTTTCACAGGTTGCCAGACCTACACCGATCAGACGGGTGATATGATGGCGTCCTATAAAATGGGAGATTTAACGACTGCAAGCGCTTCGGCTAATGCCGCGGCAGCTAAAAATTTAGATAACAAAGACACCGTTTTATATCGTCTAGAACAAGGTGCTATTTTACGTTCGGCCGCTTTAGCTGGCACTCCACTGCCTGCAAGCGAGCTGGTGAAATACCAAGTAGCTGAAGGCGAAGAACCGCTTCCTATTCCTTCTGCGCGAGACTTTTATATGGAGAGTTCTCTAGAAGCACTCCTTGCCGCGGAAACAAAAGTAGATGAGTATGGCGAAGGTGCAGACGTCAAAATTGGTTCTGAACTTTCGGCCACATTGTCCAATCAAGCTAACCTGCCGTATCGTGGACGCGCATACGACAAAGTTCTTTTAAATACTTATAAAGCGCTCAATTACATGCAATTGGGTGATACTGATTCGGCACGCGTTGAATTGAACCGAGCTCTTTTGCGTCAAAGAGAGGCTGTTGACGAGAATGCCAAGCGAATTGAAGAAGCACAGGAAATCGCCGAAAAAGCTAAAAGTGGAGAAGTTGAAGAAGAGGGTGAATCGGTAAATTATGATCTGGATAAAGCTAAAGAAGACCCTCAAGTGTCCGCTGCTTTGGATGGTATTCAAGCTGAACTGGACGCAAAAATCGTGCAAACATACGCGGATTATGTGAACCCATTTGCAGTTTATTTGGACGGACTTTTCTACCTCTATCAAGGAGTCGATGCATCTGATACAGAGCGTTCCCGTAAATCCTTAGAGCGTGTCTCTCAGATGCTTCCCGGAAACCCGCACATAGCGGCAGACTTAGAGGCTGCTACCGCTGGTGTCGCACCAACGAATGTCACCTACGTTATCTTCGAGACGGGAATGGCTCCCTGGAGAGACCAGTTCAAAATCGAAATCCCGACTTTTATTGTTACGAGCAGTCTTTCCTATGTCGGAGCTTCTTTCCCACGATTGAAATATATTGAAAGCTATGTGCCGTATATTGGAGTGAGCACGAGCGAAGGCACTCAAGTTAACACTTCTGTGATCGCGGATATGGATAGTGTGGTTGCGAAGGACTTTAAGAACGAGTGGCCAAGTATATTGACCCGCACAATGATATCTACAGCGACCAAGGCTGCGTTGGATGCGGTTGTGCAGAAGCAAGTTGGAGACAATTTTGGATGGCAAGCACAGCTCGCAACCAAGCTCGTGACAGCAGCGACTCAATCTGCGATCAATATCGCGGACACTCGGACGTGGCGAACATTGCCCAAACAATACCAAATTGCTCGAATTGAAACTCCTGCAGATGGAAGTCTTTCGATCACGACTGATTTAACTGTGAAAAATGTTTTAGTTGAACCTGGAGCTATTAATGCGGTCTATGTGAAAAGTATTTCACCACTTGCGCCATTGCAAGTAGCTCAATTTAAGATAAAGTAGAATTATTATGAAGATTTCACCAATCGCTTTTTTCGCTATTGCAGCACTTAGTTTTTATTCAGTCGGATGTAAATCCGTGAACAATGTCGAGCGTGCCAATCCACAGGCTTCGCCTTCTTACGTAGAAGATCAACGGATTATCACCGATGCCACGCTTGCGAATAAGTTACAGATACTCAGTATCAACGAAGCTACTGTGAGCGGCGACATGCTGAAAATTCAAGCGACCCTGCAAAACACTTCATTGAGGGCGCGCACCATAAAATATCGTTTTGAATGGATACGTGCTGACGGAATGGAACAGGCGTCTCCTGCTAATAGCTGGCGCACAGTTCGTATGCAATCTGGTGAGGTAAGAGCGATTTCCGGAATTGGCCCTTCGCCTCAAATTCGTGACTTCAGATTGAAAATCCAAGAAACTAAACAAACCATCTTATAAAATTCATCAGACCTACTCATTATTATGAAAAAATTTCTACCATTCAGTTTAGTCATTCTAGCACTCGCTCTTTTTAGTGGATGTGCGACAAATGAAGCCCGATACATCGATCCCAAAGGGACCGAAACTATTGTCAGCCTAAATAAAATCAACATTCAGGACTGGAACCAAGCTGCAGATGAATTAGTGGCAGATATGCTAACTTCAGGCGTCTTGGATCGTGCACCAGAGTTACCTGCGCTCATGGCGGTTTCCCGTATTACAAATAAGACGACTAGCCAAGCCGACACCAATTCGCTGACGAAAAAGGTGCGTGTTGCCTTGAATCAATCAGGTAAAGTTGTCACGACAACCACGATGGGCTATGGCGGAAACGTTGAAGATCCAATGGCGCAGGAATTGGCACAAATGCAGACGTTTATGTCCGGTGAGAAGCAGCAGACCCGTTTGCCTTACTACACACTTAGTGGATTGCTTTTGGAAGACCGTGCAAAATCAGGGAATACGAACCAAGTTACTTACACTTTCCAGATGTCATTAACGACAACTTCTGACGGAATCGCGGTTTGGGAATCTGAAAAACAAATTACCAAGATCGGGAAGAAATCTACAGTTGGTTGGTAGAGCCCGGATTTTTCGGTTTCCCCTCGAGTCGGTCACTAGCTTAGCATTAAATTAGATAGGCGACCATCCGTGTAAACCATTTAGGGGTGCACGATAACACTCTTGCCAGCTCCGAAGACTTTGACCAGTTTCGGAGCTTTTTCTTGTTTCCGATGTCATCTAGAATCGGAATCCCTACCGTCTCTATCCAAAGTCTTATCCATACACAGGTCTTATGATCTCCTCTATTCTCAAGAAGTTCTCCGGTCGTCACTACAAGAAGTTTCTCAAAAAGTGCGAACCTATCATTGAGCGTATAAATGCGTTTGAAGTTGAATACCAATCGCTTAGCGATGAGCAGCTGCGCGCTAAAACGCCTGAGTTCATGCAACGTTATAAGGACGGCGAATCACTCGATGACTTGCTTCCTGAAGCGTTTGCGACCGTGAAAAGCGCGGCTCGCAGAATGTGTGGTCAGTCATATGACGTTTGTGATCAGATGTTGCCATGGAATATGGTGCACTACGATGTGCAGTTCATTGGGAGTATCGCGATTCACGAAAAATACATTGCAGAGATGATGACAGGTGAGGGTAAGACGCTGGTTTCGACCTGCCCGCTCTACCTGAACGCTTTGACTGGGCAGAACTGCCAATTGGTGACGGTGAATGACTATCTTGCACGACGTGACTCGGAGTGGATGGGACACCTCTTCCGTTTTTTAGGTCTGACTGTGGGTTGTATTCAAAACAGTCAGCCCCCAAAGATCCGTCGCGAGCAGTATGAATGCAACATCACCTACGGCACGGCTTCGGAGTTTGGTTTCGATTACCTGCGTGATAATGGCATGACCAGCAGCAAGGAGGATCAAGTTCAGCGCGATCACTACTTTTGTATTATCGACGAAGTTGACTCTATCCTCGTCGATGAAGCCCGCACGCCGCTGATTATTTCCGGTCCTATGCAGGATGATAACCCGCTTCCATTTGGTGTGGTCAAACCTGGCATCCAAAAGCTGGTCGCGAAGCAGCAGTCCTACTGCAACAACCTCGTTTCTGAGGCGAAGGCAGTGC
>Ga0307934_1002095_pt1 | contig 11038 bp, 10 predicted proteins | sample OrgLakmetageno90_FD_201838 | JGI IMG/M metagenome (GOLD analysis project Ga0307934, IMG submission 201838) | Saline water microbial communities from Organic Lake, Antarctica - #90 | ecosystem: Environmental > Aquatic > Non-marine Saline and Alkaline > Saline | place: Antarctica: Organic Lake... | reverse complement strand
TGGGTAGGCTGGGCAAACTGCGGCATATCCGTCAGTTCTTTTCAGTAGGTAACCTGCGAAGTCGCGTTCCGACATGAAAATCTCAGCCTCAGACTCTGATTGAAAAGGCTTGGCGCACTTGGTGTAGTTCCATTCACTCATGCCTCCACTATACATAGATGTCTGTCTATGTAGCACCCTAAAACACCGAAGGTGCGAATTGGATTACCGGGTCAACAGACGAAACTTTGCTAGAGCGCGAAATCTGACATGAACATAAGTTGGTTTAGGATAATTGAGGAAACGTTTTCTCAATGAAACATCACAGAGGCTGGGATGAAACAGGAAAATCCGCTTAGTGGAATACGAGTTGTTGACGCGTCCACCTTGTTTGCGGGACCGTTGGCAGCAATGCATCTTGGAGATTTTGGTGCTGATGTAATTAAGGTTGAACATCCGACCAAGCCAGATCCGTCACGTGGGCATGGCCCAGAGAAGGATGGCTCAAACCTTTGGTGGAAAACACTCGGGAGGAACAAGCGCAACATCGCAATTAATCTGGGGACACCCAACGGGGCTGATGTCTTTCTTCGACTGCTTCGATCATCGGATGTTCTGATAGAAAACTTCAGGCCGGGTGTTCTTGAGCGATGGGGGCTCTCGCCCGAGCGCTTACTTGAGCACAACCCCAAGTTGGTGATAGTAAGAGTTACTGCGTTCGGGCAGAGTGGCCCGTACTCTTCGAAGCCTGGCTTTGGAACTCTTGCCGAGGCCATGAGCGGGTTCGCCGCCGTTACCGGGGAGCCTGATGGACCTCCCACGCTGCCTCCTTTTGGTTTGGCTGACGGCATCGCCGGTATTACTGCAGCATTTGCGGCGCTCACGGCTTTGGTTGGCCGGGCTAATTCGAACAGGGGCGGTGTGGTTGACCTGGCAATTTACGAACCCATGATGATGATGATGGGACCCCAAATTACGGCATTTGACCAGCTTGGAATTGTTCAGCCAAGGACGGGTAACCGTTCTGCGAATAATTCTCCTAGGAACATTTACCTGACGAAGGACCAGAAGTGGGTTGCGGTTTCCACTAGTTCCCAGTCGATAGCGGAGAGAGTCATGACCATGGTGGGTGCGACGCACTTGATTGAAGAGGAATGGTTTTCCTCCGGAAAAGGGAGGGCCGAGCATGCTGACCTACTTGACGGCATTGTTGGGGAATGGATTGCTAATAGGGTTATTGAGGAAGTGCTTCATGCATTCGATACGGCACAGGCAGCAATAGCCTTGGTTTATGACATTCGGGACATTTTTGCGGATAAACATATTTTGCAACGCGGGACGATTGCTGAAGTTCACGACGACGAGCTTGGGGTTATGAAAATGCAGTCACCACTTTTTAAACTTCAAAATTCGCAAGGGCGCATTAGGTGGACTGGCAGAAAGCATGCTGCTGATACTGATGCTGTTCTTCTTGAGTTGGGCTTCCAGCCAAACCAAATTGATAGCTTGCGGCAAGGCGGTGAGATTAGATGAAACCGTCTTTAGTGGCCCTCTACTGCCCAGGACACAGGAATGATTTTTATTCCAAGGCGATTGCTTCGATGGCCGATGAAGTGATTATTGACCTCCAGGACAGCGTCCCTTCGAATCTAAAAGACAGTGCAATTCACACTGCCATAACTTTTCTCGAGGACTTTGACTTCAGCAAAAAGCCAATTCAGGTGCGAATCGACAGGTCTCGCCCTGAGGACATTGAGGCGCTTAGGAGATTTGGTTCTCAAATTACGCTTAGGATTCCCCTTGCTGAGGGCTCGCTCTCAGAATTTTCAGAACTCGGGTTCACAAAGATCATCCCATTGATTGAAACTGCTAGGGGTGTGCAATACATGGTTTCAGTCGCGGAGACACCAGGAACAGTAATGATTGCAATGGGTGAGGCAGATCTGGCGGCCGATCTGTCAACGACTTCGGATTTGCTTATAAAGCAAATCCGGGGAAATCTGCTCATTGCCTCGAGGGCGGCGGGATTGCCACGGCCCATGATGTCGGCCTGGACCCGCTTGTCAGACCAGCCAGGGCTGATCGCCGACTGTCGGCAAGGGGAGGCAATGGGGTTTCTCGGCCGCACCGCCATCCACCCAAGGCAAATTTCTGCCATCCACGAAGGTTTCTCGAGTGCAGAGTTGCGCGATCATGAGAATCGAGTAGTGAGGGACACTTTGGGCCGCGAGGGCGGAGTGGCTGTGGATGACAAGGGTGACATGGTCGATTCCGCATGGTTGAGGCGTCCTAATCTATGGGGCTGAAACAAGGTCGGCTTATCACGCTTCGGTAACGAACTGGGTTTTCGAACCCCATGGGTATTTTTTCGTGACAATCTTTCATCAACAAACTAGGAAACGTTTCCTGAGCGAAAGAAACTTATGTCTCGAAAGTCCAGCAGGGCGACAATTAAGGACGTCGCGCGAGAAGCCGATGTATCGATTTCCTCGGTGTCGCGAGCCCTCAATGGATTGACCGCGAATCAAGAACTTCTGCAAAGAGTCAACGATGCGGTCAAACTCGTTGAATATGTTCCGAGCCAGATCGGGCAGTCCTTCAAGTCCCAGCGAACGGGCCAAGTGGCAATTGCGGTACCCGATATTTCCAACGGATCCTACTTGGCCCTAGTCAAAGAGGCTCAGCGAGTTTTTTCTGAAGCCGGATACAGGACTACTTTGATCAATACTGGTGGAAATAGTGCGGACGATCTAAAACTCATTAGGAGCCTCAGACAAAAATATGTAGACGGTTTGATATTTACCAGTATCCGTCCTACTGCTGAGCTGATTGAAGAGATCGAGGCGTCTGAGTTACCAGTCGTTGTTGTTGGATCTATCCAGGATGCAGTTTCTTTTGATGTGGTGTCCACGGATTCGAAGCAAGCTGCGCGCCTGGCGGTCGAGCACTTAGTAAGTCAAGGTTGCCGCAAAATAGGATTGATTGCTGGTCCTTTGGATACGGTTCCAGGTCGCAATCGCTACGAGGGCTTTCTAGCTGCCGCATCTGAGTTGGGTGTCTTTGACGAGAAAAATGTGGCGATTCTGAAGGATTTCGAATTTGATTCGGGTCTCGAAGCTGCAAAGTCATTAATCACCCAAGGCGTTGATGGAATTCTCGGCAGCACAGACATTCTTGCGCTATCAGTTCTTCACGTCGCCAGAGATGCGGGGCTTTCTGTTCCGCTAAACATTCGTGTGGTTGGTGTTGACAACAGCGAAGCAGCAAGGCTCGCCATACCGCGTTTAACAAGTATTGATCTCGGGGCAACTGAACGGGGGCGGTTAGCCGCGGAATTTTTGACTTCTCGACTGAACGGCTTCGACTCGGCGCCTAAAACCACGATTGTTAGGCCCAGAATTGTTGTTCGGGAGAGCAGCTTATGAACAACTCCAAAACTAGGAACATGACCCAAACCCTGCTGCTTTTGCCGGCCATTCTTCCGGTGATTTTTTTCAGCATCGCCCCCATTGGATATGGATTGTTTTTGGCGTTCACAAATGCTCAAGCCGGAAACAACCTGCAATTCGAATTTACGGGGTTTGAGAACTTCATCAGACTCGTGTCGGATACTCCGTTTCTTGAATCACTGCGAATAGGAATCGTTTGGGCGCTAGCTGTAACTGTTATTGGACTGATTGTTTCATTGTTTTTTGCGCTTCTGTTGAACGGAGACTTTCCAGGCCGATCAATTTTCCGTAGTCTCGCCATCATCCCATGGGCTGTCCCACCGGTCGTAATTGCCCTGATGTGGCTGTTGGTTTATGAACCCAATTCTGGACTGCTAAATGCAGTTCTCAAGGAATCTGGAGCGATTGACGAAAACATTAGTTGGCTTATCCAGCCCGGTTTTGCTTTGCCAGCAGCAATTTTGGTTGGAGTATGGGCGGCGATTCCGCAAACGACTTTGGTAATACTTGCTGCCCTCCAGGGTGTTCCAAGAGAGCTAGAAGAGGCAGCGAGAGTGGATAGGGCGAATATATTTGGAGTGTTTAGAGTCGCTACTTGGCCAAGTATTAGAAGAATTGTGTTCGCGATAGCGACGCTCGATTTCATTTCCGCTTTCAATAATTTCAGTCTTGTTTTTATCCTTACCGACGGCGCGCCGGGAGGCGCCGTCAGGCTCCCCGCAATTTTTGCTTATCAACAGGCGTTCCAGCTGGGAGATTATGGATACGCTTCGGCTGTTGGTGTCGCAATGATCTTGGTCATGTCGGTTTTGATTGTCCTTGCCTTTCGAGTGACAGTGCGGGGCGGTGAAAAGTCAAATGACTAGAAAGCAAAAAAAGAGGCTGTTTTTGGCGTTGCGCTATGCGCTGTTGCTGATGATGCTCATTTTCATTCTCAGTCCTGCGCTATGGCTATTTTCAACCGCATTCAAGGGTCAGCAGGAAATACTAATGGGTGCGCCAAGCTTTATTCCGCAAGAGCCTACATTCGATAATTTCATCACCGCGTTTACTGAGCAGTCGATATTTCGATCTGCTCGAAATAGCCTCTTCGTTTCTATTTCAGCTGCGGTTATTACTGTTGTACTTTCGGTTCCCGCCGCATACGTCCTGGCTCGATTTAAAGGGGCTGCAAGCAAGGTGGTTCTTGGCTGGGCAATTCTGGCCCAAATGGTGCCGTTTATCTTGATCATCATTCCGCTTTATTTGATTGTGATTCGAGCTGGCTTTTACAACAATTTGCTTGGCCTGATCTTGGTGTACACAGTTTGGAGCCTTCCATACGCTCTATGGATGCTACGAAATTTTATTATGGCGATTCCTATCGAGCTTGAGGAGTCCGCCTCGATTGATGGAGCTTCCAAAGTGCAGGTCATCAGGAGCATAATTGCACCGCTCCTGGTCCCAGGCCTTGTAGTGACAACGGCCTTCGCCTTCATAAACTCTTGGAACGAATTTTTCTTTGCCCTGGTGTTGATTAGGGATCCCGAAATCACACCCATATCTCTTCTCATTGTCCGGTTCATAGGTGCCAATGAGGGGGTGCGACTGGGGCCGTTGGCGGCAGCGGCATTGGTCGCGACTATTCCAAGCGTGATCGCCTTTGCTTTCCTTCAAAAGCGCCTTTCTGGGGCTTTGATTGGGGGGGCAGTCAAGGGGTGATTACAACAGCCGAGCAGCAGTACGTGTATCCGACTAAACAAATCCAAAAAACATCAAAGGAGAACAAGTGAAACTGAAAAGAGCAACTAAGTTCGCAGCAGCATCGTCGCTGTTTTTTCTAGTAGTCGCTGGCTGCACATCGGCCAGTACTTCGTCTGACAGCTCAGGAAATGATTCCACGACAGACACCGACACCACCTCTCAGGTAATGGATCCAGTGGAAATCGAGTTCTACTCGCTTGCGTGGCAGGAAGGCGCAATCGCTTCTCACAAAGAAATCGTTGAGGCGTTTAATGCGCAGAGCGAATACGTGACCGTGAAGCACGTTCAAGGCGATTGGGGCGCTATAGATGCACTTCTTACCACCTGCTTTGAGGCCTCCAATTGTCCTGATGTGTTTCATTTCGAGGATGGACCGCTAAGGGCTTATGCGGAGCGCGGCAACCTAGTGGACCTAGGAGCGTTAATGTCAGATGAGTTTCGGGCATCAATCCCCGAGTCGGCATGGGCGACAACTCAGTTCGGTGGCGTAGATGGAGTTTACGGGGCACCGTTTTTGATGGAGAGTCGCCTCATTCTAGCCAACAAGGACATGATGGACGCTGCTGGAGTCAAAGCAGCAACTGTCGAGGATCCTTGGACTTGGGCTGAATTCCGTTCCGCTGCGGCAAAAATGACCACATCGACGGTTGACGGTGCGGGCTTAAGCCTCAAGGGTAGCGGAGGCGTCAATGGAATCATTCGCCTCTCTGCCAGCGTAGGTGGAGAGTATTTTGACAACGCGTCGGGTACTTGGAAAACCACAATGGGAGCTAATGAACTCGAGTTGCCTAAGCTAATACACGACATGATTCACGTCGATGGCTCGATGTCCACCGATCTCCTAGGTCTTAGCGGCTCTGGGGTGAACACGCTCTTCCTTCAAGGCGAGATCGCCATGCAGATCTCTGGTGACTACATGAGAAGCCAGATAGTTGCAGCAAATCCAGATTTCGAATGGGTGCTAATGCCCGCTCCAGTCGGTATTTCTGCAAAGCAGGCCAATAACTCTCAGACCATGTCGATAGCTGGATCCTCGAAGAATCCCGCGGCTGCAATGGAGTTCATCGAGTTCGCATTGAACGGCGAAAACCAAGTGAAGCTGGCCATCGGAGATTGGTTGATCCCAACTGCTACTGCTGCTGTTGAAAGTGACGAGCTTGCGTCAGCTGGCAACTTCTGGGATGTGTCGCTGGCGCTTTCTAAGAATTTAGATTATGCGTCTTGGCAAGATCTGGCTACTTATGCGCAGTGGAGAAGTGAAACTGCTCCAGCTTGGTTCGATTATCTAAATGGCGACAGTTCACTGTCGGAGTTCACTAACCGTGTAATTGAGCTGGGCGATCCAGCTCTAGCCAAAGCAAACTAGCAGAAGGGGCTCTGGGCTCGAAGGAGAATAATGAATGAACTAAGCATGAAAAATCGAGCTCAGGGCTCCATCGCTGGACTTTCCATTGGCGACGCACTGGGGAGGCCCGTCGAGGGCTTTACCCCAAGGGAAATCCAAGAAAAATGGGGAAGGGTTGAGGGATACGTCTCAGACGACCCCCTAGGTAGTGACGATACTGAATATGCGTTGCTTACCGCCTTGGCGCTGATCACGTATCCCAAAAGCTTCAATGCTAATAACATTGCCAAGCTTTGGGTGGACAAGGTGTGTAACCAGAAGGGCGGTTTCGGTGGCGGAGGATTCAGCGAAATGCTTGCCATCAGAAACCTCTCTCGAGGCCTTAAGCCACCAAGAAGCGGGCAGCACTCTCATGCTTGGAGCGATGGTCTTGCCATGCGAGTGGCTCCGATTGGAGTAGTTGCAGCCGGGGACCCAAAACACGCTGCCGCACTTACGCTCCAAGACGGATTGGTTAGTCATTCCGAAGAGGGAATATATGCGGGCCAGGCGATTGCCGCTGCGGTCGCCAGCGCGATGGTGGGTAATTCGATTGACCGAATTTTCAGTGACGCCTTGTCGGTCGTGGAGCCAGATTCGTGGACCGCTCGCCTCATGAAAAGAGCCGATAAGTTGGTCTCCAGCAGCAGTAATTGGAGTGACCTTGCTATCAAAGCGGGTGACGAACTTACCTGTCTGGACTATTACTGGGCTGACTTGGCTCCCGAGGCTGTTTCCTTGAGCTTCGTTGCATTTTTGGGTGGGGAAGGAGATTTCTCTGCGAGTGTTCTGAATGCCGTGAATCTTGGCAGAGACGCGGACACAATCGCGGCGATGACCGCAGGGATTGTTGGGGCCATGACAGGAATACAAGGCATACCTGAAAAATGGCTTCCCGCGGTTGCGGAGGCTCCCGGAGTGTGTCTGCACGTGACTAAGGGAATGAACCCCCTTGATGTTGCGGACTCATTGGCTGAATTAGCAGAGATCGGAGTGGAAATCTAATGGACCACAATCAAAGACTTATTCAAGCTGTCCGCGGGCTGGTGCGTGGCGACTCGATGAACTGGGCCGCGGCCAAGCAGCGCCTGAACCTGGTTCCGCCAAAAAGAAGACGAAGGATGCGTATCTTGGATGAGTTTGCCGAACAGCGCAGCCAGTCAACTCTTCCGGTTCCATACCTACATTCCACACATGAGTCAGTATTTGACCCCCTGGGGCCGGCAGATGTAGCAGAGTGGTTTACCGTATCACTGCTGAGTTCTGCGGCACTGACAAAGGAACTCAAAAAAACTGACAAGCAGTCGCTGTGGATTGAATTGACCAAGCAGCGTCAGTCCGACCCGTCGACGGTTCGAGGACGCGTCGGAACGACTATTGCCTTGGCGACGCTTGCCGAAAATGGCAACGACGGCACAAGCGGCAAGGATAACCCGCACTACTTTGACGACATGGGCTTAATTAGGGCCGCAGCCGTGGCGATGCAGTGCCGTGATCCCGAGAGCTTGGAAAGGGAAATAACTGATGAAGTCAGCTTGACCGCGAGTGGCGACGGTCTCTTAGCATCAGTCGCTTTTGGGACACTCTTTTACGAGCTTTTGGGTGGGAGTACCAAAGAGGCTGCCATCAACGCCGCGATTGATCGACTTCCAGCCGGCACTTGGGGGGCCGCTGTTCTGCAGCAGTCGCTCGACATTGCTGCCAATGCCAGCTCTATCGATGATCTTACTTTTGCCTTGGAAAGAGACATTGCGGATCACGTTTACTGCTTTCCAGTTGCTGCTCCGGAAACACTTGCCATGATTTGTGCTCACTTGGCGTTTGCAACATCCAGGAATCAGCTGATAGCGGCTGGAATGTTGCATTCTTCGAGAGTAGAGACGATGGCTCCACTTTTGTGGGGCATTGCAGGCGTTCTTTTCGGAGGCTATGACCAGAAGTCTAGGTCGCTACAGGGCGTTTCTGTCTTGGCCCTACGCGGTACGAACTCCGAAGACGTAATCATCGAATTAGTAACCCAATCTAAAAGGAATGCATCATGACAAGGAACGAGAGTAAGGCCCCGACTACGAAAAAGTTGCACTCTCCGGAGAGCCGAATCGTGGGATCGCTAGCAAGCGCTGCGGTGGGCGATGCAATCGGAGGGGCCACAGAAGGCTGGATGCACGAACAGATAATGGAGCACTGGGGTGGGTTTGTTTTAGGACTTGCCCCAATGAGAAAGCAGGTCACATTCTCTCCTTGGTTGGAACGCGGCAATGGAAGGGTGACTGATGACACCTTGATGACGAATCTCATGATAGATACGATTACCGAGCTCAATCGTCACATTGATGCCTTCGATCTTGGTGATGTTTTTGTGCCAAAGATGGCATTTGAAAAAAGATGGCTTCCTGAAATGCAAATCGAGTCCAACGTACTAAATAGAGTCTTTCTAGCGGAAAAATATTTAGTGCTTAAGTTGTTAGTGGTCAAATCTGACCCAAGAGAGGCAGGCGTTGGAAATGCCGTGAATTGCGGGGCGGCTATGTACGCTTCCCCAATTGGGCTGATCAATGCCGGTAGGCCAGAGCGTGCCTACGACGAGGCAATTAGCGTGTTCGGTGCTCATCAAGCTTCATATGGACGTGAGGCCGCTGGGGTTCTGGCTGCCTGTGTGGCGGAGGCAGCGAGTCCAGATGGAAGCTCCGTAGAGCGTATTACCAAGGTAGCCCTAGGTCTTTCAAAGGACGGAACTCATGATGCAATAGAGGCGGTTCTTGATGTGTCAAGGGAGTTTAATGACTGGCAAACAGCAGTTACATCTGGTCGAGTAAGGGCTGCAATTGCCCCTTTTGACACCGTAGGCGCAAAGTATCGTCAGCCAGACATGGGAGCAAAGATGCCTAGTAGAACTAAATCAATTGAAGAACTTCCTGTAGCTCTTGCGATGCTCCAGATCACTGACGGAGACGTGCGTGAGACAATTCTTGCAGGCACAAACTATGGCCGTGACGCGGATTCGATTGCATCAATGGGTGGCGCCATAGCGGGAGCTCTCGGCGGTGCCGATTCTGTACCAAGCGACTGGGCCGCGAGGGTGGAGGAAGCAAGCGGATTTAGCATCTATGAGCCGGCTCGGCGGTTAGCCAAGAGTGCAGCAGCCATCGCTAAAGACGATTTGGCCGCTATGGTGAGAGACATGGAGATGGTACAGAGGTTGCTGCCCCAGAATGACTGACAAGGTCCAAATATCAGTCATCGGCAGCGCTAACTGCGATTACTCAGTCTTTATGCACAAGCTGCCATCGCCGGGCGAGACTGTATTTGCTTCAGGCTCAGACCGATTCGCTGGTGGCAAGGGGTTAAATCAAGCTATAGCTGCCCACCGAGCCGATGGGCGCGTGAGGTTTCAGTTCGCACGAGGTGACGATGAGGACGGTCGCTTCCTGACTGAATTTCTAGGTAAGCAGGGCATGGTCCACGTGCCGGCTGTGGATTCGCAGTTACCTACTGGAAGGGCCTACATCTTGGTCGACGAGGTTGGTGAGAACCAGATCGTTGTTATTCCTGGAGCTAATCACAGCCCAAAATTGCAAAGTATTGTCTTTGAACCAGGCCCAGGATTTCTTGTGTTGCAGTTGGAGATTGGCAAAGAGAGTAATCTTTTTCTTGCAGAACAGGCCAAGCGGGCCGGCTGGGAAGTAGTGCTCACGCCCGCGCCGTCCACCGAATTTTACTCAGAGCTTCTAGCGTACGTAGACATTTTGACCCTAAACGAATCCGAGGCGCTTCAAGTTGGCGGTGGCTCCGATTTTATGAGTTCAGGAATTGCATTGTCTACAAAAGTGCAAAGTGTGTATTTGACCCTCGGGTCCCGGGGTGTTGCAGTTTTTGAGGCAGGTAAATTTATCGGGCAGGTTGACGCGATGGCGGTTTCTGCGGTTGACGCCACTGGGGCAGGCGATACTTTCTGCGGTTACCTGGTGGCCGGCTTGTCGCAAGGGTTATTGCCAATGGAGGCCGCAGAGCTCGCAACAGTGGCGGCCGGACTGGCTGTCCAAACCGTAGGTGCATCGGATTCCGTGCCTTTTCGGGATCACGTCGATTCCCTGCTGGCGTAAGGTCAAGAAGACTCTCGGCCCCGGCAAGTATGTTGCGACCTCTCGTGGGCCCAGGTGTAATTCTTCAGAGCAGCGCATCGAGCAGCATGTAGAGACCCAACAGAGCCAGTGCAAGGCCTCCGATTCCTTGGAAGTTTGCTAGGCGCTTTTCGGAACCACCGAGCCAATGTCTGGCTTTACCGGCCGCAATGGCATATACCGAGTCACTGCTGATGCCGATGATTAGAAAAAGAGCACCAAGAACAAGCATCTGAGCGCTGGGGTTACCTGCCGATGGATCGACAAAACTTGGCAATGCGGCAATGAAAAAGACCAAGGTCTTGGCATTTGTTATGCCAACCACCACTGACTCGCTAAGAACTGTTTTGCCCGATGGGAGA
>Ga0307934_1002093_pt1 | contig 11053 bp, 10 predicted proteins | sample OrgLakmetageno90_FD_201838 | JGI IMG/M metagenome (GOLD analysis project Ga0307934, IMG submission 201838) | Saline water microbial communities from Organic Lake, Antarctica - #90 | ecosystem: Environmental > Aquatic > Non-marine Saline and Alkaline > Saline | place: Antarctica: Organic Lake... | reverse complement strand
CCATTAAAGTAGCCAATAGAAGTGCGTCTATCTTCTCAGAAAGACTATACGCAAATGAGTTAATGCGAATTGGTGGACTTAGAACACTACGAGGATTCGATGAGGAATCCATCGTTGCATCTACTTATTCAATATTTACCCTAGAATACCGATTCCTGTTAGATCAAAATTCATTTTTCTCCCTCTTTTCTGATTACGGATTATACGAAAACAATACCACCGGAATTCAATATCTGAATGATACTCCAATAGGAGTTGGCGCGGGCATTAGCTTTGAAACTAAAGCAGGAATATTTACTTTTAACTATGCTGTAGGAAGTCAATTTGGAAATCCTGTTGATGTGAGAGCAGCAAAAATCCATTTCGGATTTATTAATTTTTTCTAAACATATTACCTTGATAGAAAACACAGGCATTATACTTTTTGTAATTGCAGTTATACTTAGCATTGCCGCAACGTACTTTTTTATGCTTCAAAAAAGCAAGCTAGAAAAGAATAAGCTACAACAGGACTATAAAGAAAATCAAGCAAGCTTAGAACAAAACGTGGCAGTTGCGGCTCAAAAAGAAAAAATGACAAATGTCGAACTTGAAACGCTCAGAGAATCTGTTAGTGTATTGAGGAATGAAAAAACGGAGTTGACTCGAGATTTGAGTCAGGCAGAAACCAACCTTAGTAATTTGTCAGAAAAACTTGAACAGCAAACAAAAGAACTCGAAAAATTACAAGATAGATTTCAAAAAGAGTTTCAACTCATTGCAGATAAGATATTAAAAGATAATGCAAACGAACTTTCTCAAAAACATCAGAAAGAATTGCAACAGGTTCTGCAGCCCTTAAAAGAAAAAATAAAATTATTTGAAGACAATATTGAAAAGAAATATTTGGATGAAACAAAGGAACGGATCAACCTGAAAGCAGAATTAGTAAAGCTTTTGGAACTGAATACGACCCTAAACCTGCAGGCTCAAAATTTAACTACTGCTTTAAAAGGTGAAAACAAAACACAAGGGAATTGGGGAGAAATGATTTTAGAGCGGATTTTAGAAAGCTCTGGACTTCAAAAAGGAGAAGAGTATCTTACTCAAGTAAGTGATACCAATGCCCAAAACAGAAGAATTCAACCAGATATTATTGTTAAGCTGCCAGAAGACAAGCACCTTATTATCGACTCTAAAGTTTCCTTAGTAGCTTACGAGTGTTTCATATCTAATACTAAAGAATCGGTAAAAGACGATAGCATGAAATCTCATTTACAAAGTATTAGGACTCACATTAAATCTTTGAATGAAAAGAATTATCAGAGTGCTAGCAAATTACAATCTCCTGATTTTGTTTTACTTTTCATGCCCATTGAAGCCGCTTTTAGCCTAGCATTGCAGCACGACTCTGAGCTTTTTAACTTCGCCTGGGAGCGAAAAGTGGTAATCGTTAGTCCTACGACCCTACTAGCATCTTTAAGAACCATTTCTTCCGTATGGAAAAATGAAAGACAAACAAAAAATGCACAAGATATTGCAGAAAAAGCCGGTAATTTGTACGACAAATTCGTGGGCTTTTTAAAAGATATGGAAAACATCGACAAATCTTTAAAAAGTGCTCAAAATCATTACAATGATGCTTTTAATAAACTAGGTTCAGGAAGAGGCAACTTAGTAAAAAGAGCAGAACAATTAAAAGAGTTAGGTGCCAAAACGAACAAATCCATTCCAAGTAATTTACTCGATGAAAGCTAATTCCGTATACTTCTTCGTTTTTGTTTCTTTTCTATTTATGGTTTCTTGCTCTACAAATAAGGATGTAACTAAGTACGATTATAGTTACCTCTACGATGAAGACCAAGCTATTATAAGTCCGAAGTATAAAATTTTTCATCACTCTCAAGATTCAAGCACCCTTTTTTACAAACTAAATTCTGGAGATGTTTTATACGAACGAATTGCAGGAGATTCCGCAAAAGCTGCTAGTATAAAAATGAAATACACCTTGTTTGCAAATAGAGATTTAACAGTAGTTTTAGACAGCGGACGACAGAATTTGGCAAATTATGGTGCAAACGGACAAAAACGATTACTGCAGAATAGTGTGCGTTTTAAACTAGATCAAAGAGCTGTGGCTTGGCTAACCGTTCGTTTTAGAGACGAGAACAAGGATTTTAACGTAATCAATGTTATCCGAGTAGATAAACGGGACAACTTAAATAACCAATATTTCAACTATTTAGATGGAAAAAAAGTGTTGTTTAACCAAAGAAGTAATAGGGATGAATTGAGCATTCACAAAAGCAATTTGGTTCAAATAGATAATTTTACCATGGAAACAAGCGGCAAAGAGTTTAACATGACACCTCCTCCATTTGCTAGACAGATGGATAACGAGTTGAAATTAACTCCCAACAGTAGCTTTCCATTTTCATTTAAGAATAATGTATATGAATATAAATATCCTGCCGTTTACAATAGGTTCGCCGCCGTGGTTGATTCCGGCGAATACAATTACGTTTTCTATTTTGGCAAGGCATTTCCCAAAATGAATGAAATCACTGAGCTAATTGACCCTATTCGGTACATTAGCACCAGTACCGAATATAAAAACTTAAAAGCAGCTGTAAATCCTAAAAAAGGATTAGATGCTTTCTGGTTAAAGTTGGGAAAAAATGAAGAGAACTCGAAAGAATTGCTAAAAAAGTATTATCGCAGAATTGAAACCGCCAATCAATTCTTTACAAGTTACAAAGAAGGTTGGAAAACCGATCGAGGAATTATTTATATTATTTATGGTGTGCCAAACAGCATTCGAAAAAATGAGGATCAAGAAGTTTGGCTATACGGAGAAGAAAACAATGTTCTTTCCGTAAAATTCAGATTTTACCATCCTGAAAGTTCAAACATTTTTAATCACTATGAAATGATTAGAAATTCAGATTATAAAAACAATTGGTACCGTCAGGTAGACTTGTGGAGACAAGGTAAAATAGATTAAATGAGCAAGGAAAATTATATTTTTGGAATGCATCCGGTGATGGAAGCAATAAAAGACAATAAGGACATTGATAAGGTGTTGGTTCAATCGGATTTGAGAGGACCAAACGTAACAGAGTTGCGTAAACTTTTGAAAGAATACAAAGTCAGTTTTCAGAACCTACCGTTGGGAAGGTTAAATCACATGTGTAAAAAGCCTCATCAAGGTGTTGTAGCATATCTTAGTCCAGTTGAATTTCAGCCGTACCAAGAGGTATTGGCTAAAGCATATGAATTGGGAAAAGTGCCTTTGCTTTTAATTTTAGATCACATTAGTGATGTAGGTAATTTTGGAGCAATTTGCAGAACTGCGGAGTGCACAGGTGTTGATGGAATTATCATTCCCGTGAAAGGATCTGCTCAGGTAAATTCAGAGGCCATTAAGCGTTCAGCAGGAGCTTTGTTAAAAGTCAACCTTTGCCGAGAAAGAGACCTAACAGCTGTAATGGAAGACCTTCAAAATTCAGGAGTTCAAATTGTAGCGTGTACGGAAAAAACAGAAGACATGCTTTACGATGTGGACTACACTGTGCCTACTGCAATTGTTATGGGTTCAGAGGATAATGGAATTACTTCACACATTCTGAAAGGAGCCGACAAAACAGTCGGTATCCCGATGCTTGGAGAAATTGAATCGTTAAACGTTTCTGTTTCAGCTGGTATTATATTATACGAAGCAGTAAGACAAAGAAGGTAAAAGTGTTTCAGAAGCTTGAAATAAGAGATTACATTGCTGCAGTTTTCATAATTATCGGAGCAGGACTTCGGTTTTATGGATTTAGCGAATGGTCTCTTTCCAACGATGAACTAAGTGCGCTTTCCAGAACCAATTTTGATTCGTTCTCTGAGTTAATTGATATGGGTATCTGGGTAGATGGTCATCCTGCACTGATTCAGATTTTCGAGTTTTATTGGGTGCAACTTTTCGGTAGCTCCGTCTTCGCTCTGCGTTTCCCTTTTGTTTTAATGGGCATTGGATCTTGCATTTACTTTTATCGATTGCTCTCCGAATTGCTGCATACAAATGCAGCAATTTTTGGGTTAGCACTATTTGCTGCCAACTACCAATTTGTACTTTATGCACAAATTGCTCGACCATACACCGCAGGACTATTTTTTATCATTGCCTTCAGTTTTTATTTGTTCCGATTTCTAAAATCGAGCGAAACTAGAGGCAACGCGGCAGGCATTATATTATTTGGATTAGCTGCTAGCTTAACCCATTATGTGGCTGCATTAACTGCTGTGCTAATTTATCTTTCTGCAAGTATTTATTGGAACAAAAAAAACTGGAAAGCCTACTTCCTGTTAGCCATCGCCATTGTTGTATTATATACCCCTCACCTTCCGATCACCCTAAACCACTTAAGCATTGGAGGTGTTTCTTGGCTGCCAAAACCAAGTCCCGATTATTTAGAGCGATTTTTGGACTATTTTTTCCAAAATTCAATCGTATTTCAACTGATTCTTTTAGCAACTCTAATTGCTATTGGAGTTAAAAAGGGGCTTACAGTGCAATGGAGACCAATTGTTATAGCTGCTTTTATTTTCTTTTCGTGTTTCTATATCGCGTATTATTATTCCTTAAACCAAACTCCTATTCTGCAATTTTCTGTCTTGATTTTTGCGTCCCCTTTTCTCTTAGTTCTGGTTGCTTCACTAATTAGTGAAAAGGCAAATTCTAAGCTAATTATTGGCCTCAGTTCTGTCCTTTTATTAGCGGGAAGTTATTCTCTGTTAGCAAAAAATGAAATCTACACCAAAAAACCATTTGCAAACTTTAAAAGTGTAGCTGAAAACAGCGTAACTCTAACACAAGAACTTGGAAAAGAAAATGTACTCAACATTTCAAATGCTAGTAACCCGTTTTACCTGGAATATTATACTTCGAAAATCGACTCGGCATTCGAATACGACATTAAAACCATTGACAATTCTACCAACATATCAGCCATTCGAGATTTAATTCAAAACAGTGAAAAAGAATACGTCATGATTGCTTATGCAAATTCAGTAGTTCCCGCTGAAATTCATGAGTTTGCAAAACAAAAATATCCAGTCATTTACTTTCACCAAAGGTATTTCAATTCAGACATAATCGTTTATCGCAAGGGCGATCTGAAAAGAGAGACTAGTTTTACGAGTAGCTACCTGACAGATTCAAAATGGGATGTAAACAATGTCTTTTTACAAGACAGCATTTTCTTCTCCGACAGCCTAGCATTTCACCAATCAAAAGAAACACCATACGCTCTAACCTATAAGGACACCTTAGGTAGCTTTGTGGATGAGAACCATAAATATTTAACCATATCGGCTCAGCTGTTCAGTGAAAACATGGTAGATGTGAGTTTGGTCTTTAACGTCAACCGCGGCGATTCTGTTGTGTTTTGGAGAGGAACCAACGCTAAACCGTATTTCACCAAAGATAAATGGTACCATTTTCTGTATGTTTTTGAAAAACCTGCCAACTTATTACCAACCGACGACGTAGTTATTTACTTTTGGAATCCAAATAAAGAAGAACTGTATATCGACGAATTTAAGATGTATAATTTTTCCGACAGCGATTACAACTATTACGAATTTTAAGTCTTTATGCTTTACCGCTTATTACAATTTTTAATGCGGAGTAGCCTAGCTGCTCACTACCTTGAAATAAAAGGAATTGGATTAAAGAGGATTCCAAAGACCGGAGCTTGCATGATAGCAGCTACACATCCCAATTCGTTTTTAGATGCCATTATTATTGCTTGCCTAATTGACCGACCCTTGCATTTTTTGGCTAGATCGGATGTATTCAAGGCAAAATGGGCAGATAAAATATTGAGAAGTCTCAATTTAATTCCCATTTACAGATTGCAGGAAGGACCTAAAAGTTTGAGCAAAAACGACGATACTTTTAGAGAATGTCATAGTATTTTGGAGCAAGGCGGAGCTATTTTAATTTTTATTGAAGGGTTGAGTTTAATTGATTTTAAACTCCGTCCGTTAAAGAAAGGTCTTGCCAGAATTGCCTTCGGTTTTGCGAAGAAAAATGAATTCAAACTGAATTGTGCGATTGTTCCACTAAGTTTAAATTACGATAGACCAAAAGATTTCAGAAGTAAGGTGAATGTTGGTGTCGGTCAAGTTCAATACATCTTAGATTACAAAGAAAACTTTGAAATAAATGAAAATGGCGCTTTTGAAATTCTTAATAAAGTATTATTCAAAGAGCTGTCCGAACATACCATTCAAGTTGAAGATGAAAACTACATGGTGTACAAAGCCTTATCAGAACTTGACAATTGCTTTGAGCAAAATTCACTGAACAGAAAGATATTGATTGCCGACCACATTTCCGCTGTTTCAAAAAACAATCCCGACTGCTTAATTCGTTTAAGCGAAGTAGTACACAAGGCATTTAAAATTTTGAAATCGTATCGGTTAAATTTCAGAAAGATGAAGTCAAATATTGGCTTATCCATTACAGACATTCTCTTAGTCATTGCCGCAACACCTTTCGCTCTGCTGTCATTCTTAGTCAATTTCTTACCCTTTCTGTTAGCAAAAAGTATTACTGAAAAGAAAGTAAAGTTAGATGAATTCTATGCCTCCGTACGACTTGTTCTAGGAACCATTTTATGGATACTTTGGTCAACCATTGTTACCGTAATTGTTTTCCAATTTACAACATGGGCACTAATTATGCCTGTTGTGATGTATTGGAGTACTAGATTCTATTTACGCTATTACGAAAAAGCACACTACATAGCAGCCGCGTATCGTTTAACTCGCTTGAAAAAAGAAATTGGAAAGTTCCAAGAACTTCAGCAATTCATAAAGCAGATTTATAAGATTAGAAGCAGCGAAGGATTGGCTCCAAATACTTAGAACTTACTTCACCCTATTTAGGCTTAGCGCCTTAAAAATCAGTTTAGGTAGAGGTTTTTGAACCTTTTTGTCTTTCACATTGATGTACCAACCTAGCTTCTTCATAATTGGAACTTTATGTGTTTCCACTAATTCAATAAGCGTCTTATCGTTGTCTTCAATATAAGCGAATTGGCCTGCAGCTTCGCCCATGTCAAAGCTGTTTTCACTGTCTACTGTAAACGGGTGGTTGATTGTTTTTGCGTATTCTCGCAATTGATGCATTCGCTGAACGTCGAAACAAACGTGAATGTATCCCAAATCACCCCAAAATCGATCTTTTAAAATTTGCTCTCTTCCTCCTGCCGTATCACAAACTAATTCTATTTGTGTTGGTCCAAGTAGTTGGCTAAATGCCGACGCTTTGTTGTTACTTGGCTTTAACCAAGCATTTTTAAACATACCGTTTTCTCCTGTCGCTGCTAGCGTATCGTACTGAATTCCTTTCTGATATACTTCCTTACTTTTCTCAATATCGGAAACTCCTATGGTAACTCCCATTACACCTCCAGTTAAGGCTCCGGTTTTCATGAAACAATAGTCGTCTTCAATAAGCTTGAATAAGTTTCCGTAAGGATCTTTTAGTTCAAACCATTTGCGGTTCATCTCGTTCACCTTTATTTCGGAGAGAGAAATGTTATCTAACTTTTTGAAGTATTCCAGTGCTTTCTCAGCGTCATAGGTTCTCATGTGAATGTGAGTAATGCCTAAATCACCTTCTGTGGTTTCTTGAGTTCTTGGTTGGCCTTTGCGAGAGGTGAATTGCCATATTTCGAAGCCGCCACCGCCTTGTAAATTCATGGCTAAAATAGCTTTCCGCCTGTGCACTTCGTTTCCGGTATAATCAATCATTAATTTGGCCTCAGCTTCATCGCTAAAAATGGGTAAGTCCATTCCAAAATGTTTGCCATACCAAGCAAATGCGGCATCCGCATCGCTAACACCGATTCCTACTTGTTGTATTCCTGAAATGTTGTAATCAAACATGATTGCTTTCTTTTTCTGCTATTTTATAAAACAAAAAGGGAAGGTACTTTTTGAATTTTACCATTAATAATTCTTTGCCTCCAATCAAAACTTCCTTCCTATTCGATTGAAGCGCTGCCTCTATTTTTCTTGCACAAGCCTCAGCACTAATGCCTCCAGCTTGCCCTTTGTCCATTTTACCATACGTTTCACCTTCTGCCGTTAAGGCGTTTACCGAAACATTTGTTTGCACTCTACCAATTACTAAGAATTGTACAAAAATGCCATTTTTCTTTTCTTCAAAGCGCAAACTTTCAAAAAAACCATGTAAAGCATGTTTTGATGCACTATACGTTGACCTTAACGGGTAGCCGAATTTACCAACTATGCTTGAGGTAATCAAAATTCTGCTATTTTTTCCTTTTTGCAATGCAGGTAACAACAACTTGGTCAATTGAACCTGTCCGAAATAATTGATCTGCATGATCATGGCTTCTACTTCCTCACTTGTGTCTTTCACCAGAGAGCGTTGACTCTGCCCGGCATTATTTACCAAGAGATGGATTTCTGTTTCTTTTTCTATTATTCCAGTTGCCGCTTTTGCAATGGATTCCTTGTTGTTTAAATCCATTACAACAGGGACGATTTTGGCCGGTTTTCCAACACACAAGTCCATTGTTTTTTCTAAACTCTCTAACTTTCGGCCACAAACATATAATGTTGAAAAACTACCTGAAAGCTGAATGGTTAAGGCTTGACCAATGCCTGAAGAGGCTCCTGTTATAACTCCTACTTTATTCATTCTAATGCTTCCGGTTTCGGATGATTCAACAATTTTTTATACATCTCCAGCAGCCTTTTCTGCGAAACACCTCTATTATAAAAGGTGAAAACCACAAGGTTGGCTAGGTTAACTCGAAAGTAGCTATTTTCTTCATATTTCCTTGCAGAAACGATGACGTCTTTTGGAATAATTTTAAACTTCAATATTTTCCGCGCTCGCTTCATAAAGTCGTACTCCTCCATGATTCGAAGATCTGCATTATAGCCTCCCAAATCATTAAAATCATTAGACTTGATAAATAAGGTTTGATCTCCCCCTCTGCAGACTTCTCGATCAAATCTAGTGAAGTAAGAGTTCACCTTCAGCAACCAATTGGAGGAATCAAATTTAAAACGGAAGCAGCCTAGATCAAACCCTTCCTCAAATGCTTGAAGAATCTCCTTAGCAAAACCAATTGGAGGTCTGCTATCGGCATGCAAAAAATATAAAACCTCCCCTTTTGCAGCAGCTGCTCCTTCATTCATTTGCTGTGCTCTGCATTTTTTAGCGCTGTGGATTACAGTTGCTCCTAATTCTAAAGCTTTATTTGCAGTTCCGTCAGGACTATTTGCATCTGCTACTATAACTTGATATTCATAACTTTTTAGTTCGCGCTGAAGCAAAGGCAGTAACTCAGAAATATTTTGAACTTCATTTAAGGTCGGAATAATGACACTTATTTGCATTTACTTATTAGTTTACAAAACTTAACGTTTCTCGGATTCAACTTTACCTAAATTTGAACGTTCAAAGATGATTATAAAGCATGAGAAAAACCAAGTCCTTTTTTAAGTTAGGTACAACACTTCCACTCTTACTTGTATTGCTCTCTTTTTCGTGCTCCAACCAAAAACAGTTAGCTCAAAACAAGGAAATTATCGACAACAATAAATTCATACAACTGTCTATGGATTTGATGAGTGCTGTGGTGAACAAGGAAAACACAGATAAACTTAGGGCTCGATATGAGCAACTGAATGTGGATATGTTATCAAAGTATCTTCAAACGGATAAGCAGAAAAAAGCCTTTTGGATCAACACGTACAATTCCTACATTCAAATTCTGTTGACCGAAAATCCAGAATTCTTTGAGAATAGAGGTGATTTTTTCGGCAAGCCAAAAATAATCATTGCACAAAAAAAGTTGAGTTTTGATGACATTGAACATGGAATTATCAGAGGTTCAAAGATTAAGTTGTCTTTGGGGCTACTCCGGAATCCATTTGTTGACGATTTTGAGAAAAAATTGAGAACAAAAAGCGAAGACGGTCGCATTCATTTCGCCCTAAATTGCGGTGCGAAAAGTTGTCCTCTAGTTGCTACTTACGACGCAAAAAACTTTGACAGTAAGATTGATAAAGTTGCTAAAAGCTTCCTCAACAAAGTATCGACCTACGACGAAAAAAACAACACGGTATTGACTACACCCTTATTTAGTTGGTTTAGAGGTGATTTTGAGGGTAAAAATGGAATCCTAAAACTTTTAAAACAGTATGAGGTTATTCCTGAGGACAGTGAACCAAAGATCCAATACGATGCTTACGATTGGACGTTGAGCTTGGGGAATTATTATAAGGAATAATAAAACCAACAACTTAATAAAAGACCTAGATAGAAAAAATGAACTCTAAAATCACGTTAACCCTGATACTTATGGCACTGTTTTTTCGTTCGAACGCACAAGAAGTGGGCAGTAAAGCCTACGATATTATGTTGCAAGGCTTGCTTTCTCATTCCGTAAAGGAAGTCTCAGTAAGTGAGGTAAAAGACAAAAAGGAAGTTATTTTTGTTGATGCTAGAGAACGGAAAGAATTTGATGTTAGTCATATAGAGGATGCCATATTCGTTGGGTATGACAGCTTAGACTTAAGCGCAATGGAAAAGATTGATAAATCCAAAGAGATTATTGTCTACTGTTCGGTTGGTTATAGAAGTGAAAAAGTAAGTGAGAAGCTAGAGAACATGGGCTTTAAAAATGTTTCTAATTTATACGGTGGAATTTTCGAGTGGAAAAATCAGGAACAACCAGTTGTAAGCCCAAAAAAAGAGCCAACAGACGAAGTACATGCGTACAGTAGAATTTGGGGTGTTTGGTTGAATAAAGGCGAAAAAGTGTACTAAAAAATCTTAGATTTTTTGATGAAGGAGAAAAGATGAAAGATAAAAGATTTCAAGTCTCTACTTTATTTGATAGATATAAGAAGACTTTGGAGGCTGTCCCGTATTTTGTGTCTGAGCAAAAAATCACTTAATTATTTCGTAGGATTAATTCTCTCTCCAAAGGTAATATATAATTGATTGTAAATTTGAGCCCACCCTGTTCTAGTC
>Ga0307934_1002089_pt1 | contig 11074 bp, 13 predicted proteins | sample OrgLakmetageno90_FD_201838 | JGI IMG/M metagenome (GOLD analysis project Ga0307934, IMG submission 201838) | Saline water microbial communities from Organic Lake, Antarctica - #90 | ecosystem: Environmental > Aquatic > Non-marine Saline and Alkaline > Saline | place: Antarctica: Organic Lake... | reverse complement strand
TATGGTGGCTTGGAAACAGCGCATGAATTTTGGGTAGCCTTTCAGGAAGACAAACCTATTGGAATCCTCAAAGGGGAATGGTCTACTGATGAAATTCTCTTTGGTTTATTGCGTGGTAATGAACATACTTTTGACCACAGTCGAATTATTTTTGACGAAGATCCAAATCGTCTAGTAGAACAATTAATCAAAAAAGCAAAAGAAAATAGATTAGAAGCCTATCATATAGGAAAATAAGTAAAAACACCTCATTATATAATGAGGTGTTTTTTATAGTTAAACAGAAACTATTTAACAACATCAATAATCCGTTTGAATGATTCTGGATTATTTTCAGCTAGATCAGCAAGCATCTTTCGATTGATTTTGATATCTTTTTTGTTCAACATATCAATGAATTTGCTATATGACAATTCATACTTTCGTACTTCTGCGTTTATTTTAACGTTCCATAATCTTCGAAAGTTCGATTTCTTGTTTCTTCGGTGTGCAAAGGCATGTGCACCTGCATGAGCAATGGCTTCAGTAGCCATTGATTTTTTAGTACTTCGTCCAAATCGATATCCCTTAACTTGTGCTAAGGTATTTTTACGTGATTTGTTTTTTGTGGTACCTCGTTTTACTCGTGACATACGGTTTTAATTATTTATGTGGCAAAAATCGTGCTAGATTTTTTGCGCTAGTAATAAAGTTTTCTTTTGTTCCACGCTTGGCACGTGTTGTATTTCCACTTTCTTTTGCGTTAAAGTGGTTTTGTCCCTTTTTACGAACTTTTATTTTACCGTTTTTGGTAAGTTTCATTCGTTTTAACCAAGACTTGTTTGTTTTAGTACTCATGTTAGTTTATTTTTTCTTAATTGGTTCAATTAGGATAGCAATCCCTTTTGGGCTTTTTTTATAATCGTCAACCACTTTGTATTCTTCCTGCACCAGGTCGAGCACATTTTTAAGTCGAGTATTAAGAAACACCTTGTCCATATATTTAGCTCGTCCTCGAAGGTATAATTCCGCTTTTACGCGATGACCTTCTTGTAACCATTCGGTTGCTCGGTCGGCTTTCATTTTTAGGTCGGCTTCACCTGTACCAACACGGATTTGGATGTTTTTAACTTCAACCATGTGTTGCTTTGCTTTAATTTCCTTTTGCTTTTTCTTTTGATCATAGACAAATTTTCCATAATCGGTGATTTTTGCTACAGGAGGTTTTGCCTTTGCGGTGATTTCAATAAGGTCTAATTCTTGCTCACTAGCTAGTGCCAGTGCAGCATCTCGTGACATAACTTCAGATTTTCCATCTTCTGTTAATACACGTAATTCTGGTGCTCGAATACCTTCGTTGATTTTCAGTCGGTCGTCTTGTCTCTTTTTACTACTCAAATGATTGTATCTTAGTGTGATTAATGAATATATGCAGTTTTCTACGATAGCCGTAAAAAAGGGTCATCTATTGGTTGATGCCACTCATATATATAAAATACTATTAAAATAAGGGTGATAAGTCAACCTCTTGTTGTTTTTTTATTCATTCTTGGTGTATAATAAATATATGAAACATACTCAAAAAAGAAAAATTTGTGATTCATGGTATCACCAAAGGTGGTTTAGGATTCTCTTGGTTATTGTTGCTATTGATATGATTGTTCTTGGGGTAACTTTTGCCTTGGGGCTTGATGTTATGAATCTCTTGGGTGATATTCACATCGTATTGCGCGCCATAGGAGGTTTGGCGTATGTATTGGTTGCTGTTTTTGTTATCCACTACTCAATGTCATATTCAAAATTAAAGAAAGAAAATTTCTTGGTATGCCAACATTGTGCACATGTTGAATCAGAAAAAAAGTCATAAAAGGCTTTTTTCTTTACTTGATAATATATGCCGATAATTTTATATACAAAAAAATATACCGAGACCTTGAAAGAAATGTTACAACGTTTTCGTAATGAAAACGCAGATTATCATGATTCAAAAATAACCTATGCAGGAAGACTTGACCCAATGGCAGAAGGTTTAATGATTTTGCTTACCGATAATGATGTACACAAAAAACAAGACTTTCTAGGTTATGATAAAATTTATGAGGTAGAATTTTTCTTTGGCCCATTGACGGATACCTTGGATATATTGGGAATTATTCAAGATGAATCAAAGCCATCAACAACAATATCCTGTGAAAAAATTAAAAAAGAAATTATAGGATTAAAAGATATCTCACAACAACAATATCCCGCATATTCTTCTAAAACCGTCGATGGAAAACCTTTGTGGTTGCATGCGCGAGAGGGAAGTATTGATACCATAGAGATACCAAAACGTGATATTCAAATATATTCGGCAGAGTTTTTAAAAGTGAATAATATTACCGCAGTTGATTTATGGAAACATATTTATTACAGCATTTCAAACGTTGAAGGTGATTTCAGGCAAGAATCCATTATCGCTCGATGGAAAAAATATGCTATGGCAAATAAAGAAAAAGAAATTACTGTTTATTCTATGCGACTACATGTCTCGTCGGGAACCTATATCAGAGGGATTGTTTCTAAATTAGGTCAACGAATTGGTTTACCTACAACGTCTATAAAAATAAAAAGAATCTCAATAGGTGATAACCTATTGACATAATATTATTTATATGATAATGTATATATATGTCAAATACGATTAAAACATTCTTTATTATTATATTAGGAATTATTACTTTTTCTGGAAACGCTGCCTTTGCAGACCTACGTCCTACTTTTGAAAATCAACAAGTAGATGTTTTAGAGGATGGAATTGTTCGTTTTAAAGCTTCTTTTAATTCAAATAATAATCCCTATTTTCCAACAGATCAACCTTTAACATGGTTTGTTTTTGGTGAAAATATAAATAATCTTAGACACGAAACTCCTCGACAAAATCGAATCAAGGGTGAATATGTTGTGTCACAGGGAGCGACCTTGTTCCAGGAAGATACCATTTATTATGTTCAGTCTCTTATGTTATTCGAGAACGAGCTAACCGAAGGGGAGATTATTTCCTTTGATCCTTATACACCTGATCCTGTTGTATTGAATGATCAACAAATCACCGCTACGAATGTTCAGAATCAGGCTTCTAATACTGGGACTTCAAGTAATACAAGTTCAAATAATACGTCGTTTGCCTTGCAACCTCCTTTGAATTATTCATTTAACCTATCTAATTTTTCTCCTTTCAAGAAAACAGAACCCGAACTGATAAAACAAGATAAAGATTCAGAACCAGTCAAAGAAGAAAGAAAAGAAGAGGAAGATATTTCTTTGTTTCCAAACAGCGCAACAAATTCACAAAACTTTGATAATACATTATCTCAAAATAACGATACCAATATAAACAAGGTAGGTTTAGAAGGAAATGGATTAACAGCATCTGTTGCTGGTTCTGGTGTTACTACTCCTTTGCTTACGTATCTAACGGTTTTCGTTCTTGTTGTGATGATTGCTATAAGTATATTTCTTTGGAGATTTACCAACAAAAAGAAAAGAAGATTATTTGCCAATAATGGAGCACCCTCTGGTGTAAACAACTATCCTCAAAACTATGGGTATAACGAAAATAATTATTCATATACACGCTAGAATAATTGTTATAGACAAAATTAAAACATCAATTACCTTGATGTTTTAATTTTGCATTTTTTACCTCCTATGATATTATTTCTGTGTACTTGGTAACAATTTTACCTGTACATTATATTCCCTTGTAGCTCAGCGGTAGAGCAATCGACTGTTAATCGATGGGTCGTAGGTTCGAATCCTACCGGGGGAGCATTGTTGTGCTAGCTCAAAGAGCATTGCATAATAAACAAAAACACCTTACAAGGTGTTTTTGTTTATAGGAAAAATTCTAAATATTATATTAGATTAATGTATAATATTTGTATGCAAGATTACAATAATTTATTTTTAAATGAGTTTAAAAAACTTGAAGAGATTTTAAGATCATCAACTAATATGGGTGAACGTGCAAAGTTTCATGAATTATTAAATAAGGCATCTAAGAGTAATTCATTATTTGAAGAAAAAAGAAATCTTATTGAAACAATGTATGCATTAAGAAATGTAATTGCTCATGGTCAAAAAGACAAGTATATTGCTCAAATAAATAATCAAGCATTCGACGAGATAAAAAATATTGTCTTGCTTTTGGAAACACCGCCGTTGGTAGGATTAGTTGCAAATACTCCTGTGTATATTGCTGATGTAGAAAGTAGTTTGTCTGAGCTAATTAAATCTATGAATGAAAATATTTATTCTCATGTCCCTATTTATGACAATGAAAAATATATTGGTACATTTTCAGAAAATTCAGGGTTATTGGTTTTAAATGAAATATTAATAAATAGTTTAAGTCTAAATAATAGTAAAATTAGTGACCTAGATTTTAATCTTATTTTTAAAACAAATGATGAGGTTATGTTTATTGGTAAAGAAGAAAATGTTTTTAATGTTCAAAACTATTTCAAAAATGCTATTAAAAAAGGGGAGAGGTTAGGTGCGATCTATATAACATCCACTGGATCACGCTACGAGCGTCCCATTGGTATTATAACTCCAAATGACATCCCTAAAATTAAAGATATATATTAGAAAATAAAAGAAATCTATTTAAAATAGATTTCTTTTATTTTACAGTAAACAGCAGTGTGTAAAATATACTTGCATTATTTATGTATTCTGCTATATTCTACAGTATGCAAACAGAAAAGCTAAAAAACATCGCAAATGTATCTCTTGGTTATTCCTTTCGTGGGTCGGTTAAGAATAAGAAAGGCGGTAACATGCTTGTTGTTCAAGCAAAAAATGCCAAAGATTCATTATACATTGATTCTGAAGATGAACTCATTAAAATAGATCATCCTATCTATGAAGACAGACTTGTCTTACCTGATGACATTATTTTAACATCAAGAGGGTATTTCCATGCTGCTGTATCAAAAATAGATAACAACATGATTGCATCATCTTCTGTATATATTCTACGTTCAAAAGATACAAGTATCATACTTCCAGAATATTTAGCTCTCTATTTAAATTCTCTACAAGGACAGGCTTCTATTATCAGAAATCAAACGGGAGCCATGGTAAAAGTTATACTGAAATCAGATTTAGAAGGATTAAAAATTCCAATACCAAATATCGAAAGGCAGAAAACAGTTATTCAATTGTTCCAAACGATGGATAATATGCAAAATATATTATCAAAAAAACAAACACTACTCGACCAGACATTTAACGGATTATTATCACAAATCACACATTAATATTATGACTACTGTAATTACACAACAAGAATTAAATACAAAACTTTGGGATGCAGCAAACTCATCGCGCGGTACTGTTGCAGCTGGTGTTTATATGGATTATTCGCTCTCAATGCTGTTCTATAAATATCTATCTGATAAATCTAAAAAACGACTATCTGAATACAAAGAACGTTTTGGTGATGATACTGATAGAATTCAACAAAAAATGAAACTTGATCGTTTCTATGTAGAAGAAAAACATTTATTCGATCAAATCTATACCGATAAAGAAAAAGACGATATTGGAACACGTATCAATAAAGCACTACAAAGTATTGAAGATGACAACAAGGAGAAACTAGACGGTATTTTTGATTATGCTGATTTCAACGATAGTAAATTAGGAAAACCAGAACAGAAAAACAAAATGATTCGTGATATTTTAAACGATTTTCATGATATTGATTTCACCGATGTAACCGAAGACATTCTAGGTTCATCATATATGTTCCTTATTTCAAAATTTGGTGAAGGAGCAGGTTCAAAGGCAGGTGAATTTTTCAGCCCTTCGCAATTGGCTCGATTGTTGGCAATGTTGGCTCAACCAAAACCAGGGGACAAAATCTGTGACCCTGCATGTGGTTCTGCAGGTTTGCTATTGATGGCAGGAGCAGAGGTAGAAAAAAACCATAATTCAAAAGACTATGCATTGTATGGTCAGGAATCTATTGGTACGACATATAACCTAGCTCGTATGAATGCATTCCTCCACCAAAAGGATTCAACGCGGTTTGAATGGGGAGATACCTTAAATAACCCGTTATTAATTGAAAAAGGTTCATTGGTAAAGTTTGATGTTGTTGTTGCAAACCCTCCATTTTCATTGAAGAAATGGGGTGCAGATAATGCAGAATCTGATCGATATAATCGGTTCTGGCGTGGTGTACCGCCAAAGGATAAAGGAGATTTTGCCTTTATCACACATATGATTGAAACCGCAAAAAAGAAGTCTGGACGTGTAGCAGTCATTGTTCCGCATGGTGTATTGTTCCGAGGTGGAGCAGAAGGAAAAATTAGAAAACAATTAATTGATGAAAACATCATTGATGCAGTTATTGGATTACCTGCAAATCTATTTCAAACAACAGGAATTCCTGTAGCAATTTTAATCATAGACCGTAGTCGTGAAATGGGCGGAGAAAATCAAGACAAAAAAGACATCCTATTTATCGAGGCGTCAAAGGCTTTCAAAAAAGAAAAAGCACAAAATATTATGCGTGACGAGGATGTAGATTTGATTTACACAACCTATACTGACCGCAAAGATGTCGAGAAATTCTCGCGCATGGTTGAATTAGATGAGGTAATTGAAAACGACTATAACCTGAATATTACGCGGTATGTTGATACATTCATCGAAGAAGAACCTGTCGATATCCAAGCAAATCTAAAGGAACTCGCAGAGCTAGAACCAGAACTACAAAAACTGGAAAAGCAAATGGTCGAATATTTAAAAGTATTAGGAATTAAGAAATAATTTTATGGAAGAAATAAATAATGATCAAGATAATTTAAATAAGGTTGATTATGAGTCTATAGTAAGGGATTCACTCGCAAAGATTAAAAAAATAGATACTTTATATAAAAAGATTTTTGAAGGCGAAGAAACTGAATCAATAGCAAAGGAGATCGAAGAGACTTTAATTTCAATTAAAGAAAAATATGAACATCTATTGGGGCAAGATGAGAAAGGTCAAACTCTATTCGGAAATTTAAATCTTAAAATTGAAGAAATAGGAAGATATCATGAGGAATTAGTACTTGATGATAATTCAATCAAATCAAGCGTGGAAGCTGCACAGAAAGGTATTGCAGATTTCTTTATATTTCTCTTTGGTGATGAAGAGATTAAGGGTAAAGAATCAGAAGTAAAAATAGCTATTGAGAAAATCATTAATTTTCACGGTGAACTGACTTCTGAAAAAGGTTATGAGAACTTGGTCACAACTGCCGTAAATAGAATCAAAAAACTAGACAGTGAACTATTTGATATAGCTGAAACTGAAACTCAATCAAAGGTTGATAAGCTTACTGAAAGTATTGATACAATTTCAGAGTTCAGAGAAAAAATTGAAAAAGAGATTAATCCTCTTATAGAGGAGACAAAAAAAGAGATAAAGACAAAATCAAACGAAATAGGTTCATTATTGTCAAATGCGACAGCCAAAACCTTAGGTGAAGGATATTTAGAGTCGATGCAACGGCATGGATTTATAGGCTTAAAAAATAATAAAATTGATAATGTAACCATATTTAAGTGGTTAAATATCAATTTTTCAAATTTTATAAATTACCTTCTCTTTATAGGTCCGTTATTGCTTATTGGTTTTATTTTTATAGAGCCTAATTTTGTAAATGAATTTTTAAATATACAAGAGTTAGGAGGTTCAAAATTAGATGGTTTTGAGTATCTAATTTATAAAATATCATTATCGATTCCTTTGCTATGGATTTCATGGTATGGACAAAGAAATATATCTCATAGAAAAAGACTATTTGAAGAATATAATCATAAACTTAGAGTTGTCCAAATGTATTTACTATTTATTTCTGAGGAAAATTCTTATACCTTAGATAAAAAAGAAGAGCTTGAGAAAATTTTGCTTGAAGTAATTAAGAGAAACCCTTCAGAGGTATATGGTAAGGATGAAACAATGCTTGATAAGTTGAATGACTTGATAAAATCGTATAGAGGTATTGATGATAATAAAGAAAAAGAGGAAAAAGAGAATTAAAATTTATGACTGAATAGTCACTAAACTATAAACCGAAAATGTTTTAAATCTAATTATTAATTAAAATCATAAAATTATGAATGATTATCCAGAAGACAAAAAAGATTGCTTAGCTATTGCTATAGGAATAGCCAGGGCACAAGCTGGGGGCGGTAGTGATAAGAGTACAGCTAATACCTTAGAAAGTGTTTACAATAAACTTGTAAACTTAATGGAAGATTCACATAAATAGTTTGACTTAAAACTAGTTAGAAATATCTAATTAATTAGATATTTTAATACTGTTTTTAAACAGAATAATTATGAAAACTAACAAGAAACAAAAAAATATTTCCGATGGTTGGAAACCGATGAAGTTATCATCTCTTTTTGATATAAGACGCGGAGGATCTCCTCGTCCTATTAATGAATTTATAACCACAAGAGAAGATGGCTTGAATTGGTTAAAAATTGGTGATATTGAGAAAGGAGCAAAATACATAAACACTACTTCTTCAAAAATCTTGAAAGAAGGTTTATCCAGAACAACGCTTGTTAAAAAAGGTGACTTTATACTATCTAACTCAATGAGTTTTGGTCGTCCTTATATCTTGAATATTGATACATGTATTCATGATGGGTGGTTAACTTTTCAAGATCTAAATTTAGATTTATTAAATAGAGAATTTTTATATTTCTTACTTCTTCATCCAAAAACACAAAATGAATTTGTTACAATCTCTGCAGGTTCAGGAGTTCAAAATCTTAAAAAAGAAACAGTATCAGAAGTAAGTTTATTATTTCCACCTCTTCTTGAACAAAACCGAATTGTTTCAGTTTTGGAAACTTGGGATTCTGGGATTGAAAAATTAAAACGAAAAATAGCAATTAAAAAAGAAATTAAAAAAGGTTTGATGCAAGAATTATTGACAGGTAAGAAACGATTACCTGGGTTTGATGATAAGTGGGAAAAAGTCCAAATAGGAGAACTACTAGATTATGAACAGCCAACTAACTATATTGTTGATTCAACCGAGTATGAAGACAGTTATCTTACTCCTGTTTTAACAGCAGGAAAAACATTCATTTTAGGTTATACGAACGAAGAAAATAATATTTTCCCACAAGGAAATCTACCAGTTATAATTTTTGATGATTTTACGACCGCAAATAAATTCGTTGATTTTAAATTTAAGGTAAAGTCATCAGCAATGAAAATATTGAGCGTTAAAGATAATTCAATTTCAGATATTTATTTTGTTTATAATGCTATTCAGTTGTTGAGATATATATCTGCCGAACACAAAAGAACCTATATTTCAGAATATCAATTTCTAGATATATCATTACCGTCAATAGGTGAACAAAAAGCAATTAAAAAAATTCTTAAAAATTCTGATCAAGAAATAGAAAATTTAAAGAAAAAATTAGAATATTTCATGGATCAAAAAAAATACCTTTTGAACAATCTTGTTACTGGGCAAATACGAACACCAGAAAACTTAAACGTAGAATAATATGAAGATAAAACAAACAGAAGAAATACAAAAAGATAAAGAACGATTTGTTTTTGGTGCTATTTTGGCTATTTGCACAGGTTTCATTGTTAATATCTGGAGTAATATTATCTATGATTCTATTTTTAGTAATCAATATGAAGATTTAAATTCACCTGCTGTGAGCCTATTGATTCTAATGACAATATTTATTCAAGCTTTTTTTGAATTTTATTTAAAAGATAGATTTAAAGATGGTCCCTATACGAAATCATTCTGGAGAAGATTTTTTGACTTTACAATAAATGACCATTGGATGGCTAAGATGACTGATAAAATTAATAGAGTTATTGCGTTTATTTTTAAATTCTTTCTTTGGTCTCTATTTATTATTTCTGCAATGCAGTCAAAAGCATATTGGATGCTCGTAGTAGTTTTGATATTTATTGTGTCGAAACACGTTTATAAGAAATTTAAAAAGATTAAATAATATGTCTATAGAAGCAGACTTTGACGAAGCAAAACAATCACAGCTACCATTTGCGGAAATGCTGGTGAATATGGGATATAGATATATCCCGCAATCAGAAACAAAAACCTTGCGAAATGGGGACCTATCGCAGGTCATTTTGCGTCCTGTTGCCGAGCAATTCTTGATGAACATCAACAGCTATGAGAAAAATGGGGAGCAGGTCAAATTTACTCCTGCTGAGGTTTCTGGTGCGATTGATGAATTGGAAAAAACAGAATTAAACCAACATGGATTAATCAATGAATCCAAAGAAAAATATCGCATGTTGATGTCAAAAACATCAGGAACATCTGTTGATATTGGTGGATCAGGAAAAGAAAAATCACAAGATTTTGTTTTTGTTGATTTTGATAATCTAGAAAATAATGATTTTGCGTTTACGGTTGAATACGAAATACTGGGGAATGATTTAAAAAAGAATCGTCCCGATATTGTTATTTTTGTGAATGGAATTCCTTTTTCTGTTATTGAAAATAAAAAATCATCAGTTGATATTGATGATGCTATTAAACAACTAGGCACACGGCAGAGAACTGAAAATATTCCACAGTTATTTGTCTACCCTCAATTATTAGTCGCAGCCAATACTACAGGGTTTAAATACGGTACCACAGGTACTCCGTTAAAATTCTACGCAAAATGGCGTGAGAAGGATTTCGGACAGGTTTCAGGGTACTTGCAGTCTGATAACGATATCTTATCAATTATTGAAAAAGAAATTGACAGTGAACTATATCAACAGATATTAAGGGATCTAAACGGAAAGACACAATCACATACACAAATCACCGAACGAAGTCTGACTGATCAGGATCGAGGTGTGTATTTTCTGTTTGAGAAAAAACGAATGTTAGATATGGTTGCTAACTTTGTCTTGTTTGATGGTGCTGTAAAAATAATCATGCGTTACCAACAGTATTTTGGTATCAAAAAAATCTTTGAAAGGATTCATACTTTTGAGGAAAATCTGGTAACAGGTGAGCAACGTAGGCGAGGTGGTGTTAT
>Ga0307934_1002084_pt1 | contig 11093 bp, 7 predicted proteins | sample OrgLakmetageno90_FD_201838 | JGI IMG/M metagenome (GOLD analysis project Ga0307934, IMG submission 201838) | Saline water microbial communities from Organic Lake, Antarctica - #90 | ecosystem: Environmental > Aquatic > Non-marine Saline and Alkaline > Saline | place: Antarctica: Organic Lake... | reverse complement strand
TGAAGGTTACTCTTTAACTGGAAGGGCAGTTTACAGACCTATTATTGACAATGAGAAAGTAGTTCACTTAGGTGTTGCAGGTTCATACAGAACTCCTAAAACAACTGCTGAAATTCCAAATTCATATCGATATAGCACAAGATCATACTCATCCGTCAATAGAAAAAAATTCATTGATACCGATAATATTTTAAATGTAGACAATACAACGATGCTTGATTTTGAATTGGCTGCACATTATAAAGGCTTGATGATTCAGAGTGAGTATAAGATGGTTAATGTTAATAGAACTAATAATTTATCTACTGTTAATATCAATGGTTTTTACGCTCAAGCAGGCTTCTTACTTTTTGGCGGAAATTACAACTATAACAAAGTAGAAGGTGAATTTACTCGGCTTACAAGAGGCAAAGAATATGGTGATTTAGAGATTGCATTCCGTTACGATTTTGTGGATGCGAATGATTTTGGTGCCCAAGTTTATGGAGGTTCTGCCGAAGGATATACGATGGGATTGAATTATCATTTTAACCCGAATGTTAAATTCATGGTCAACTATGTTTATACCAACAACGATAGATATGCAAATGGGAAAGGGAAGTTATTTGTTGGAAACGACATTAATGGAAATTTAACTACTGACCCTGCTGAAGTTACTCAAACCGAAGGAAATGGTGGAGATGATTTTGGTATGGTAACCATGAGAATGGAAATAGACTTTTAATTTATAAAACAAAACAACATGAAAAATTTAAAATATGCACTGCTAGCACTACTCGTTTCTATTTCAATAATAGGTTGTGTAAAAGATGAAGTATTAATCGTTGAACCAACACCGGTAACTGATGAATATGTTACTGTAGTTAATAAAACAGTAAACGCTACACTTGGGCCATTAACTAGTCTTACCTATCCAACGAATCCTATTCCGGGAACTGATATTAATATTGAACTAGTTTATGCAAGCACTGCCAATATTGACGAGGCACGAATTTATTTCTATGTAGGAAACACTCCTGAATATGTTAAAGATAATAAAGTTAAAGGAGAAGATGACGCTTCATTCAGCCAAACGGGAGTTACCGTAAATTTAAAAGACATTGTTTCCGATGTGGGACTTTCATTGAGTGAAACAGGTGCAAAAGTGTCTTTCTATGCTAGAATAACTGACTCCGATGACAAGGAATATTATTACTCGAATGATGGAACAATGTATCTAGATGAATCTAAAGCAGCAGGACCTATTGATCAATCAGATGCTTTTAAGAGCGATCCTTCATTGTGGAATGTATATAATGTGCAATAACCGTCAAGGCAATAACTAGAAAAATGGAAGAACTACCGAAACCACGTTTTGAGTTTAGAACCTTTGGTCAGAATTTCGATAAACAAGCTAAGTTAATGGCTCGTTTATCGGAACCTGTTCCTAAAAATATATGGCAAAGAGAATCGGACGAAATCTATATCCTTTCAAAAACCAATGATATCAATAATACAAAAATTAGAGATGGTAAAATGGATATCAAAACCTACATAAAAACAGTGGATGGTTTAGAACAATGGAATCCTCTTCTAAAAGGAGAATTCCCAATTTCTAAAAAGCAATTAGAAGTTGAGGTTTTTCCGGCATTTAAAGTAGATATACCTGTATTAATAGAAGAACATTACAGCTTAGAGGAGTTTTTAGAATTGATAGATGCACACCATGATCTTCAAAAAGTAAGCGTGCACAAAGAGCGATTTGGGTATATGGTGAACAACTGTATTTGCGAAGTGGCAAATGTACTTATTAATGGAGCCCAAGTAAGTACCATAAATGCTGAGTCAATTGAGACAACTGACATTAAAAAAACGCTTTCGGAAGTGGACTTAGAAGGTGTTGAAAATATTAATTATTTACAAGCTATCAAACGGGTAATAGGTTGGATACAAAAACCATTAGCAAACTAAGTATGGGACAGGAAATAGAAAGAAAATTTTTAGTGAAAAACGATTCCTTTAAAAAGGAATCATTTGAAGCGATGCGAATAACTCAAGGTTATTTGTCATCAGCACCTGAAAGAGCAGTTCGAATTCGGATAAGAGACGATGAAGGGTTTATCACGATCAAAGGAATTGGAGACAAATCTGGTGTTTCTAGGCTTGAATGGGAGAAAGAAATTACCCTAAAAGATGCTGAGGTATTACTAAAGATTTGCGAACCAGGAATGATTGATAAAACCCGTTACAATGTAAAATTAGGTCAGCATATTTTTGAAGTAGACCAATTTCATGGAGATAATGACGGTCTAATAGTCGCAGAAGTAGAATTAAAAACAAAAGATGAAGTTTTTGAAAAACCCACTTGGCTAGGCGAAGAAGTGACCGGTAATGTAAAGTATTACAATGCCATGCTAAAACAACATCCTTTTAAGAAATGGTAAAAAAAGAGGTTAGCAAATTATTTGAATAGCCTCTTTTTTTTGAAGTCGATTAAAATACTTCTAGAAGTAGAAACAAATCATGGAAGAGAAAAAACAAGAAAAATTTGATGTACTTGACATGCGTAATTACCGCATGGAAAAACTTCCAGATAGAGCAAAATCAAAGTTTGAAGGTTTTTTGGTTAAAATAGGTGGGCCATTGGCAATTGTTTCTTTTTTACTATTAATGTTTGTTATTGATATTCCATTTTTAGGGAATATTGATGTAGCTACTTTAAGTGAATCTGGCAAAACGAATTATGATAGCATAGGACTACAGCAATTTATCCAATCCAACAAAGCCATGTTGGCCATTTTTGTGGCCTCTTTAATATTATGGATTACAGAGGCTATACCCAATTACTTAACATCACTTATTTTAATTATTGCGCTTGTTCTCACTAAAGTATTGCCCGAAGAAGTTGCCTATGCACAATTAGGTCATAAGATTATGTGGCTGAATATTTTGTCATTTATTTTAGCAAGTATGCTCGTGGCAACAGGCGTAGCAAAACGCTTCGCTTTGTGGTTTATTCTGAGGTATGGTAAAAACGCATCAACCGTTATGCTAAGCTTTATGGCAATAAACATCGTTTTGTCTCTCTTTATATCTGCAACAACAGCAAAGGCTGCGATTCTTTTACCCATTATGATGGTAGTTGCTGCAGTTTATGGCGCATCAAAAGGAGATAAAAATAATTTTGGAAGAAATTTAATCCTCCAAAATTTGTTTCAAATAAACATGGGTGCATCCTCTTTTTTAACAGGATCAGGTGCTAATTTATTGGCAGCTTCTTTAATTGCAGGAGCTATTGGATCAGACATTTACTTTTCGGAATGGATGATTGCTTCTTTTCCTGTGGCATTGGGGTTAATGCTAATAGCGTGGATAATTGGAACAAAAATTATTTTCCCTATTCCTAAAGAAGAACGTTTGCCCAGCATTGAGGGGGGAATGGAAAGCTTAAAAAAAGAATTAAAGAGCATGGGCTCATTTTCCTTTAATGAAATAAAGTCTGTTGTAATTTTCGGACTCATTTTGTTCTTTTGGGTAACCGATAGATGGCACGGAATAAGTGCCACAGCAGTTGCATTTGTAGGAGCTATAGTTGCATTATTACCCAAAATAGGAATCATAAAATGGAACGACGTTGATATACCTTGGCATTTATTATTGTTCTCAGCAGGAGCCTATACGCTAGGAGCCGGTTTTAAAGTAACTGATTTACCTTCTATTTCTGTGAATGCATTTTTCGATATGCTTGGATTTGGAACGTCAACTCCTTTTTGGGTATTGTACATTGTTTTAACAGGTTTAATGGTATTTAGCTCCTTACTAATGCAGTCGAAAACCATGAGAACCATGATTTTTATTCCTATTGCAATAGGAATTGCTACAAGATTTGGTTTTAGCATTATTAGTCTAGCATTACCTGTCGCATTTTTAATTGAGCACGTTTATGTTTTGCCTTTTAACAGTAAACCTGGCTTATTACTTTATTCAACCAACCATTACGCCATGTCTGATGCTTTTAAATTTGGAATTACCATGCAAACAATAGCTTGGATAACTTCAATAATAATGGCAATGACTTATTACAAATGGTTAGATATTACTCCTAACGGATTGTTTTAAAACGCCACAATGATTCAAGAATCTATAAAAATTCATGATAAGTTTTCAGTAGTTATTGATGCTACCTATGATAAAATTTTAAAAAGCAAAACATCAAAATATACAACAATAACCTACTTGTTTTTTCCAGATAGTTTGAACATCAATAATAAAACCTATCCGAGTACTAAATTTTACAATGACGTTCGCTTATTTATTAAATACAACATTCCGTACTATGTGCTGAGTGATATTAATAATGGAGAAAATTCTTTACTGAACAAGCTAGAAAGAGATACCAATACTTTTATTCAAGATCCTTCTGAAAAACAAAGATCATTTTATGAAGAGCAGGTAAAAATGTTTGCATCAATTTTCACTGCTTTAATAAGTAAGGAAGGTGATGTGATTGTAAATTCCATAAACCATACCAACAAGCAAGTAGAGGATTATTTAACTGTGATACCGCTGTTGCTAATTAGCTATAGAACAATAGTAGAAAAAGTAAATGCCTCCTCAATAAAGTTAGATACCACATTTGTGCTGTATGCTGATGAACACATTAGTAATGTTTTAGAATTGCAACTAATGCATTTGTACAATTTTTTAAAAAAGCAAGTTTCAAAAAAACAATTGAATGAAATTATTCAGTTAATTGATTACGAGCAGAGTTATAAGAAAAAGAGCGGTTACACCTCCCCTAAAAGTAAATCGGTCAGTCCGGAAGAGCTTTTGTACAAGCAAAATCAATTAAAAAAATACATTGACAGTGTGTTTTTTTTGAAACAAGATGTTCGTAAAGATGGGGCTGTTTTTGAACAAACTTTACTAGCTATAGCTGCAGGCCTCGCAATGATTTTTTCTACCGGAGTAGCCTTCTACTTTCAGCAATACTATGGAAGTTTCACTATGCCGTTTTTTATTGCTTTAGTAATTAGTTATATGCTCAAAGACAGAATTAAGAGTTTTATTACGGTGAAATTCATGAATCAATCCAGCTCATTTTTTTATGATTTTAAAATAAATATTAGCAATTTACTTGGAAGAAAAATTGGCTTTTTTAAAGAAAGCTTTGTATTTGTTCCGTTAATTAAATTAGAATCAGTTATTAAAGACTTTAGATTTAAGGATAGAACGCTTCATATAAAATTACTGAACGAAGAGGTAGTTCAGTACAAAAAGAAAATAATTTTAAATTCAAAACGCTTTGACATTGATTTGCCCAACGAGAAAATTTTAGGCTTAACAGATATTACAAGGTTTAATTTTCATCGATTTATTCAATATATGGATGATCCTGAAAAGGATTTTATTTTAGTAAAAAAAGGAGAGCTGTACACCAAAGTTGCGGATAAGGTATATCCCATTAATATTATTCAAAAATACATTACCGCAGAAGGAACCGAGTTCAAACGGTATCGAATTATTATGAATAGAGATGGCATTAAGCGGATAGAAAAAGTGATTTGAGGATTTGGATTATTTGAGCTTTGTGCCAATTTAGAGTAAGTCACTGCTGTTGCAGGTTTAGGAGTTTTCTAGTATCCAATTTTACTTTCTCCCTGGACTTCTTGTTACCTTTTTAAAAAGAGCCTTCCACCTTTTGGATGACGGAACATATTTGTGGTAAACACAGACATTGTTAGGCCATAAGGGTTTAAAAGCTGCTAAAAGCCATACTCTCGTTGCATTAAATTCTCAAATGGATATAAAATTTCTTTTAGTTGAGTTATATTTGGGGTAGATAGCAACCAAATGCAAAAGGTAGATATACCTTTTCGGAAGTAAAATTTTGTGTGTTGTGTGATATAAGCAAAATGCACATTTGGTTTTGCTAACTTACAGCAAATGCTACAAAACCAAATGTGCATTTTGCCAACACTCGATAATTAAGAATAACTATGATAACATCAATAATTGAAAAATATCTTTTGGCTATTGACCAAGCAACATTTCAAAAGATGATGAACCACCTTTTGCATTTGGAAGGCTATAAGTTTGTTGGTTCACCAGGTTCTGTAATTGGCAAAAATAAAACAAGTAAAGGAAGCCCTGATAGTTTTTTTGAAGATGAAGACAACTATTCTTTCTGTGAAATAACAACACAAGAAAAACTAACTTCTGGTGAATCATTTTTCAATAAATTAAAAAAAGATATTGAACATTGTTTTGATGTGAGCAAAACTGGTATTGCTAAAAACAAAATATCAAAGGTTATTTTGGCCTTTACTCAAGATGTTTCAGCCAAGGAGCATAACGAATTAATGACTCAAGTAAAGGGACACAATCCAAACGCAAAACTTGAAATTTACTCTATCCAAGAAATTCCATTTCGCTTGGTTTATTACCCTGGCCTTGCGGACAAATATATTCCTGGAGTCAAAACAACCAGAGGAACTCTTTACACTCTACCTGATTTTCTTAAAACAACAGAAAGAGGTTTGCAACCTTCACTGACAAACCCATTTGCAGGGAGAGAAGATGAAATAAAACAGGCAAAGGAACAATTACTTTCAAACGATATTTTAATTATTACGGGAAGTCAAGGAGTAGGAAAATCAAAGCTTGCTGTTCATTTAGCGGAAATTTTTGAAAATGAATATGACTACGAACCAAGAGTTATTGCAAGTAGCCCAGTTCCGTTATGGGAAGATTTAAATAATTTTCTTCTTCCCAAAAAAAAGTATTTCATCTTTTTTGATGATGCCAATAAAGCTCTGCCGAACTTAGATTACCTTATCCAATTCGTTAACGACAAAGAAAAAGATACAATCAAAATTGTAATTACAATTAGAGATTATGTTAGGCAAGATATCAACAAATATCTGTTCAATGTTCCCCATACCGTAATAGTATTAAAACAGTTTGATGATAAACAGGTAAGCGAAATAGTAAACAAATCTTTACCCGAAAACATATCCCTTGAACCCTATGTACTGGAGCGAGTACTTTCTCTTTCAAAAGGAAACAGCCGACTTGCTTTAATGGCAACTTTTTCCATTCTAAAGAATAACGACATCAGAATTCTGAAAGATGTTTTTTCACTTTACGACCAATACTTTCAAAAGGTAAAAAACGATCTTTCATTTTTGGATAATCCCGAAAACCTGAAAGCACTTGGTATACTCTCATTCTTTGGAGTCCTGGACAGAGGAAACGAAGAAATTAAAACCTTGCTTGAAAAGCATTTCAATGTAAATTGGAATCAACTTTGGGAAACATTTATTGAATTAGAGAAAGTCGAATTAGTTGATGTATTCCATAACGAAGCAGCCAAAATTTCCGATCAAGTTTTAGCCACTTATGTTTTCTACAAAACTTTTATTGAAGAAAATACAGCACCAATAAACTATTCCGATTGGCTTGTTCTGTTTATTGAAAAATATGACAAGAAAATAAACAAGACACTCATTGACCTTATAAACACTTTTGGCTACGAAGAACTGCAAGACCGAGTAACAAGTTTGATAATTGCAGTTCAAAAGAAGTTAGAAACAGACACAAAGAACCTTTACAAATTTCTTGAAATATTTTGGTTCTATCGTGAAGTGGACACTCTCATATTTGTTAGAAATTGGATAGAAAGTTTGGATGCAGAGCAAACAGAACTTGAAAATATTAAATATACTTATAAAGTAAATGACTTTGTCTGGGCTCCTGACTACTTCAAACTACTCATAAATTTTTGGAATCACAGCACAACTTTTACGAGAGAAGCAATTGAATTGGCTTTAAAACTTATGTTTAAACAGCCATCAAAAATTCCAGAAACATTAAAGCACTTAAAGGAATATCTTGCATTCCACCGATTTGATTATAGAGTAGATTTTCCGCGACAGCTAACTTTAATTGAAGTATTAGGAAACAAAAATTTCACTGAAAGAGAAAAAATAATATCTGACCAATTATTCCTCTCCTTTGCTCCTTCATTTCTTGGCTGGGATTATTCGCAAATTGAAGGAAAAGGTGACGGGCAAATGATGATTTACAATTTTCATTTAGCTAGAACATCCGCATTAATGGCGTTGAGAAAGAAGATTTTAGAACGCCTATTTATCTTATTTGGCAAAAACGAAGCAGCTGTTTTATCCGCTATTCATAAATACGCTTGGACTTCCAAGGAATTTGATTCCACAATTTATGCTGACGAGCAAACCATTATTGCAGATTTCATAAACAATAATTTCAAACTCGAAAATTACTCTCATTGTAAATTGGTATATGAATATGTGAACACATTAAAAGACCATAACATTCAGCCATTAAATGATTGGAATTCCTTTTTGAATTCTGACTCAATGCAGATTGCAAAAATATTTAGCTCCAAATTTGATGACGATAATTTGAAGCATGAAGAAAGAGAGGAAAAACAAAAGGATGAAATTCGCAACTACATTGTAGGAAAAGACATTGACTTTATTGAAAAAACCCTTGATCGATTAGATTCTGTTTACAAATTTGCTGTCATTAATAATGACGGTTATTGGATTGATTCTAGCTTACCACATCTTTTTATAACACTTGCTGAAACCAACAAGAACCTTTACTACAAATCACTTGACTTATTGATGCTTGGCAAATATTCATTTGAATTGAATTACGGCAACTTCATTTTTCGTCCAATCAAAAATAAACTTGTTCAACCAAAAGAGATTTACATTCATCTAAACAGATACGAATACAAACAAAAGCAACATTGGAAACAATTATTCTTTGAAGCAATTGACGAACAGGATATTGATGAATTTTTCCTTCAAGAGTTTATTGGTTTTCTCCTTTCGGTGAGTAATTATTTTCATCTGTATGACCTTGACAAGTATATAAAGTTTAATAAGCAGTTTATTGCTTCCAGAAACTTGTTACAACCTTCGTCTGAAATTCATAAAAACATCATTACTTATATTGCTGAAATTCTGCTATCAAAGGCTGGTGGTATGAACATTTCATTTGACCGTCAGGTTTGCGAAAACAGTTCTACATATTTTACCGACACACCTAATTTACTTAAACAAATTTTCTATCTCCACAAGAAAAAAGATCAACACTATGACCATAATGGAAAAGAGATTGCGGCAGTATCTACTTTGGATAATAATTTTCTGATAGAGTATTTGCAGGAAGTTACGAAGGATGTTTCCTTTATTAGTTTCAAGTTTGATAGTTTAAATCTTACTTTTATTTGGGATTTGCCGACATACAAAGACATTCTTGATAGGTCATTAGAAATAATTATTGCAAAAGCACCAATATTTTCAAACTTTGAGCATCAAGCAAATGTTTTATTCAAAGGACCTCAGTTAAGCCCAGAACAGTTGGATAAGGTGTACTCCTATTTAAGCAGTTTTATCTCAAAAAAATATGCTTTAACACAGCATATTCATATTATTTTGAATGTGATCACATATCGCTTTAATGATCAAGTTCTGCGTTTTCTGAAAGAGTTTTTGCTCTTAAATAAGGATCCAGAATTTATGAAGCATCTTTGTTTAGAAAAGAGTGGTGCTTTTTCAGGTAGTCGAGTGCCGAGAATTGACGGTCATATGAAATTCCTAAAATCACTCATTGAAATGACTCAGAGCCTTCCTACCCCACTTAACTATGCAGAACATATAAAAGGCTGGGAACAAGAAATTGAATGGGCAAAGCAGGATAAACAGCAAGAACTAAAAAGGGATTTTACAGGATGGACAGATTAAACCAAAACATCGGTGTAAACACATTCTATAATTAGTTGATTGGGAATTTAATAAGAAATCTTAATTTCCTTCTAAAACTCTTTAAAATAAACTTATCGAACTACATCCAAAAAGTTGTAAAATGCCAACCACATAACAGCAACATTTCCGATTATACATAGCAATTCTAACATATATATGTCATTTTAACATTACTTAAACGGAATTATTCCGATTATTGTAAGTAATATTGGCAGTATGGATTTCAGAGGAAGGATAAAAGAATATGCTGAGGCGCCTATTTCTAGGCATTTAATTTTAGAAGTACTAAGTGATTATCAAAGCCCCAACGATAAAATTAGTGAGCTATTAAAAAGCAAAGAACTCATTTCAATAAGAAGAGGTCTTTATATACCTGGTCCTAAAATGGACTTACCAACTCCTGAACCATTTCTAATCGCAAATCATCTTCGAGGCCCTAGTTATGTTTCATTAGAGTCAGCATTATCTTATTGGAATCTAATACCGGAGAAAACCTATGAAATAAGTTCAGTAACCATAAAAACTTCAAAAAAATACAGAACTGAAGTTGGTCGGTTTAGTTACAAGCAACTAAAAACTCCTTATTACGCTTGTGGAATCAAGAGTATAAACATTTCACCAAAGCAAACCATATTATTAGCGTCACCTGAAAAGGCTTTATGCGATAAAATTGTACTAACGCCTAATATCAACCTTAGAAGCATCAAACAAACAAGAGAGTTTCTGTTGGAAGACCTTCGTATGGATAGTGAAATACTAGGCACATTGAATACGGAAATGATGCGTTTATGGGTTGAGGGTACGCCTAAAAAAAGTAGTTTGAAAATACTAATAAAAACACTCGAGGAATTATGATAAAAGAATGGATAGCCGAATATAACCCTCAGAATGAAGAAGAAATTTTATCGGCATTACGTGAAATAATGCAAGAAATTACTTTAGCAGGTTTATCGAGAACTGTTTTTTTTGAGAAAGCTGCTTTTTATGGAGGAACTGCGCTCCGTATTTTTTACGGCTTGGATAGATATTCCGAAGATTTGGACTTTTCCTTGCTTAAACCCGATGCTAATTTTTCGATAGAGCCATATTTTAATGCAGTTTTAGATGAATTTAAGTCATTGGGTTTGACGGTAAGCATTAGAGAAAAGAAGAAGACAAAACAAACGGCAATGGATTCTGCTTTTTTGAAAGCTGAAACCATATGGCAAGAAATTGTATTAGAGGATATTATTAAAGAAACTGGAGTAAGGTCAAACAAAACCTTAAAAATAAAAATAGAGGTTGATCGACAGCCACCTC
>Ga0307934_1002078_pt1 | contig 11111 bp, 10 predicted proteins | sample OrgLakmetageno90_FD_201838 | JGI IMG/M metagenome (GOLD analysis project Ga0307934, IMG submission 201838) | Saline water microbial communities from Organic Lake, Antarctica - #90 | ecosystem: Environmental > Aquatic > Non-marine Saline and Alkaline > Saline | place: Antarctica: Organic Lake... | reverse complement strand
AAATGGCAAATTTAAGTCTATTGATGAAGCAAAAAAAGAGCTACTGTCTACTATCAAAGAAGATGAAAATCTAACATATCGTAAGCTTTATGATCTTGCAAAATCAAAAGGGTTGAATGCTTTTAGAGAAAAGAATCAAGCTTTTATTGGCTCAGGCACTGGTTGCTATGAGTTTGATTTGATTAATGATAATTTAGAAAGTATTGCATGGGATAAAATTTATGACATACCTGCAGTTATAGTTACAGGCACAAATGGCAAGACTACAACCGTACGGTTGACTGATTTTATCTGTAGATTTGCAGGTAAGCTTACAGGCTATACTTCTACTGACTGGGTCAAGGTCAATGATGAGCTGATTGATGAGGGAGATTATTCTGGTCCTACAGGTCATCAATTTGTTTTGACTAATAAGAAAGTTGAGATAGCTCTTTTAGAATCTGCTCGTGGTGGTCTCTTAAAACGAGGACTTATTGAGAGTTATGTAAATGCTGCTGCTGTGACTAATGTATCTGCTGATCACTTAGGTGAAGATGGTATAGAGACAGTTGCCGAGCTTGCAGAAGCAAAGTCTATAGTTTTTAGGACTATGGGAGAAAATTCTCATGCGATAATCAATCTTGATAACTCATATATGAAAGAGAAGTTTGATAAATTGAGTTGCAATAAAATTATCGTTACGCAAAAGCCTGATGAACACGATATGGAATACTATCTAGCGAAAGCTGATTATGCTTGTATTGTAGATGATGGTAAGTTTATATGGATTGAAAATGGTCAGAAAACAGTACTTTTAAATGTTAATGACGCATCTATAACAGTAAATGGTTTTGCTAAGCACAATATCGAAAATACGATGGTTGCAATAGCGTTGTCGTTCAAACTAGGTATAGAGTTTGCAACTATTGCAGAAGCTCTTAAAGAGTACAAAAACGATACTAAAGTAAACCGTGGTCGTGCAAATATATTTGAGTGGGACAACAAAGTAGCTGTACTAGACTATGCTCACAATGAAGCTGGTGTAGAAGCACTTTTGTCTATGATGAAAGCTTATGATAAGGGTGGTAAAACTTACCTAATGATTGGCACGACTGGTGACAGAAAATATCTTATTTCTCCTATCAATGACATTATAATCAAGCATGATGTAGATTTTATAGTTTTAAAAGAAACATCTAAATATCTACGAGGAGCTGAATTTATGGAGCTACCTTTGAGTATCCGAAAAGATCTAGATGATAAGGGCTATGATATTTCTAAGACCTTTATATCGCATGGTGAACTTGAGGGTGTGAAGTATATACTTGATAAGCTTGAAGATAACGATGTGGCTATATTTTGTTGTCAAGCTGAGCTTGAAGCGGTGGCTGGTTATTTGGAAGATGTTGTTAAGTAAATTATAGTTGCAATTCCCTCGAAGGATGGAGTTTTTTTGTATATCAGTAATTGTATCTCTATAAGGAACCTGTAATCAATGAGTATTTATTTAACAGAGAAGAGGTTAGGTGAAATTTTGAGAAAGCTATTACCTAAGCATGAATTTATTCATGATCGGTCAGTTCCAAATTCACAAAATAAACGAAGAAGACCTGATTATAGGAATGATGATTTGCAATTAATAATTGAATTTGACGGAGATTCTCATTATTGTAAAGCTGGGCGTATAGTTAATGATGCAATAAAAGATGCTGATTATGAAACTCTTGGATATAAAGTAGTTAGAATTCCATATTTTGTTCAAATGAATAATGCTGTTTTAAGATATATTTTTGGGGAAAATACAGATTTAAAATATACTCAAGAATATCCCCATGGATTCATTGATAAAAAAGCAATCCTACCTGCTGATTTTTGTGAATTAGGGATCGAGCTATTTAAAAGTGATATTGAAAAATTTTGTCTATTTAAATCAGAAATAATTAACTCAATAAATGTTAAGATTAAAGAGCTTGGAAATATTGATCTTGTTTTACCAAAGTCCTTGCAGTATTTAATATGCTTATAATAAGTTGCTGATTGGCATATTTGAGGTTGAGAAAGCTAGGCGTTAAAACCTATTCAACAAACAAACTGCATGTGCTGCAATCCCTTCTTTTCTACCGACAAAGCCAAGTTTTTCAGTAGTAGTAGCTTTGATATTTATTTGATTAATTTCTATAGCTAATACATTTGCTAGGCAAGCTTTCATACTTTCAATATGAGGTAGCATTTTAGGAGCTTGGGCAACTATAGTGCAGTCAATATTTGATATTTGATAATTATCATTTTCTAAAAGTTTTTTGATTTCAGCTAGGAAAAATTTACTGTCGGTATTTTTAAATTGAGCATCAGTATCTGGGAAGTGTCTACCAATATCGCCTAAAGCTAAAGCACCTAATATTGCATCACACATTGCGTGGATAAGCACATCACCATCAGAATGAGCTTCTAGCCCAAGGTGGTAGGGTATCTCAATCCCACCGATAGTTATGTTTTGCTTTTGATCAGTAAATTTATGGACATCATAGCCATGACCTATTCTAAACATTTGTAATCCTACTTATGTGTTACAGGAAAGCCTCTTGCAATCCAACCTTCTTTGATACCGCCAGCCATAGAGTAAACGCTACTATAGCCCATTTTCTGAAGATTAACTCCTGCCAAGAGAGACCTATAACCACTACCACAGTATAGATATATCTTTTGGTCTTTATTTGGGATTAGACTTTCTACTTTGACCTCTAGCTGACCTTTGCTTAGGTGAGTAGAGCCTGCTATATGAGACTGAGCAAATTCTGAATCTTCACGGACATCTATCACAACACCATCTAGTGTATTGTCATCAAACATTGCTTTTATTTCTTGTGGAGAAATCTCTGGAACTTGCTCATGTGCCTCTGCTATAAGTCTAGCGTATTCAGTAGGGTAGAAGTCTTCGGGTTTTGATGTTGGGAAACCATTCATATTCCAAGCACGCCACCCACCATCAATCGAAACTGTATTTGTATAACCCATTTCTTGTAAAAGATCAGCAACTAAAGCAGACCTAAAACCACCACCGCAGTAGAAGTACATTTTTTGATTTTTATTGGGAATCATTTGCTCTATACGACACTCAATAAGACCTTTGCTTAGATGTATCGCATTTGGGATAAAACCATTTGCAAATTCTGATTCCTCACGAGTATCTATAAGTAGCCCGTCAAGAGTATTTGATTCATTCATCTCTTGAATATCGTTTACAGTACATTCTTGGATACGAGATTTTGCATTATTTACTAATTCTATAAAGCTATTGTTGTGTTGCATGATATAAATTATTTATTTTTTGATAAAAGTGTACTTATAATTGTATCAATTTGTATTGGGATTGGTATAACTTTGCAACAAAATGCATACTTAACTATATTTTTAGCAAAATGATTTGTCTTTGGTGCATATATCCCATAAAATTCTAAGTAACATAACTTTCTAAATATAATCAAATGGGTAGATCACGCCGTAATAAGCTCAAAGAAGGTATCTTTGAAGCACAAATAATTTCTCTAAGTCATGATGGTAGAGGTATCGCCAAGGTTGATGGTAAAACTACTTTTATTCCATTTACACTTCCAAATGAAGTTGTAATGTTTGAATACACTTTTTCAAAAGCTAAATTTGATGAGGGTAAGGTTGTTGAATACATTTCAAAATCTCCTAATAGAGTTGATCCAGTGTGTAAGCATTTTGAGATATGTGGCGGTTGTAGTTTGCAACATATGTCGCCTACTGCTCAAATCACACACAAGCAAGAAACTCTTCTAAATCAGCTTAAATATATCGGTGAAGGTGTTGAGCCTGAAACTGTACTTGAGCCTCTACTGTCGGCAAATACTGAGGGCTACCGTAACAAAGCCCGTCTTGGTGTACGCTATGTAACTAAAAAAGAAAAAGTTCTAGTAGGCTTTAGAGAGCGAAATGGCAGATTTTTAGCAGAGATTGAGAAGTGCATAATTCTTAATCCACTAGTTGGAGAGAAGCTACCAGAGATTTCAAAGTTTATAGAAGGATTGTCTATTTACAATCAAATTGCTCAACTAGAAGTAGCTATAGATGACAATCGTCCTGCAATTATAATTAGACACTTAGAGCCATTTACAAATGAAGACTTAGAGTCAATCAAAGCTTTTGCAGGTGAGCATGATTATTGGATATATCTACAATCTAAAGGACCAGATACTGTATTTAGGCTTTATCCAGAGCAGAGCATTGAGCCTGTTAAGCTAAACTATAGTCCTGTAGATGGTATCAATATAGGTTTTGAACCCGGTGATTTCACACAGGTAAATAACGACATCAACAAACAAATGATTCAAAAGGCGATAAAGCTTTTAGAAATCAATAAAGATGATTCTATAATTGATCTATTTTGCGGGCTTGGTAACTTTACTTTGCCGTTATCACAATTTGCTAAAACTGTGATTGGTGTAGAGGGTGAGCAGACGATGGTCAATAGAGCTATTGAAACAGCTGAGAATAATGACATTAAAAATGTGAAGTTTTATGCAGCAAACTTGTTTGAAAGCTTTGAAGACAAAGAATGGTTTAGTGATTTTGAATACAATAAAATGCTTTTAGATCCGCCAAGAGCAGGAGCATTAGAAGTTTGTGAAAGTATCGAGAAATTTGATGTTGAGCGAATTGTTTATATATCTTGCAGTACAGCAACTTTAGCTAGAGATGCTGGCATATTGGTCAATCAAAAAGGCTATAAACTTATAAGTGCTGGTGTAATGGATATGTTCCCACATACAATGCATGTTGAGTCTATTGCAGTTTTTGTGAAAGATAAAAAAGGTAAGAAATAATGTTTATTGGTGTAGATATTGGCGGGACTAATATGTCTGCTGGGCTTTTTGATGATGATAAAAACTTGTTAGCAACTGCAAAAGTTAAGTCTAAAGGCAAAGAGCCAACAGAAATTGTACTAGGACAGATTTTTAAAGTAATAGATAAGCTACTTGATGGTGTTGATGAGTCAGCCTTAAAAGCTATCGGTATAGGTATAGCTGGTTTTGTGGACTCTGAGGCTGGTGTACTTAAATTTGGTGCAAACCTAAACTTAAATGGCGTCTGCATAAAAGATGAGGTCAGCAATAAGTTTGGTGTGCCTTCGTTTGTTGAAAATGATGTGAATGTAGGTGTAATCGGCGAATGGAAACATGGAGTTGGTAGAGGGCACAAAAATATCGTAGGGATATTTGTAGGTACGGGTATCGGTGGTGGATTGGTTGTAAATGATGAATTTATATTTGGAGAGACCGGTGGTGCTGGTGCTGTAGGTCATATGACTATAGACAAAGATGGTCCGTATTGTCAAAGCTGTGGTTCGCAGGGGTGTTTAGAAACTTATGCTGGTAAAGTTGGTATTGAAAATAGACTTAGATTCTTAGAGAAAAAAGTAAGTGATAGTGTGCTTATTAATCTTGTCAAAGAAAATAAAGATAAGTTAAAAAGCAGTCATTTGGAAAAAGCTCTCGAGGCTGATGATAGGGTTGCTATTGAAATAATGAATGATGCAATGACAAACTTGGGTATTGCAGTTGCAAACTATATAAACTTTATAAACCCATCACTTGTAGTATTTGGTGGTGGAGTGATGAGTTCTATTGGGGAGCAATATTTACAGCATATAAGAGAAGCTTGTGCTAAATATACCTTTAAGCCAATGCTAGACGCTTGTGAATTCAAGATTGTTGGATTAGGTGATAACTCTGGTATATATGGTGCTATGGAAGTAGCTGCGAGCAAATTTAAAGGATAATAGTATGTTTATAGGTGTAGATATTGGTGGCTCAAATATGGCTGCTGGACTGTTTGATGAAGACAGGAAATTGGTTGTAACAGCAAAAGTTAAATCAAAAGCAAAAGAAGCAACCGAAGTAGTTATTGGACAGCTTTTTAAAGTTATTGATACGCTAAGAGAAAGTATTCCAAATGATAAAACGCTTATTGCTATAGGTATAGGTGTAGCAGGTCTTGTCGATACGAAAACATCTACTATGCGTAATAGTGTAAATATCAATATCAATGGTGTAAACTTCAAAACGCTTATAAAAGAAAAGTATGGCGTACTAGCTAAGGTAGACAATGATGTGAATGTCGGCGTAATTGGCGAATGGAAATACGGTGCAGGCATGGGTCATGATAATATCATAGGTGCTTTTGTAGGCACTGGTGTAGGAGGTGGGCTTATCTTAGATGGTAAGCTTTATACTGGTAATAGTGGTCTTGCAGGAGAGCTTGGTCATACTACCGTTAAGCAAGGTGGTGTTTACTGTAATGGCTGTGGTAGCCAAGGTTGTTTAGAAGCTTATGCAGGTAAAGTTGGTCTTGAAAGTAGGATTGAGCATTTAGCAAAAAAAGGCATTAGAAGTGTACTTATTGACTTAGTCGTAGAAAATGGTGGGAAACTAAAGAGTAGTCATATTAAAAGAGCTTTGTTAGAAAATGATGAAATAGCACTAGACATTCTTAGTGAAGCTATGGAGTATCTAGGTGTTGGGTTAGCAAGTATGATAAATATGCTCAACCCATCGCTAGTGATACTTGGTGGTGGAGTTATGGAAGCTGTAGGTGAGCTGTATCTACCTAAAATAAAGAGAGTAGCACAAGGTAGTGCTTTTGATAAAAGTTATGATGATTGTGATTTTAAGCTTGCTAAACTTGGTGATGAAGCGGGTATTTATGGTTCTATGCACATAGTTGCTAATGAATTTGACTGAGATGAATTTAAGCTTTGTAATCAAAAATTTCTATACCCAACTCTATAACTATTTACACGGTTTTTCTAAAATTAAAATTTCAAATATTTTACTAGGGTGGAATAAGTACGAAATTCTTTGGGGTATTCTTTCTGTTACTATATTGGCAGTAGTTAGTGTAAAAACGACAGATGACTATTTGATTTTGACAACTATAGCAACTATTACGGGTATGTTTAATCTACTGTTAGTAGCTAAAGGTAAGGTTCTTAATTATTTTTTTGCACTTATAAATAATTTAACCTATGCTTATATATGCTATCAGCAGGGTATTTATGGACAGTTTTTATTGTTTGCTTTTTGGTTTTTTCCGATGCAATTTTATGGTTTCTATAGCTGGACTAAGCCACAAAATACTAGTGAAAATAATGACATAATGACAAAAAACTTAAATAACCGTCAAAGATTTGTGTTGATTTTGGGAATACTTGTTGCTGCAACCTTATATGGTTATTTTATATTGATGGGCTATTTTCACCAGCAAATCGGACTTATCCCCGATTCATTGACAGGAGTTGTATCGGTCGTTGCTATTACATTGATGGTAAAAGCCTATGTTGAACAATGGATTTTATGGATTGTTATCAATACTTTATCAACGGTTATTTGGCTGCAACAGTACTTATCTGGTGATGGAGCTGGTATTGCATTTTTAGTTATGTGGTTGATATACCTTATAAATGCAGTCTATGGTTATATTAATTGGAAAAAACTGAACGAAAGATCTATAAAAATTAAATAACTGATGTTAAATAACTTATTTACCAATTCTCTTGATTTATACTTAAATTATTCGGTCTTGTACTATATAATCAGCTTATAAAAAGTCATATCAATCAAAGGTAAAGCATGACTGTAAAACAAACTCTTTTTCTAATTCTAACACCTATTGTAGCAATGTGCGTGCTATCATTTGGTAATGGTTTTTTTACTACATTTTCATCTATAGAGCTAAACAGTCTTGGCAGATCAAACTTTATGATTGGTATCATATCTGCGGCTTATTTTTTAGGTATGACTACAGGATCTTACTTCTCACAGTTTACAATTATGCGGATCGGTTACATTAGGGCATTTGTGCTTTTTGCATCGTTGATGGCTGTAAGTATCCTAATCTTAGGAGTGTTTAAAGGAGTTGTTACTTGGATGATTTTCAGGTTTATGTGTGGTTATGCTCTAGCTGCATTATTTTTAATAATTGAAAGTTGGTGTATATTGTCGTCAGAGAGAAAAAATCGTGGACTTGTATTTTCAATATACTTGCTTGTCTATTATGGCACGCAGGCAATTTCACAGTTGATGATAAATGTTCATTTTAGTGAATCATTATTAGCATATTGCTTTATATCCTCATTATGTAGTGTGGCTATTGTCTTGATGGCATTTACAAAAACTGTAGCACCAGCACCTCATTCAGAAGAAGTTTGCTCGCCTAAAAAAATTATTCAGAAGGTTCCTTTGGCAATTATGGGAGGCTTGATTGGTGGCTCTATACTTGGCTCTATATATACAATACTACCTATATTTTTAGTACGAGTAGAAAGTGATCACAATATGATTTCTATACTTATGATGACAACTATTCTAGGTGGAATGTTACTGCAAGTTCCTATGGGCAAGTTATCAGATATTATTGATCGAAGAAAAGTTATATTTCTAGCTGCTGTAGGTATTGTAATTACTTCTATTGGCGTGTTTATTTTTTACAAATCTTATGTGATGTTCTCTGTAGTTATCTTCTTGCTAGGCGGTTGTGCTTTTGTGATATATCCTTTAGCAATATCTCATGCGAGTGATTTTTTAGAAGAGCATGAAATTTTAGGTGCAATAGGTGTTATTACAATTGCTTATGGTGCAGGTTCTGTTATAGGCCCGATTATTATATCCAATTTTATGGCTATAGTTGGACCATTTGGGTTTTTTATAATAATTGGCTTAGCAGGGGGGTTGCTCAGCGTCTATACATTCTATAGGATATCATCAAGAGAAAATGCTACAGATACTGTTTTATTTGCAGCAGTTACGCCAGAAAGTGTCGGCTTTAGCGAGGCTCAAGAGGTTGTATCTGATAAGTTATCAGAATAGTTATCAGAATAGTTGCTAGGATAGATGTATATTAATTGCAAAGCATATCTAGCTAGCTTATAATTGTATAAGTTTTCAAAATTTAATTAAATAAATTATTTATCTAAAGGAGTTAATAATTATGTCATCATTGATTAGCAATGTAGTTGCGAGACAAATACTAGATTCACGCGGAAACCCTACTATAGAAGTAGATGTAGTATTAGAAAATGGTGCTTTTGGGCGAGCAGCTGTGCCGTCTGGTGCATCTACTGGTATCAGAGAAGCTTTAGAGCTTAGAGATGGAAACAAAAAAGTATATCTTGGTAAAAGTGTTTATAAAGCTATAGAAAATGTAAACACAAAGATTGCTCAAGCAGTAAAAGGCTTAGATGCTTTAGATCAAAGATTAGTTGATAGTACTATGATTAAGCTAGATGGTTCTGAAAACAAGAAAAATCTTGGTGCAAATGCTATATTGGGTGTATCTCTAGCAGTGGCAAGAGCAGCTGCATCTAGTCTAAGAAAGCCATTTTATCGTTATTTGATGGATGTGAAAGAGTATTTGATGCCTGTACCTATGATGAATGTTATCAATGGTGGTTCTCATGCTGATAATAATGTTGATATGCAAGAGTTTATGATTGTACCAGCTGGATTTGACACTTTCTCTGAAGCATTACAGTGCGGTACTGAGATATTCCATACTCTAAAAAAAGTATTAATAGATGATGGCTATAGCGTAGCTGGTGTTGGTGATGAGGGTGGTTATGCTCCTGATCTACCATCTAACGAAGCAGCTATTGAAGCAATTCTAAAAGCAATCAAAGCAGCAGGATACGAAGCTGGCAAGCATGTATTTATAGCTCTTGATCCTGCTAGTAGCGAATTCTACAAAAACGGTAAGTACGAGCTTGCATCTGAAGGTAAATCTCTAACTAGCCAAGAAATGGTGGATTACTATGCTGCTTGGGTTGAGAAGTATCCTATAGTTTCTATCGAAGACGGTCTTGCTGAAGAAGATTGGGATGGCTGGAAGCTATTGACTGAAAAGTTAGGCGATAAAGTACAACTTGTTGGTGATGATTTATTTGTTACAAATCCTGAGATCTTGGCAAAAGGCATCGAGATGGGTGTTGCTAACTCTATCCTTATCAAGCTAAACCAAATTGGTTCTCTTACAGAGACATTTGAAGCTATGGCTATGGCTGGTCAAGCTGGCTATACTTGTGTTGTATCTCATCGTTCTGGTGAAACTTCTGATACTATAATCGCAGATTTAGCTGTAGCTACTTGTTCTGGTCAAATCAAGACAGGTTCGCTTTCAAGATCAGATCGTATAGCAAAATACAATCAACTTCTTAGAATAGAAGAAGAGTTAGGTGAAAATGCAATTTACCCAGGTATAGCTGTATTTAAATCAAACTCTAAAAAAGCTGACAATGACAATTCTCAAGAAATTGTTATCGAAGAATCTGAGAATGAAAAAGTTATTGTCAAAGTAGAAGATTAATAATTTCTAATGAATATCAAATCAAAATCTTTTTTTTATTTCTTTATATCTGTAGTGTCCTTTTTGATAGTGATACTACAGTATCAGCTATGGTTTAGTTCTACAGGCTTAATCAAATACAATCTTCTTACAAAATCCATAAAATCTCAAACTACTGATGTAAACGATAAGACTCAAACTAATAATAAACTTTATTCTGAAGTAGTTTCATTAAGAAATAATAGTGAAGTATTAGAGAGTTTAGCTCGTCAAAACATGGGTTTTACTAAAAAAGGTGAAGTCTTCTATAGTGTCAAGTAGTATTAAGATTGTAATTATTCCTGCAGCTGGTATTGGTAGTAGAATGAATGCGGATATTCCTAAACAATACATAAAACTAAAAAATCAAAAAACAATACTAGATACCGCTATCAGTATTTTTGTAAATAGTGATTTCTTTGATAAAGTTATTGTAACACTTAATAAAAATGATGATTATTGGCAAGGCTCAATTTACTCAAATAATCCTAAAGTAATAACTTGCATAGGTGGAGATACCCGATTTGAGAGTGTACGAAATGGCTTGGCTGCAATCAAACAATTTGATAGTACAAATGATGGCTGGGTGTTTGTCCATGATGCAGCCAGACCAGCAGTGGGTTTAGCAGATATTATGCGACTATATGAGCAGGTTGATGCTACGGCTGCTCAATGTGGGATTCTAGCTGTACGAGCATTTGAGACGGTAAAGAAAGTCTCTGGTAATGCTATAA
>Ga0307934_1002069_pt1 | contig 11174 bp, 7 predicted proteins | sample OrgLakmetageno90_FD_201838 | JGI IMG/M metagenome (GOLD analysis project Ga0307934, IMG submission 201838) | Saline water microbial communities from Organic Lake, Antarctica - #90 | ecosystem: Environmental > Aquatic > Non-marine Saline and Alkaline > Saline | place: Antarctica: Organic Lake... | reverse complement strand
TAGCGCAGCGGTTGTGAAAACTGAATTAAGGGAAGAGAAGACACTTGCCGGATTCGGTCCCACCGGGCACTCTGGAATCCATATCCAGTCGGCGCTATCAATTCCGTTCGCTCGTCCCTCGCTCACTTCACGATAGGCCTCTACGTTAGTGCTGACGCGCGGGCTTCATAAATAAAGCCCCTACAGCCTAACCAATCGTGCCATATTTCATCAAATAAAGTCGCACTGTGGTGATCTATTCTTTTTTCACTCCTCACGCTGAGCGGTTTATGTAACTGACATTACCCATCGGTGGTTTCGCCATCGGGGTCTAAATAATTTCCTTCAAAAGTATCTCCCGTGCTACTTGGCTCCGGTGCCATCGCTTCCTCGGGGATGCGGGCAATTGTTTCTAGAACGACCGGGACAGTGAAGGCGGCAATCTTTTGCACACTTGCTTGCATTTGTTCGAACGTAAAAGGGCGCACCCCAACCGCTGGGTTAGAAATCGAGCAAATGGAACCGTAGCGGATACCAAATTGGCGGGCGTAGGTGATACAGGTGGCCTGATTCATACTGGTCAGGTGAGCTCCAAGCATACCCATGGCCCGAATCTCGGCCGGGCTCTCAAATCGACCGGGAGCGAATTGAAAGAAAGTGCCCGTCTCACGGATTTGTCCGCTGTAGCCGGTGTCCGCTTTGCGCTTCTTTGCTTCATCGATGAGCAGCGACCGTATCGACGGGCTAAGTGGGACCTCGTAGTTAGGGAATATGCCCGGACGGCTATGGCCCGATGCATCCAAGACGTCATTGGGCCGTTCCGCGCGCCACTCGACGAAGTCATCGATCATCACGATATCATCAAAATCGAGCTCCGGATCGATTGCCCCCGAAGTCGCTCCACTAATCGCATGGGTCACGCCTAGCTCGTAAAGGGCTGTCCATGTGCGCACATGATACATGTCATCCAGTTCACCTGGCTTACGATCTAAAAGTCCATACACCGGTATGTAATAAAAGGAAACATCCTTGTATTTCATTTCGTGAATAAGCGGGCTCGGCCCTGCCTTTGTTTCGAAACGGAAGGACCCAATTTTATTGACTAGGCCATCTCCGAATTCGAGCGGGGTGCCGAAGCTAGTGCCACCGACGACGGCAATAAATGTCTCCTTATTGGTAGGACCTTCAATGGTTGTGGTGGCATTCAGTAAACTCATAAGATTGAATGTTAAAGTGGTCAGTATAATTCTAGCAAGTCGCATAATTGATTAGTGGTTTGCTTCTGATAGCATTGCTGATGCCAGAGTCCACTTGGGCTTAATTTAAAGTGCGGAGAAGTTAAACGCATTGTTTTGTAGCCACGGCGATCTGCGGCCGTGCTTCTCTCATCGCCCAGCTCCAGCTAAACGTCTCGACAGAGCGAGGCGGCTACATCGCAAGACAGATCGAGCTGTTTGCGCAAAGTCTGTCGCGGAGCGAAGTTTTGTTCTAGCGTGGTTTCTGATTTGGCCTAAGTGTATGTGAACATGTCTTACCTTGAACGGATAGTGAAGGCTTCGGCTGAAGTGAAACTCGAATCTGATGAACTCAACTACTATTCGAGACATTTGTTGCTGCCTGGGGTAGGGACGCGTGGTCAGTTAAAGCTGAAAGCCGCTCGCGTGCTTGTCGTGGGGGCAGGTGGCTTGGGCTGCCCAGTGCTTTCAGGCCTAGTCGGAGCAGGCGTGGGGACCTTGTGTATTGTGGATGATGACTGTGTAACCGCTTCGAATCTCGCTCGACAGTGGCTTCATGGACACGAAGCGATCGGGGCGGCTAAAGTCAAATCGGCCCAAGCAGCCCTTTCTGCCCGAAATCCATTTGTAGAGATCAAAGCCATACGCGAACGCTTCACTTTGGGAAATGGTGCACAGCTCTGCGCGGGTTATGATCTTGTGGTCGACGCAACCGATAGCCTGCACTCGCGTGAAATAATAGATCAGGTTTGCGCCGAAATTGGCTGCCCTTGGGTGCATGGAGCGCTCTATCGAAACAGTGGTCAAGTCGCCGTGCTCTGGCCTAAGAAGGGTGCTCGGTATGCTCAGTTATTTGCGCAATCCGGCAGCGAGTCCAACTGCTCCGAGGCGGGTGTTCTAGGAGCGGTTGCCAGTATCATCGGCAATCTACAGGCACTCGAAGTGATCAAGTTAATCACAGGACTTGGACAGCCTTTATTTGGTCAACTGCTTACTTTTGACCTGCTAGCACAGCAATTACATACGTTTAGTTTTGCTCAGTTGGACCGCATTGAACCGATTTTTGATACAGACCAACCAGTAACAAATGCATACGGTATCAGCGTAGAATCACTCCAACAGATGCGCTCGATACAGACACCTGTCCGCCTGTTGGAGCTGCGATCTGAGGATTCGCATCCGGTCGACTTCGGCCAGACAGTCGAGTCCATCGAGATTGATCAAATACTGACCGAAGGATTAGCAGAAAGCGGCACTGCAAAAGCCATTCTCATCTGCCCGAGTGGCTCTATGAGTGCATTGTTAGCTGAAGCACTGAATAGTCGAAACGAGGTGAGTGTCTACTATCTTGAAGGTGGCTCCGCAGCTTGGTCCGAGGCGACGATGCAATCTAAAAAGTCGCCAACCACACAGACCAAGGACTGAATTCTAAAAGGGGCAGACTCACTTCACTTGATTTGCTCTTCCAGCGCTTGTGCAGACGCTGGGCATTCTTCGACCACACCCGCACAGATTCGGCAGTAATCCGTAACTGCTTTCGTCAGCAAACCAAACCTTTACAGGCATATCGCCTCTGACGGGCACGTTCTTGTGAATACCTAATAAGTGGCGCTCAAACACCTCCGCCTTAGCTGGGTCCCGTTTTCCATGAACGGGCCGAGGAACTCGAAGCACCCAGAGGTCATTTCACAGGAACCGTTTCCGAATGAATTTTGGCAGATTGGATCACTTTAAAAAAGTGCTTCGAATCGATTAATTCTTCAGCAGGAATCAAGGTTGACCCGATGTCGGTCTTGGCGCGGCTCGCGGGGATGCGTTCTTGGAAGTCGTTGAGAGTGGGCGCGCTTTGGAGGGAGTAGAAAAGACCGCGTTGCTGTGGCCAGCACAAATGCGTGTCGCCGTTGGCGCGGCGATCAATGCTCAAGGTGAAGGGCTGCTGGAGGATACTGCTATCGATATAGCTTGTGGCCAGAAGCCATGCATCGAGGCCACATTCTGAGCCGATGATACGACCGGGGCCGTCGTCGGCAGCGACGTGGATTCCTCCGTAGAGGCGGGAGAAGCCGGCTTGATCGGCGGCGTCGTAATAAGTGGCCCATTGTAGAACGACGTCGGTGGCGGGGCCGGCTTCGAAATCGAGGCTGCCAGCGAAGGCGGTGTGGGTGCCTAGCCCACTAGGAAAAAAGGGGCTACCTGTGATCTGCGTGAGCACTTCGGCTCCGGCTTGGCTGAAGCCACTGTGCCCTGAGACATAGCCGGCGAAAGCGGGCGTGACGAAGGTGTTGCGCTGATACGGAATCCAGTCCTCCGCGAGAATCCATTTGGCTCCGGTGAAGTCGTTCTCGCGGTCGTTGGGCTCACCGCCCCATGCGTAAAGGGCGATTTTTCCATAGTCAGTCGGGGGAAAGCCACGCGGCTCCCAGGGGGTGATGACTTCGACGAGACCGGGCTCGAGGGGGAGACCGTCGGGGTGATAGGAAAAGCCGTTGGGGTCCGAGGACTGCCCGAGCCCGCCCATGTAGCGGATACTGCTGATGGGACGAACATAGTCGTAATACCGCTTGCAGCCCCATACGGCCACGGCGACATCGTGCAAGGCGGCGTTGAGCGTGAAGTAGAGTTTGACGTCCCACTCTAGGGGGCCGAGCAGTGGACCGGTGCCCCCTATTTTGCGAATGAACTCCGGGTGAGCCGACACTTCGTTGGCGATTCGATTCCAGTGCCCGGGCGGGGTCTCGGAGCTGGGGCCGTCGGCCCAATACTCTGCAACCACTCGACCGAAGTCACCTCGGTGGACAAAGTTTGCTGGATACGGCAAGCCCGTGCTGGGATTGAGCGGGTGACCGGTGCCATCATTAAGGCCGAGCGTGTTATTGCCGACCGCGCGGGGAGAGATGTCAATGATGGCCTCTGCGCGTGTATCTGTGGGGTCGAGCCAACTACTAAGGCGGATCACCTCCAGGTTGTTCTCTTTGAAGGCTTGGTTGCTGATGTAGGGTGGCGGGCCTGGATCGTGGTAAACATTAGGATTGTCTTCATAATGGAGTGCAAAGGGGCGGACCCCGCCCCAATGCGCGCCAACGTAGGTCTGCACATTTCCGGGCAGGACGATGCCATTTTGCGTGTTGACCGAGCTGGCGAAGGCGAGCGGTTGCCAGCGATTGGGATCGTTCATCGTGGTGCCCGAGAGCGCGATGACGAGCGGCTGATTAATGGGCGCGTAGGTCGGATCGTCGTAGCCGGTCTCCTCGCGTGAACCGTCGGTGGCGGCAAAGGCCAGCACAGTGGCTGCAGCTCGGTTGCCCACTGCCGCTGGATCGCTTCCCAATGTGGAGGTGAAAGCCGTCGGGTAGCCGAAGGCAGCCATTTGAGCGTTTAATTCCTGGAAGACTGCGTCGGCGTTGGTCTGCGGGGTATTGGGGTGACGGTTGGCTAAGTAACGATCGGTGAGGACGCGGTAAGCGGCGTAGCTGATGGCGCGATGGCGGGCAGCTTCGATATCGGCTGCGGTTGCGGTTTCATTGTGCAGATAGCCCGTGGCGCTGGGCTCGTAGGCCGCCCAAGCATCCCACATCGCGACCGAGGTGTGAAAGAGATTGCGTGCGTGGACGGGAGGATCGGGAAAGGCGGTGCGGATGGCTGCGAGGTTTTGCTCATTCCAGACGCGGGCAATCGAGTGCTCCGCGGAGGCGACTATGCTGGTAATCGCCAATAGTAGCCAGCAGTTGAAACAAAGTTTCATTGGATTGAATCTGTTCTAAGCCATAATCCTAGCTTGCCGGTGCTGGGTAGACGCTGGGACTATTCTGAAGGGTCGAATTGACTAACGGGTTTGAGCCGGTAGAAACGCTTGGCTTCTTCGGTTACGGTAAAGTCGCGCAAACGAACGGCTCCATCGACGCCTCGCACTTGGCCCATGCTCCGCCAGGTGGTCAGGTCGTCCGAGGATTGGATGTTGTAAATGCGTCCACTTTCGGCTTCGGATGTAAACGTTAGTCCTCCCGCCAAGCCAAATTGAGATAGCTCAAGCTCGCCTGTGAGAGAGGGGTTCTCGAACGCCGTCGTCGTTGCGCTGGCCGTAGCCAGTGGCCCGTCCACCAGAACGGAAATAGTATCTAAGATCTCTTTCTTGCCCGCATTCTGTAAGGCGGACTGGCTGAAATGAATTTCCCATGTGGTCGGCTCGCCGTCTAAATAAAAAACCGGAATGTCGGCGATCCCATTTTCATCGGTAACCACATAAGAATGCAGCGTTTCTCCATCGACGACCCCAAAGGCGTGCAGGTAAATGTTTGGAATCGGTGCCAAAGTGTCCTCATCGGTCAGGGTGAGCTGAATTCGCGGGGTACTTTCATCGACGCGAATGACTTGAATATCTTGTTCGATCTCTCCGGTAAAACCGAGTTCGAAAGGATCTACGGTGACGCTGATGTCGCCGATAAAAATCAATTTTTCCTCTCTTCTGGAAACTTCCAACGGTACGGGGATGATACTCCAATTGCCCTCGGGGAGAAAAATACTGTATTCTCCATCGGTTTCAAAAGTCGTTTGGACAACGTGTTGCTCGATATCGAGATCCGTATTCAAGGCGAGCAGTGGGAGCCGTCCGACTGGGATGCCATCAAGATCAAAAACGGTTCCGAAAAGGTCGGCATCGGCTGGGAATGCTTCGATGTTGTGGACCACAGAGAAACCGCTGCTTGGCAGATCGATGATCACGTTAGTAACCCCACTATGATCAGCATCTTCGAGAGAGTTGGAAACTGGGCTGACGCTCCAAGCGCCTGGCGTGACACCTAGGCGGTAATTTCCTGCCCCATCAGTCACGCCGATGATGCCTTCGCCGCTCTCCCGGTTGACCGCCCCGATTTTCACTCCAAAGATTCCTGCATCGGTGTAATAGCTAGTAAGCGTACCAGCGATAAGGGCAGTGGCTCGCTTTAATTCGACTTCGAGTCCGCTCACGTTGCCTGTCGTCATATCCGCGACTGCGAGCGGATACTCGGCGGTGGTCACATATCCCATGGTGTAGGCCGTTTCGGGGCGCACGATGACTCCCCATTGTCCGGGGGTGAGTTCTGCGGTGAAATTACCTGTCTCATCCGTCCAAGTAACAGACATCTGACGGCTAATGAACTCACCTTCATCTGAGGTATTGAGAAAAAAGATTTCTACACCTGGCAAGGGCTCCCCAGTAACTGAATTCTTTAGAGTACCGGAAAGGGTTTCGGTGCCTTGCACGAGCTCAATGTCGTGTGTCAGAAATACATCTTCTTCTAAGTTTACGGCCACTCCCGCTCCAAACTGGCTGACGTAGCCTTCTTTGATCGCCAAAAAGTCGAATTCGTTACGCTCTTCTGAGGGCAGAAAATAGTCGCCGTCTTCATTGGTGAATGTGCCCGTCAGAATGTCCGCATAGCCAGAGAGCTGCCATACTTTGACAACCATAGCGTCGGGGACCGGCACCCCGTCAGCGAAGACGGTGCCTATTAAGCCTTGGGGCGCATCTGCTTCATAGGAAACCACTGAAAAGGGGAACTCTAAAGGTGCAAAACTTGGTGCGCCTGCTGAACTATGAGGGCTGGATACCCGGTAAAGGTAATCTCCAATGATGGTCGAGGCGGAAGGCTGGTAGTAATCGAGTTGCACGAGGATACGACCATCGCGCGCGGCAGGATCCTCATTGCTAACGTCATTCGGCATATTAATATTAAACGCGTCTCCGACCATTCGTAGGGCCCCATCGGTCACCAGGAAGCTCTGCCGCAATGCCAATTCGTCTGCCGATCCCGCGCGCTCAAGCACTTGAAATCGTTCGACCCGCACGGTTTGCCCGGGCGCGAGCCCTTCGATAGTCAAATCAAGCCAGCCGAAATAGTCGTCCGAAAGTTCGAGCACAGGATCGGTGCTCCCCGGGTAAGATAAAAGGATACTCGAGGGCGTATTTTCCGTCGCTGCGGGAATAACCGGATCTGGAATCGAACTCAAAGGCGTGTTCCATTGCGTGACCACCAACTCCTCTGGTCGGATCACTTCGGCCCATAACATATTGTGTTTTTCCTTGATGAGGACACCCAGCGCTGGTTGAGCTGAACCCAGGAGTAGGGCACCGATAAATACACGTAAAAATAAACTATTAGAAATGAAAGTCAGGATTCTCATGGCTGTAGTTCAGAGCGCATCGACCAATTTTGCAGCAAGGATGGCTTCTCATTGTGTCTCTAATCCTTAGCCCTCTGTCACATTTTCGGCTATTCGGGGCGTTTATGCCGCTTGGGTAATTGGGTGGAAACGGCTTAGGCGCTCGGCTAGCGTGGGTTTTGCGAGCGATCCGCCACTGAGTGGGGTGTCTCTTCGTCACCTTGTAACGGACTGGTTCAGCAATTTCGACCGACTGCACGGCAGTAGAGCGGCGAGGGTCGTCGCACCGAGTCCGAGCAAGGCAAGCCGTGGAAACCAGTCGCCCAAGCGTTGATAAACGGTGACTACGGGCGCGCTATCGACACGGGCGACCGAATAGCCGGAAACGCCTGCTTCCGCACGGAGTGCGCTGATTTGCTCTGTCAACGTGGTCAGCTGCACCCGAACCATCGGGTCAGATAGGTCGGTTTCGGGTTGCTGGGTGATTGCTCGAAACGTTTCGAGAGCCTCTTTTTCGGGGTAGCCGAGCCCCGTCCAATACGCTCCACCTGCATTACGGACGCGTGCGTAGTGGGCGCCCGTCGGGCTGACGAATCCGGAGATGCCGGTATTCGCGCTGCGGGCGATGCCGCGCCGCGCTTCGATTGCACGGAAAGGCAGCGTCATGTAGGTAATCAGCTGAGCCGTGCGACGCTGAAAGGTGCCTTCGTTGGCGATTGAAACGTGGAAGAAAGGCTCCTCCGGATGGTCGAAGACGGCAGCGCTTTCGGGGTCGAGGATTTCCGCACAAATGGAGACGTGAAACGATTCAGAATCGGCACCTTCGACGAGTGGAAAGCGTTCTCGAAAGGTCCCCGGCTGCAGGTCGTTGATCGAGTCCAGCCAATCGATCAGATAGGTGGACGAAAGCCAAGCGCGCAGGCGTTCCCGATCCAAGGGCACATACTCGCCGCCGGGGAAAAGCCTCACTTTTAACTGTCGTTCGGCGGGCTTGCTGCCACCGGGGCGGAGTAAACGAGCGCCGTTGTATTTGGCGAAGACGGGCTGCCCATCCACATTCTGAGGGATTTGTAGGCCCTGCCCGAAGAGTAGCGGGATGCCGAGCTGGTCGACCCAAGCCTGAAGCGCGGCGTTCTCGCGGCGGATGCCCTCGCGGTGGTCATCCCAACGCCTCACCCTTTCCTCGCGCGACGTATCTTTGGCGGGCAAGGCGGTCCCGGCGAAGAGCGAATCCGCGAAAGGCTGCTCGTAGTATTCGGGGTTTAGGAGTTCCCAGGAGCGAATGCCCTCTGGCCAGACGATCAACTGTGGCCGAGGCTCCGATTGTGCGGCCGCCTCGCTCATCGCTTTGAGTTCCGCCAAGAGGACGTCCCCATCGTAGTCACTATTGCTCCGATAATCCAGCGGCACATCCGGCTGAATCACCGCGACCTGCGGCCCCGGCACCAGGCTGCGCTCGATCTGCTCTATGCGCAGTATCCCATAGCCAAGCACGAGCGCCAAAACGCAGCCCACGCTCAGGGCGGATACACCGAGCCTCGGCCAATCGTAGCGCTTGCCCGCGCGGCCCGCGCTCCAGGCGTCGAGGAGCAGCCCACTGCCCATCGCGATCACCGCGCTGACCATGTGTAGGCCGCCGATTTCAGCGATCTGGATCAACCATAGTTGCTCGTGAGCGGGTATTGCGAGCGCTCCGAAAGGGAAACCGATCGGCCCTAGCATTCGCAGATACTCACCACCGATCCACACCAGCGGGAAAAACCATACCATGCGAAGGCCACGTCGCCAGCCCCAGCGAAGGCTCAGCGCAACCGGAATGAGCGTGATCGCCTGCCACACAACCAGCAGATTAACACCAACCTGACCGTAAGCGGAAAGCGAATCTTGATAGGGTCGCCAGGCAATATAGCCGCCGACCAGCGCCGCAAAGACCGCTTCCCTCTGAGACTGTGCCTGACAAAAAAGAATGCTGAGCACCGCAGTCGCCACGACCGCACACGGCCACCATCCATACAGATAACCGAGAAATAGCAGTGAGGCCAAAGCACTGGTAACGAGAATCCTTAGAAAGACCATAAGTGCTGAGCTTTGATGTGAGGAGGATAAGCTTTCATCGACAGCCTTCGACGGGAAAAGCTTTGCGAATTGTCTCTCAAGGCGCTATTTAACTGCAATATGTTGTCGATGTGGTGACTCTCGTTTCCACATGTGACTTTCGAGATAGTAGTGAGTCACTCCAAGATATATTATCAACAAATAAATAGCATTTTGATTGGTGATACTGGTTCGAAGGAGAAGACCCAACATAATCGCCAGAGCCGGGGTTACGAAAAGCAGTACGTATCCATTCGCTCTAAGTAGTCGGAAGATATAGTTGTGCCGAGTCACTTTGTTGCGGTTTACGTCGTGAGTGATGTAAAATAAAAACGCAGAGCAGTCATGAATAAATCGAATGATAAAAATCGCTAATGGTGAAGGGTTTCCAGATATCGACATTTCTTGGATCTAAATTAGAAGGCTTTATATTTTAACTAAGTCCCGCAGCCTTCAACTACAGAAGCTTTGCAAATTGTCTCAATTGATGACCTCAAGTCTAAAACTTTGCCCAGCATTTGCCAATCAGTCTTTTACTTATTTATTCAAAGGTGTATACTCACGTAGCGCGACCTATAAGTTTGAATCGATTCCAGATTCCATGGGACAATTACCACATTCCAGTTTTTCAACCGAGGATCTCCCCGAGGCGGAACGGTTTTCTGCATGGCGAGAAGACATTTCCTTGATCTTCGATATCGAGCGATCGCCTATTAAAGATGAATCCCCATTTCACGCGACCTTTGATCTCTATCAATTTGGGCAGACAGTGATCGCCGAGGCGGATTCCTCTACCGGGCGCTACATCCGCTCACCGAAAAAGCTGCAACAGGACGGACTGGATGCCTTTCTCGTGCAACTATTCGTTGAAGGCGGCGTGCAGTTCGGCTGCGGTCGCCGTACGGTTCATGCACAAGCCGGGGATATTGTCATATTCGATCTGGCTCAGCCAGTGGATAACGTCAACACGCGCTCTAGACACATCACTGCAATGTGGCCGCGTGAAGCACTTGAGGCATTACATCCTAAAGTTGCTCTTTGGCATGGCCATGTGCTCCCGCGCAACAAACCTGCCGTTAAACTACTGCGCCAACACCTGATTACTAGCTTTCAGCTCGCCCCACATTTCTCTCAAACCGAGGGGGAAAAAGTCGAAGAGGCGACTGGTTTGCTAGTCGCGACTGCCCTTGGTGAAGATACTTCACATTTAGAGCCCAGAGAAAGTTCTGCGGCACAAACAATGATTTGCTATCAGATTAAACGACATATTCGTGAAAATCTCAGATCCAGTCAGCTTTCGCCAGAGTACATCTCAAAGGCATTCGGTATTTCTCGCGCTCAGCTTTATCGGATCATGGAGCCAGTCGGTGGCGTTTCGGAATATGTGAGGAATCTGCGCCTACGCCGCTGTCTTGAAGAGATCCGGGACCCACGATTTTTCAGAGATCATATTGCGGAAATTGCGTTTCGTTGGGGGTTCAAACACGTGAGCACGTTTAATCGAAGTTTCCGAAGCCAATTTGGTATGAGCCCAAGTGATGCTCGCGAGGAAGGACGTTCCTCTGCGTCGCTCCTGATGCCTGCAGAGACTTTAGCTAGGGATGATTCACGGCGCGAGCACCATCAATGGTTTCAAGCGATGGGGATCTAAGGAATTTAGCGTTCCTGTGCTGTTCAGCCTTATGTTCTGGAAATTCTAGCAGACGCACCCAGAGGCCATTTTAC
>Ga0307934_1002065_pt1 | contig 11195 bp, 10 predicted proteins | sample OrgLakmetageno90_FD_201838 | JGI IMG/M metagenome (GOLD analysis project Ga0307934, IMG submission 201838) | Saline water microbial communities from Organic Lake, Antarctica - #90 | ecosystem: Environmental > Aquatic > Non-marine Saline and Alkaline > Saline | place: Antarctica: Organic Lake... | reverse complement strand
TCAAAGACCAGGTACCAGAATTGGCTAATAACTCATGGCAAGTAATTGGAGGGACTCAGACAGAAAAGGTAGACAAGACAAAGTTCACCTCATTCTTTGACTTCGGTTATGCCAATGTAAATGTCAGTTATTTTCCACTTTACGAGGCGATGTACCTCCATTTCAATGCAGCCAGGCTGCTGTCTCGCAAGTCTTCTGAACTCCTTCCTCCTCGCGCCCTTAGGCCCCTTGTGGAGACCCTTCTAATTGAACTAATCCCTCAAATCCCCGTGCTGCCAGTCTTTGTGACCATCGACGGCTTAGGGACCATCGACTTTGAAAAGAGCTGGGCAGAGCAAGTCAAGGTCACTCGTTTGGATTGTGCCAGGAACTTTTATGTTGATTGCCCAGAGTACGTTCGTCACGCCCTCAGCCACGTGAAAGGTAAGTATGAGAAGACAGTACACATTTATCACGACCATGAGGGGTGGACCCGAGCAAATGCGACTAAGTCCGCGGGAATAGACCGAATCTACGACAAATCAGCGGAGCTCAGAAATCTCGAGCTGGATGAGCGTTTCTTTTGGGACAAGCGGGTTTACCGCTTTGAGACCCAGCTTCAGAAAGACCGCCTCAAGAAGTTTGGAACGAAAACGCTTGACCGAATCACAGATGAAACAGTTTGGCAGATTCTAGAAACTCGCTGGAAGTCTTGTGGATGGGGTATTTCCCTTCCAGGGGCGGGGAGTCTGGATGAGTTGCTCACCTCTTTGGAACTCAAAGACAGGCTGTCTTTCTCTGGATTCCTCGCTCTGTGCGGTGAAGGAATGGGCGACTTGATTGATGACAAATCAAAGAGGAAGTTCCACAGGATTGCGTCGAAAATCGGACTAGTACCAGGGCTGTCAATCTCGAGCTACCGTCCTATGACGAGAATCCTTAGCCTTTGGTACGGTTCCGCCGTCAATGCGACAGGGGGTTTTAAGGGGGAGTGAAGCGTCCCCCTTTTACTGAGACAAAATGCTCTCTAAAGCTCACAATTGGATACAGAAGACCCCTATCGAAAAGGTGACCGATGGAATTAGAGAACATGTTCCGCATTGAAGAGCTAAGTCGAATCTGGAGAGTTTCAAAGAGCTCTATCTATAGGCGTATAAAAGATGGTGAGCTCCAGTATTTCAAGTTAGGTGGGGTGGTACTCGTAAGTATGTCTCAGGCTTTGGATTATCTAGAGAGGTGCAAAAAGCAATGAGGCTAGAAAGAAGAGTTCCAAAGTACTTCACTTACAATCAGGTAGCTGAAATCCTGAACGTTCCCGTATGTGAGGTTAGAGAACTAGAGGCAAGTGGCGAACTTGCGCCAAAAAGGTTCGTCACTAAGTGGAGGTTTTCGGAGCAAGACATAATTGATTACATAACTAGGCACCACGTGACCTAGTTAGTAGATACGAGCGACATTTGTCACAATTCTGCATCTACTAACTAATCAAATGCGACAAGCATGTTTGCTAACCATTGAGGTCTGTTGAACCGTTGTTAGCTGACGAGTCAAGCCAAACATTGTTGGAGGCCTGGTCCTGGGCTCGCCTGAGGCACGAACAAAAAAGGCAGTAGCCAAAAGCTTCAGAGCGTTCCTCCAAATCGACTCTATGTCTGAAGAATCATTTTTCACAAGGTCTTGGAATTCATGCCTAGATAGCAACGCCTCAATGCGGTCTAAAAGGGCCTACGAGACGCCTCAGAGCCTCAATGAACAAGGGAATGAACTTTAGCCTAAATCGTTCATTACGGTGGCTATTAATGTCGCCAGGGACCTTGGTGATTTCAGGGATGTTGACTCAATCTCAGGCGCTTTCGCATAGCACTAAACGGCACCAAGCAGACATCAAGAGTCGGCCACACTTCTAGAAGAAGGGCTTAGCGTTATAGGGCCCTGGCGCTCGTGGGAACTAGGGGTAACGAATACGGCACTGTCTTGGGTTTATGGGTCAGACATTGAAGAGAACAACCAAGAGCGGCAACTACTTAAAGCCATAAGGCCATTTGAGAGTGATACAGATACAGAATGGGCATACCCACCGCGCAATGAAATCGGACTTCTGTATCTTGCCCATGGCTAAGTGTCGGCGCTCGCAGATGTGCTGTTTCAAGAAGAGTTTTCTGACGGGGTAAATCCAGCACGGGAAATTAGCCAAAGGAACCACTTATCAGGCCGCTACTCTTTTTTTGTCAAGTGCTTAGGGGCCTATAAGTGCTTTTTGCTTGCCCGCTTGAAAACCTCGCACAGACTCAGCACAGAATGATTGAGGAGGTGCTGGAAAACTCATTCTCAATCAAGATTTGGGTAAAAAAGTTATCCCTGACCTCACCTTAGAAACAAGATGTTCTCCTCGTGAAAACCTAACCAGGAAGCTAAACGAAATTGAGAGCTTCGCATTGGTTGGCGTGCAAATCATTCCTAATGTATGCACTCTTCTTAATTTGAAGCATGGGGGGCTCGTAGTGAAGACATGCGTTGCGTGTGCTGAGGATATTAAGCAAGAAGCACTGCTTTGTAGGTACTGTAAGGTTGCTCAACCCAAATGGGATATTGGATTTACCGAATCCTCCGATGTAAGCGAGGGTGTGGCCCAGAGCTACGAAATAAACCTAGCAAGAGCTCGCAATCCGAAGACGCCTCAACAAATCAGCGAGGGCCTGAAGGGCTTTGCCAACCTAACCAATCTAGAGTGCCTTGAATGCCTTTATAAAGGAACGATGGGCGTGACGAAGTCAGGCGAGACAACAGCGAAGAGGATTGTCTTGTGGGTTTTGACGTTCGTGCTGTCCATCTTGACTGGGAATCTTTTGGTTGGATTGTTATTGGGCGTGGTTGCCGCACTTGTGACTCAGAGAGTTTTCATTCACCCAGGAATTTGCCCGAACTGCGGTGCTATTCTCAGAAAGCAATTGCAACAGTAGCCAGGGGGGGGCTTTGAAAACTTGTAAAGACTGTGCTGAAGAAGTTCAGGAGAGCGTAAAGTTTTGCCGATATTGCGGGAGCAAGCAGTCCATTGAAGTCCACCCGAACGAGGTCCTGAGGCAAAAGCTCATTCAATCACCTGGGGAAGCACAGGCCCAATCTTATGATTTGGGAAGTCGCAAGGATGCTAGAGAGAAAAGTTCCGAAAATCTTTCTTCAGGGGTTTCCTGGTACGACAGGCCTTCCCTTCAACTTGTGGTGCCATTTTCGGTCTTGTACTTCTTCCTGACAATCTACGACTCATTGTTCTGGCTCACTTGGCAGGACCCTTTCGGGTCATCGTTTTCGCTTGATTTTAGAAATTTTACCGAATGGGCAATTCCGACGGCGTCTCTTGCGCTTTTTGTGCTTGCAAAATTGCGAGGAAGCAACACCTTGTTACATTTCGGACTTTGCTTAGCTGGAGCAATAATATTTTTTGACATATCTTTCAACCTCAACGTATTTGGAAGCGCGGGCCTTTTAGAAGTCCTTGGATTGTGGGAGTTCCACGACTACTTAGACCTCTTATCCCAGATTCTTGCCCTAATCTTCTTTTTCAAGCTCTCTAAGGAGAGGCAAAGCACGGGGGAGGCAGATGCTTTGTTGGCCCGCATCAAAGAATCTTGGAAAAATAGAGGTTAAAGATTTGGAATGCTGCCAGCTGTGACCAGTCTTGCGCAGTGATTCAGTCCTAGGTTCAAAGGTTTTTAGCCGATAATTTTAGGGGGGGGTGGAATGAAGGCGTGTGTTGCTTGCGCTGAGGAAATTAAGAACGCCGCGAAGCTTTGTCTTCACTGCGGGACTCTCCAGAACGACCCGAGGTTTGAGGATTCAGCTTGGAACGAGCAGGTAAGCACATGCTCTTCATGCTCTAGTTCTCTAGAGACCTCATGGGCATTTTGCGAAACATGCGGGACTCCGACGGGCGCTCAAGTTGAGACGCAAGAAAACTTGGCTCCAGAAGAATTGGATGAATTGGCGCAGGCCGCTGAGTTAAGTAACGGTACCTTGCCAGTTTTTGAAGAACAGCCAGGGCAAGATGTGGCAGTTGAACAGGAGAACTCATCATCGCCAGAGCCCAAAATTTGCGCGAAATGCGCGGAACTGGTTGCTAGTGACTGGGCCTTCTGCGAAAATTGTGGACTTGAAATTCTGAGAGACCAAGGTAGTGACGAACATTCGCCTGAGGTGGAGGGCCAAGAGGCCCCCAGGCAAGTGTCTGAGCAAGCAATTGGCGATTTTCAGGCTAGCGAGAAGAATCAACAACAGAGGGTCAACAAAGTCGCCCTTGCACCCAAATCTAACGAGAGAGATTCCGTTTCTCGCCGCAAGTTCCGCATGAACAAAAAGTTAGCGTCAGTGACGTCGGCAGCAGCAATTATGGTAGCGGGGGCAATCTTTATTATCGGAATTCCCGTCCCACCTGTCGGAATTCCCGTCCCACCCAAAGAGCCTGCGGACCTAGAATCCGCAACGGGCTTATCGACCGCCGAACTCGTTATGGTTGCAAATAGCGAGTGTCAAGATTACGAGAGAATACTTGGCTCACCACCTGCGGCATTGGACTATGAAGCCTGGATAGAAGAGATGTCTAAACTCCTAAAATCGAAACAAGCATACGAATACAGGGTTAAAAATAATGTAGTTTACGAATTTGCGAAACTTAATATCTCTGACAAACTGCACGGTCAAGGAGCTCTTACTCTTCAGTCTCTCATAATTGAAGGCAGTGAATTAAATGGTCTTCAGGAGGGCGAGTCGGGGATGACCCGCCTGGAGGAGTTTTTCCCAATCACATTCTCAACTCTTGCGGGCAACATGGCTAACTTATCTTTGGAGCAATGTGGGCTGACTGAGCTGAGTATGGGTATGCAGGAGCTTAATAAGCAGGCAAAGCGAGTTATGTCTCAGGCCGACTACTACCTTTCGAAATAAGCTAATACCTTCATTTAGAAGCTACTCGCTGAAGAAAAGCTCGCCGCACTTTTTAAAGTTATCTTGTGGACTAGCAAGTGGCATTTACTCTGTAAAACTAAGCATGCCGAATTGGATGGTGATAACTCAGGGGCCAAGTGTTAGAACTAAAGTGACCAGATGCGTTTTAATTTCACAGAAGAGTTGTGGTTGGCTCATCTACAAAGATAGAAGTGCCCCCGAATGAGGTTTCAAGACAGCGCTGGCGAACTAGGCACTGCGGTCGGAAGTGGCTGGCAATTCTTTATGACTAAAAAGGAGAAAATCTATGAAATGCAAGTCTTGTGAATCGCCTTTGGGTAGCTCAGCCAAATTTTGCAGTGAATGTGGAAAGTTAGTTGAAATCTTGAACGAGCAATCATTAGTGACCCCCCTTATGCCCCAAAGCAAGCCAGAGGTGGGCGACATTGCTTATGAGAAGTCAAAAAACAATTTTGAGATTGACGCTAAGGCTGCGAAGCCTGCAGAAGCGTTAGATGGCCCCTCTTCCGCAACCCAGAGTTTTGCTGGAGATGCTGGAGTTTCACCTCCCAAAACTTATTGGGCAGAAATTACAGTGGCCATAAGTATCGTGGCTCTCTTTGTGATACCTATCACCCTCTCTCTCTTCGGTTCGGGGGACACCTCGGGCGGTGGCCAATCTTCCTATTACGAGGCTGGCTACGATGCTGCAGCTAGGGAAATAGGGAAGAATCCTGACCGTTTTAGCGCTTACAACCAATGCAACTTAATGACCAATGTCTACTTGTCGAATCCAAATCAAGAAAGGCCGTCTTCTTCTGAGCTTGATGACTACGTGAGGGGCTGCATGGCATATGTCACCAACTAGGGCTAACCTCAGCTGTTTTTGCCCTACACAGCTCGTCACCAACAATTTGAATGGTGTTGAACGCCCATACAACTGCCCCTAGGGCGAGATTCAAAATTACGATGCCCCAGAGCCCTTTCATCGAAGAATCAATTATCAATGTCAATCTCCTACTGAAATATATGAATCGAGACCATCAAATAAACGATTGTTTTCTTTACAGATTTGACTCAAATTACGACCCGTGAAAACAGGGGCCACCTGGTGTAAAGAAACTGTGTAAATAAATCTTTGGCAACTAACAACCGTTTACTTTTCAATTGAAGTATGCAAATTATTGGATATGGACGTACCTCAACTGGAGACCAGAATGCGGACTCACAGGTCGATGCACTGAAACTTGTTGGGGCCGACAAGGTCTTCATTGAGAGGTTCACAGGAACCAAGCTGGAACGTCCCGAATTGAATAAGGTCTTCGAATACCTGCGAAATGGTGACCAACTAGTCATTACCAAGCTCGACAGGTTAGGTCGCTCAACAAAGGACCTGCTAGGTCTTCTAGAGAGACTCAATGGTATGAACGTTCAGCTCAAAGTTTTGGACCAAAACATTGATACGTCAACACCTGAGGGAAAGTTCTTCTTCACCATTATCGGTGCAGTGGCAGAGTTTGAAAGAAGCCTCATCGTGAGCAGAACTAAGGATGGATTAGCTGCTGCTAGGGCCAGAGGACGCGTTGGAGGGCGGAAACCAAAATTATCGGTAAATCAGCAACAGGAGATTAGACGGCTTTACGGAGCTGGAGATAAGACGGTTGGCGAGATTGGTGAACTCTTTGGTGTGTCGAGGCCTACAGAATATTCAACTTTAAGGACCAAGGTCTAGGGGCTGTTCTCTACCTCAAACTTTCTCGGTAAGGAGGAGAAGAGCGGGGCGTTTTCCGATACCATACCAAATGAACGGAAAAACTGGGGGAGAGTGAAATGTCGCAGCCACTAATAAATCCAAATCAAAAGCCGCCTAAAGAGAAAAAAGCGGACTCGAGGCATTGGTATCAGAAGAAGCGCTGGATGCTTCCAATTGGCTTTTTCGTCTTATTTTCAATAATTTCCGCAATCACGGGTGGTGACGACTCCCCCGAATCCTCACCGACAGCTACTGCAGCGGCTACCTCTGAGCCAACTGAGGAGGACGTCATCGAGGTGGTGTCTTTGATGATTCCTGACCTCGTGGGCCAGAACTCTCAGGATGCCTCCGACGGACTTGTAGCTCTTGGATTTGTCGAGGTGAACGTTCAGGACTCCTCACGGGAAGAGCGCATTCCTTTCCTTTACAGCAACTGGTTCGTGTGTGAAATGAGGCCTGCAAGTGGCCAGGTCTTGGACTCCGACAAGACAATCGTGCTGCTATCTGTTAAGAATTCAGAATCTTGCCCAGGACCTGGTTCGGCTACTAATGAGTCGGGAGGCTCGGATGCCTCTTTAGGTGAAGACTCCTCAGATGAAATTTCAGCTGGAACTTATGTGGTCGGGAGTGAGATTGAACCAGGCTTCTACCGCTCATCTCGCTATTGGAGTCGACTTGATGCGAACCAAGACATTATCGACAACGATTTGGTCTCAGGAGACGGCTGGTCGCTCGTCGAAATAAACAGCTCAGACAAGTACATTAAGTTTTCAGGCGTTGCATATGCGCTCGAAGACATGCCTGTGCTTGACCCCATAGCGGAGGGATTCACACAGGGTAGTTATCTTGTTGGGGTTGACATCCAGCCAGGCACTTACCGCGTGAACGCTCAAGGTTCTTCGATGGCTTACGGCGCCCGCCTGGCTTGCAACAGAGATATTCTCGACAATGAGCTCAACTCAGGCAGCGTAATTTTGACCGTAAAGTCAAGCGACTGCATGTTTAAATTCACAGGAATCTTGGAAAAGCTCGATTAGGAGATTTGCTCACGAATGTACATTCCTCAAGGCAAGCTTTACAAGCCAAACACAGACGCGATTCCCAGCTTGATGGAGGATGGTGAGGTGGCGCTTGCCATGGTCCAAATCGGGCTAAATAGCAAGGTGCTTACTAACAGGCGATTGCTGTTCCTGGACGCATTCGACTCCAAAGTCAAGGAATTCATATCTCTTGATAAAGTCGAGAGTTTTAGCTATGGACGCTTCGCTGGCGCGCCACGCATAGATGCTCTAATGAAAGACGGAACAAAACTGAAACTAGGCTCCATAGACCAAAAGTGGCTGCCAGATGTTCAGCGAGTATTTGAATCTGTGCTCGCTGGAAACATTGAGATTGGCCTGACCAGCGCTTCAGATGACGATGCTGGGGGATTGACCGCCGCCGAGAATATGAAAACTGAAGGGGCACCGCCAGCAATGGCGAGAACAAACTCTCAAAAGGCCTTTCCTAAATGGCTTCAGAAGTCAATTCATGACCACAAACGGTCAGATGAAGAGCTATTGATGCTTATAACAGAGCCCTACTCAAACCATCAAGGAGCCCTACTTGTTTTTGGTGACCGCTGCATGATTGTTAAGGGTGGAATTATTGGCGGGTTCATGTCTGGTTCCCTTGGAGGAGAGCGAGCTTCAACCTTCTACTTCAATCAAATAACGGGTATTGAGTTCAATAGCGGTTGGATAAACGGCGTTCTGGAGATTCTCACTCCGTCCTACCAGGGCGGCGCAAATAAGGACTTCTGGCGAGGAACGACTAAGTCTCGAAATGCGGACAGTAATGACCCATGGACTCTAAGTAACTGCCTCCCCCTTACAAAAGACGGATACAACTCTGCACGTGACATGATTGATGAATTGAAGCAAATGATTGCTGGTTACAGTAGGCCGAGTCAAAGTTCCCAGTCAGGGTCGCTGGACTTGGCTTCTGAGATTGCCAAGCTTTCAGACTTGCACAGGCAAGGGGTCCTCAGTGACGCAGAGTTTGCTCAGGCTAAATCCAAGCTTCTTGGCTGAGATGGCAAACTCATCTTCTTTCGTATTCGGCAGTCGGAAACAGCAATCGTTCGTGTTCAGGGAGACGCATACAGAAGGGACATTGAATTAGCTCCGAGAGAGAGGGCCTCCATGCTGGAAGTCGTTCAGGCTTACGAGTGGCTTGAATAGGAATAAAACAACAAAGATTAGAGGCTTCCGTTTTTGCGAAAAGCGAAGAGATAGAGAAATGGATTTTGTAGCGATTGATTTTGAAACGGCCAATGAAGACCGTGGCTCGGCATGTGAAATTGGTTTAGTTCGATTCTCAGGTGGGCAAGTGGTGGACAGCTTTCAAAGCCTTATTTTTCGGGACTACTTCAATCCTTTCAATGTTTCCTTGCACGGTATAACCGAGAAACAAGTTGCCAAAGCACCTGGATTCGATGACGTTTGGGCTGAGGCGGAAAAGTTCATTGGCGACTCTCCACTGCTGGCACACAATGCAGGTTTCGATATCAGTGTGCTGTATCGCTCACTAGAGCAGGTAAACATTCAAAAGCCTCTGACTTACTTCTGCTCAATGGTTTTGAGTCGCAGAATGTTGGGTATTTCCTACTTCGGCCTCCCAGGCGTGACTGAACACCTGGGTATTCAGTATCCGATGAACCACAGGGCAGACAGCGACGCTGAGGCGGCTGGAAAAGTTGCTGTTGCACTCATGAGCAATAAATCAGTCGGCAGCCTTCATGAATTAGCGGAGCTTCTAAGGGTGAACCCTGGAATTTTGAACTCAGATGGATTTTCAGGTAGTCGCTTCAAGGGTGACCCTGGTGGAAGCGGTCTCTCCATGGCAGAGAAGAAAAAGCTCAACGATACTGTGCCTAAATCTGAGCGCTATGAAGACCCCGACTTCACAGGGAAGAGGATTGTATTCACTGGTCGCCTCATGAGCATGACCCAGGATGCTGCGGAGTTGGCAGTCATGAAAGCAGGCGGTTTGCCAACGAGCAGCGTTAGCAAAAAAACCGACATGCTGGTATTTGGTTATCAAGACCCTAGTTTCCTCAAGGGAAAGCCTTTATCAACGAAGCGTCAGACAGCGGAGAATTTGCGTGCTTCGGGCTTGGACATTGAAACAGTTGATGAGCTTCAGTTCATGCAGATGCTAAATTCGCCAGAGGGTTATGTCGGCTAGGTCAATGTCTCCTCAAAGGTCCTCAACGCAGAGAGCATCTGAGTCACTCTTTTGAATTGGAGGTTCAAGCTGTGCCAAGACTCCGTGTAGCCATCAAACTTGTCTCCGTAATTCCTAGGTAGCAGAACGCTCTCTGCTCGGAAGAACTGTTTCAAAGCTGTCTCTGTTTCCAGTACCCAATATCCGTCTGCAGGCCCAATAATGTCGAGCAAGGACCAGCCGTTTCTCTTGTGCTGGTCAGTCCGATTTCTTGGCGAATTTGTAATGCCGAACTGCTGTAACCCGAATTGCGGCTTGGAAAGTAGATATAGGTACCCAGGCTTTCCTGGACTGAAACCCGATGGTGCGCATGTCGGGCACCCTTGCCCTTGTCTTCGTTTTTTACCTGACTGTTCGTAGGTGTGGCCTTCCATGCATAGCCACCAGAACTTTCTGTGGCCACCATTCATAACATCTGCAGAGGTCAGCTTCCCATTTCTTGTGGGGTGCCATTCAGCTGCTATTTCTGGTGCTTCGGTAGCGAGGTCGTTGAACCCAGTTAACAATTGCCAACGCCCACAGTATGGACACCCGACGCCCTTCAAGATTGAAGACGGGGTTTTTTTGAATTCGTGGCCCAGGTCGCAAGTCCACTAGTATGAGATTCTGGAACTAACTAGCACTTGAGCCGCAGACAGCTGATTACGCTCCGCTAAAAAGAATGCTGCAGCTTCTGGGTTTTGTGAAGCAAGGTCATTGTATCCAGGGAGAATCTTTTGGTTTGCGCAGTAGGCGCAACCAGCTGCCTGCCTTTGATAAACCGAGACAAAGTATTCATGTTGATTTTCGCACCGCCACCACGCCTTAGTTCTAGAGTGAGCGATGACGGTAAGTTCAAAGTCCTTTGGGTTCCTGCCAGGTGCTAGCGTCGCCGCTATGTCAGGACTGACGGTTTGAAGGTCATTTAGACCGACAATAACCTGCCTGTTGGCACAGACAGCACATCCCTGATTTTTCGTCGTTCTACTGGCAGGGGTCATCAACCAAGAGTGCCCCAAGTCGCAGTCCCACCAGTATTTGGTCGGGGATGTGCTTGATACTTGACTCGGTAGCGTCGGGCTATTGAGGTGGTAGCTCCAGCTCTTTGCAACATCTGGAAAATTTGTTGCTAAGTCATTAAAGCCAGGAAGTGTTGCTTTGGCAGAGCAATATGGGCAACCAGTGCTCCCAAAATTTCGCTGTGAAATCTTTGCCCTGAATGAGTGTTTTAGTGCGCACAGCCACCAAACCATTGCCGCACTTCCGTACAAGAAGTCTT
>Ga0307934_1002062_pt1 | contig 11218 bp, 9 predicted proteins | sample OrgLakmetageno90_FD_201838 | JGI IMG/M metagenome (GOLD analysis project Ga0307934, IMG submission 201838) | Saline water microbial communities from Organic Lake, Antarctica - #90 | ecosystem: Environmental > Aquatic > Non-marine Saline and Alkaline > Saline | place: Antarctica: Organic Lake... | reverse complement strand
AATTCCGCAGATACCAATGAATCAACATGGGTGTTACAGGCATAAAAAAGCCCTGTTTCCGGGGCCTTAGGGTGTTTCAGTGGATCTCGCTGGACCCTTTGAAACTCTTGGTTGGTGGAGACGGCGTCCACCAAAAAAGTCCATTAGTTATATGATTTTTAAAACAAAAATTACTTTTAAGTTTTTTGTTACCCGCATTATTACCCACAGAAAGCTGGTGTCTTACTCGATTCTCGGGAGGTAGTTTTAGCCGGTGACAAGCTTTTCCAATGATTGTGATTTAATCAAAACATCATGGTCTATAGCTAGTTCGACCTTGTCGTTGCCGTTTCGCAATGCGGTTGCAGGATTAGAGCAGCGTAATTTGGTTTGAAGCCTAAGATCAGCATCGGGGACGTGAAAGCGCCCAAACTGCCTAATTTACCATCCAATTCTGTAACCTCTGAGCTGCGACAGACTGAAAACGTCTTTCGGCCGTTACACTTACAGGAAATATCGGGTCAAATGCACTATGATCTGCATCAGCCGATGGTAATTGCTGATTTGTGAGCAACAGGATCAGCGATTACATAACTTCAGTGAACGAAGGAGCATTGCTCATCATGGAGCGAGTACCTTTTCTTAAACCAAGGATGGCCGGGAGTCGTTTCGACGATCACGCGATTCCTCTGGATATGCTGAAGGAACTTGCGGTATTGGAGGAAATGATTGTTGAGGTAGCGAAGTGGCATTATCTGAACGATCATCCGAATCGCGAACGTTCACCCAGAGGATTCACTAAAGGTATTTCCGTCAAGCTGATTGCTGTTGATGACGGCAGCGCTATGCCAGATATGTCGCTTTTCGTTGATCAACGTCAGTTAATTGCCCCGGCAAATCAGGGTTATTTCGAGCGGGCCCGAGACAGTATCGTCGACGCCATAGAGGCGGCGGCGCAAGAGGCTGAAATAAAAAAGCATCTTCCAGAATCGCTTCTAGGTTACTTCGATAAGCTTGGTCGAGGTCTGCGCTCGGATGAATTTATTGATTTTGCTCCAGAGGCAATCGGGCGAAGTGCAAAGTTGAACCAGACTACGCGAAGAGCGTTGAGATTTGCTTCAACGCAGCTACAAGAGCTCACTGAGGAGGTAAGTCTCAGAGGAGTAATTCCTGAAGTTGATCAAGCCAAGCTGAAATTTGAAATGGAGACTATTGGCGGCCAAAGAATTTCTGGGCCAATCCCGATGCAGCATTTCGACACCATTGTTAAAGCTTTTAATGGGTATCGAGATGGGCTCCGAGTAAGCATTCAGGGAGTTGCCCTTTACAACCGAAACGGCCAACTGAAGAGCATGGAGGAAGTTGAGCATGTCTCGTTACTAGATGAACGTGATGTGGGTGCGCGAATCGATGAGCTTCGCTTGCTAAAGCATGGCTGGCTGGATGGCAAGTTTGGAAAAGCCCTCGACTCTGACCAATTGAACTGGCTGGAAGGTCGGCTAGATTCCTATCTGAGCGACCCTCTACCCTCTCCCTATCTATATCCGACCGCCGAAGGTGGTGTGCAGTTAGAATGGAGCATCTGCGGTTACGAAATAACCCTGGATGTTAATCTGGCAGATAAGTCAGGCCACCTTCACGCATTGCACATGCCAACTGAGCAAGAAACTGAATCACGAGTGAGCCTTGCGACAGATAGTGGTTGGGAGGAAGTCACCGGTCTGCTTGAAAAATTTAACGGAGAGAGATTGTGAAGGAAGACACTCCGCTGCTAAGACAAGTCCACCCAAGCTTTATTCAAGATGGAAGAGTTTCGTCGCAGGCTTTTAGGCCCACGCCCAAGGACGATAAAAAATTGTCGGTCTACGACGGCCATGCAATTGCAGCCGCAGACGCTTATGAGCATTACACCAAGTCGTTAAATCAATCATCAGTTGGAGTGATGGCGGTGACTTGTCAGGAGTGCGCGCAACTTGAGCTTGAAGCGAAGGATGATCCCTTAGAGGATTTTCCTGAACATGCGGTTATAGACTTCAGCCCTTACGGCACAAACGCAACTGAAAAAAAGGCCAAAATCCTGAGAAAAAGGGCAGAGGAACGCGATTGGCTTTTTAGCAATACCGGTACCTGATCCCACGAATTTTCAAACCTATATCACCTCTGTGAACCAAGGCACTAACAGTGCCTACTTTCCCAATTCACAGAGGTAATGCCCAATGTCTGAACAATGCCCCAACTGCCGGTCCCGTCGGATTGGCAAGAAAAACTACGGCAAGAAAACCGCTGGGGTGGTCGGTGCGTCGGCAGGCGCCTATGGCGGATTTGCTGCTGCGACAGCCGGTGCTCGGGCCGGTGCCATGCTGGGTACTGTTGCTGGACCCGTAGGCGCAACGGTGGGCGGTATCGGTGGTGCCGTCATCGGTGCGCTGCTGGGTGGCGCTACCGGCGCTTCTGCTGGCGTGATTCTGGGCGATGTCCTCGATGATCGTGTGCTAGACAACTACCGCTGCCTTGATTGCGGTTATTCCTTCAGTGTCGACCCTGACTCCCCAGACGACATCCGTTAATTCCCTTCGCGCATTTCAAATTTAAGGAGAACAACCATGGCTCATCTCATCGAGCAAATGGCCTACGTTGGCCAAACCCCTTGGCATGGTCTGGGGAACGAATTGACCACAAATCAGCCCCTGGAAGTATGGGCAAAGCAAGCCGGACTGGACTGGCACATCCAGGAAAGCCCGGTGCGCTACGTCACTAATTCTGGTGGCACCCTGGGCGAGATTCTGTCTTACCCGGATTCCAAGGTGCTTTACCGGTCAGATACAAGGGCGCCGTTATCCGTAGTTGGTAACCGGTTCAAGGTAGTTCAGCCAGAAGAAATTCTGGAGTTCTACCGGGACCTGACCGAGGTATCCGGTTTCGAGCTGGAAACTGCCGGTGTTCTGAAAGGTGGTCGCAAGATGTGGGCGCTGGCCCGTACTGGCCAGTCCGGCGTGCTCAAGGGCAACGATCAAACCAACGCTTACGTTCTGCTGGCAACCGCGTGCGACGGCACCATGGCAACCACCGCACAGTTCACCAGTATTCGTGTGGTCTGCAACAACACGCTGGCTGTTGCCCTGAAGGGTTCTACTGCCAACGCCGTCAAGGTAAAGCACAACACGGCGTTCGATGCGGACCTGGTGAAGAAGCAACTGGGTATCTCCGTATCTGCCTGGGACGACTTCATGTACCGCTTGAAGACCCTGAGCGAACGGAAGGTGAAGACCACAGAGGCCAGAAACTACTTCCTCAAAGTGTTCACTGACGATTCCGGTACTGGGGTCGGCAAGACCAACGAACGCTCCATGGCGAAGGCTCTGGGGCTGTATGAAGGCGAGGGCATGGGTGCCAACCTGGCATCCTCCGAAGGCACGGCTTATGGCCTGCTGAACGCTGTAACTGAGTTCATCGACCACCAACGCCGGGCGAAAACCGTGGACCACCGGCTGGATTCGGCCTGGTTCGGAACCGGTGCCGCCGTCAAGAACCGGGCGCTAGAACAGGCCATGTCACTGGTGGCCTGAGCCAACCCCACGAATCTCAAAACCGCCATAAAGCCCGCCGGAGCCTGATGCTCTGGCGGGCTTTTTTATGTCTGGAGGAAAAATCATGGGCATGAGTGCAAACACAATTCAGAAACAACGGCCGGCATTGCGCCTGGTCTCCACGAAGGGCCTCAGCCGGGATGAATGGCTGAAAGTACGAAAGCAGGGCATTGGCAGTAGCGATGCGGCTGGAGCCGTCGGCATGAACCCTTACCAGTCCCAGTTGGAACTCTGGATGGTCAAAACCGGCAGAGATTCTGGCCTGCCCAAACCGGATTCCGACGATCCCACTTCACCGGTCTACTGGGGCCACATCCTGGAACCGATTGTGGCCGAGCAATACAGCCAGCAGACCGGCCGCAAGGTGCGCCGGGTGAACGCCGTGCTTCAGCATCCTGATCCCGAAAAGCACTGGATGTTGGCCAACCTGGATTACTCCGTGGTGGCCGATGACGACGTGCAGATTCTGGAGTGCAAGACGGCAGGGGAGTTTGGGTCACGACTCTGGAAAGAGGGCGTACCGGATTACATCCAATGCCAGGTTCAGCACCAGCTGGCCGTTACCGGCAAACAGTCGGCAGACGTGTGCGTGCTGTTGTGTGGTCAGGAGCTGAAGATTTACCGCGTTGAACGGAACGAGGAGCTTATCGAGGCGCTGTATTTGCTGGAACGCCAGTTCTGGGATTTCGTGGAAACGGATACGCCGCCACCCGTTGACGGTACCGATTCTGCTGAACGTGCTCTGCGACATCTGTACCCGGTGGATAGAGGGGAGACCCTGGACTTCAGCCAAAGCAAGGAGCTGTCGGATGCGTTCGACGAGCTACTGGCCATTCGCTCGGAAATGGAAAGCCTCAAATCCACCGAATCTCACCTGAAGCAGCGAATCGAAAGTCAGATGGGCGAAGCTTCAAAGGCAACCTTCCCCAGTGGCAGTGTGAGCTGGAAGCGGAGCAAGGATTCCGTCGGGCTCAACGTGAAGCAACTGCTGAAGGATCAGCCGGGGCTAATGGATCAATACCCACTCACCAAGCCGGGCAGTCGGCGATTCCTCATTCAAGCATAAAACCCCATTGGCCACGCGGGCGTGACGAGTGCCCCGTGGTCCTTTTTTAAGGAGAGTCATCATGATTAAAGGTTTAGCCATCACGCCTCCCGTGTTGGGGCGTATCAGCATTGGCCGGGTCGTTGAAAAGAACGGCATCCGGCTGCCCCAGAAAGACGATCAGTTCACCATCACCTCCCAGATCCAGGACAAGGACGCCGGGTGGCTTTTGCATCCCATGGACGAAGAACTCAGAAAGGATGCGCCAAACGGCAAGCTGCGGACCATACCGGTACGCATGCTGTTCAACGAAGCGGATCTTAACCTGCGGGCTGAGTACACTATGTTCGACCGCAAAAGCGGGCGGCCCATGTGTGTCGGAAACGGCGACACCTGTAAGCGCCTGACGCAATCAGGAGTGCAGTCGTTGCCATGCCCCGGGCCAACGTTGTGTGAGTTCGGTAAAGGCGGTCTGTGCAAGCCCTATGGCCGCCTGAACGTGAAGGTCGGTGACGATGACGATCTCGGTACTTTCATCTTCCGCACGACGGGCTACAACAGCATTCGGACACTTGCCGCCAGGCTGAGTTACTACCAGGCAGTCTCTGGTGGTCTGCTGGCGTACTTGCCGCTGGAATTGAAGCTGCGGGGTAAAAGTACGACGCAGAGTCATCGAACGCCAATCTACTACGTGGATTTGGTGATCAAGGAGGGACTGTCACTGCTGGAAGCGGTAGCCGAGGCGAGGGAAAAGGCCAGGCAGGTGAAAGAGGAGGGCGTTGACCAGGCGGCGCTGGATGCGGCGGCTGCCAGGGGATTTGGCAATGCGCTGTTCGAGTACGACGAGGATGAAATAACGCAGGTCATCGAAGAGTTTTATCCGCCACCAGCAGACGAGGGATCGACGGGGAATGCTGCCGTCGTGTCGAAGTTGCGGGAAGATCTGGGCTCTGCTCGGTCAGCTTCTGGGTAGAGCTTGAGCGAGTGGCCGGGGTCGGCCGCTCGTCTCGACCTGCGGGAGGCTTTAATTTTTTGTTGGAATTGCACCGTGTATCAATATTAGAAGTCGGCAGTTGGCGAAGCGCATTCTGCTGACTGTTGATCCGTTGGTAACACTGATCAGCTCACCATATTTTGGCCAGTGTCAGAATGAATTTATTCGTTATGACCACAAAGCAGACCTTTTCAGATAGGGGCCTACCCAATCCGCTATTCGGAACCAAAGCACGCTGAGGTCGCAAAGCGAACATTCAGCCATGGGGATAACGCCCGCATTTGCGGCTGGTTTGGACCCAGCGGAAAACCAGTCCGGCAATATGCGTTTGTTAGATCCTGATAGTTTAGAATCTTCACGCGGGTCGCCATCATATCCGGTGCCTCCGGAAATACTCTCGTAGTCGCTGGTGTTGGGCATCCTGTGCAAGCTGAGGCGCAGCTTGCGCGATCTCGTCTAAGCATTTGCCCAATTCTCGGGGTGCCCACTGCTGGTCGGCAATCACGGCATTGAGCAGCAGTAATGCCTCGGCAGGGAACCGTCTGCACAAACCCGATTCGTGTAGCAGGTGTATGACGTAGTCCGGGTGTTCAACCGGTTGCAGCCAGTCCTGCACTGTGGAAAAGGCGGCTGGGAATTCACCTCGGGCGGCAATCACCAGACGAGTCAAAGACTCGGCGATGCGCGGCGTGGCCAAGTCGCGGGACTTTGGCCATATCTGTTGCCAGAACGGCTGAGCACGGTTTTTCCAGTAGTCCTCAGCTTGATCCGCTGCGCCTTCAAGCGCCTGGGAGATCGCCTGCGCGGATTCCTCCAGGCCTTCTTGAGGAAGAGCCCCTATCGCAGACCGGAACTCCTCCACGGTGTATGCCTCGGTCGGTCCTAATGCTGCGTAGGTCAAGAAAGTCGCGAACTGCTGGCGGTGCTCGCCCAGATCGGCATAGTGGTTTACGCTATCTAGGAACTGCGATTTGAAGGCGGTTAGCAACGGCTGGTACAAGCGCGGCGACCAGAGAAAGCCCTCCCACGCGGCCTTTGCTTCGACGGGATTGCTCCAACTAAACCGCGGCAAAAGGTGCTGCTCAGTCCAAGGGCGGTCCACACGGAAAAATGTGATCAGACGCGAACCCAGCAAAACCCGACCGTGGCGGAAGCGATCCAATTGCACATCGCACAGTGCAGTGAAGATCGGCTTGAGATCCGCTGGAAGCTGATCGTTGTCGTTCGGGGTCTGCTTGAACCACAGGTTGATTAGAGCCTGGGTGACATGCCCAATGGGATGGTTGATCGCGGAGCCGACAGGGTCATAGTTCTCGAGGCCATTACGGATGATGCGGGACCCTGAGCCAGCTTCCAGTGGCAGCGCCAGCACGCGGCGGCAAAGCTCCAGCAAGATATCCTCATGGCGGTTGATGGACTTGGATGCGGCTTCCATCCACCAGGTCAATGCGTGGTCAATCTCCTGCAGTACGGTGTCTGGAATGGTCCGTACCAGCGGCGCAGCGTATCGCCAAGAGCGCAATACCATACCGCCTTCCGCCCACGCCTGCAGCGCCTCACGCCATCGCTCGGCGGGCCAGACGCCATCTCGCGCCAAATCGCATAGCGCAAACAGACTGTGAAAGAAGCGCGTGCGGCAAACGTCACGCCACGTGTCTTCGTAGAACGGCCGCCGTTCGGGAGGCGGCTTTGTGAGCCATTCCACCAGTTCCCGCCTCGTGCGAGGTGCAATGTCGACGTCCCGGATGTCCTCGTAATCCGGATCGCCAGTGCCACTCATCCAGTGCGAGAACTCGTCACGTTCGTTGATTGCCAATTGCCATTGCGGATAGGTATTGGAGATTTCCACTAAGCGGGCCGCCGCAGGTGCGCCCAGAGCTAAGCCGGAGCTGTTCAGCTTGGCCAGATGCAGCCAAATGGAACGAGCTACCAGGTCTTGCCAGCGATCTGCTTCCAGGTCAGCCCGGTACATCTCGCGGGGCGGTCCCACCAAGATGGCTGCCTCCAAACGCGCCTGAGTGTCCCCTGTCAAATGTTGCCCCTGCAGAACGAAGAGCCTTAATACCTCGCGCCGCAAATCCTTGGTCCACAGCCACCACGCGTCGTCGGCCAAGAGCCAATCCACCCACTGCTCCGGCGGGATGCAATCGTCGTGGCTTGCGGCAAAGAGAGCCAAGCGTTTGAAGGTGGGGTACGGTAAGTCAAACCAAGCTTGGCCGATTCGCGTGGCGCGTGCGCAGTCGGTCGCGTGAACTGCCAGCCATGCATCGCGCAGCAACTCGATCAGGCTCACCCAGTCGTGGAAACCCCGGTTCTGCCAGTGGGGCGTGATGGAAGGTAGATCCCAGTGTGAACGATCGCTACGGTCATCCGCCTCGCCTAATTCATGCAGCAGGTCCAGTGCATCGCGCAGCAGTTGCTGGAGATCTTCGAGCAATTGTGGCAGTGCAGATTTCCAAGGCTCGTCGGCAAGGTCGCGCAGGGTCGTATGCACGTGATCGGAGGCTAGCTCGAGTTCCCAATCAACCAACTGTTTTATTCGCATGTGCTCGTCAGCGTTATTCGGCTCGTCGTCGCTCCAGCGAAACGCCTTTTTTAACCTCACCTTGGGCGCGAGCAACTCGCGCAATTCTAGGCGCAGTGTGGCAGTCATTCCCTCACGTTTTAGACGGCCTTGCCAGCGATACAGGTTCGAATCGAGCCAGGGCGACTTCACTCGGCCACTAAGCAGTAGCCGCCACAAGGTGTGCATTAGGGGGCCGGGAATGGCCTTGGGGGCGTGCAAGCGAATCTCATCGAGTTCGGTGGTCTTGCCATCTCGCTCCAGCGCAGCAAAGCGATCCATTTCGTGCTCGATCAACCAGGGCCAACGGTCGTGCAACTGCCCACCACGTTCCGCAATCCAGATAATCAATCTCGGGTCATCCAGATGGCGCACCAACCAGCGGGCGAGGTGGAACATACAATCATCCCATTGGCTGCCAACGATGCCTCCGGAGACGAGCAGCATCATCGGTGCGCGGTCATAGGGCACAGGCCGCCGAACGAGGCTGAAGCGCAGCTTGGTGTCCACCTCATCTTGGGGCGGTACGCCAAAGCGGGCCAGATCGCTGTGCCCAAAGCGCTCATGCACGAAGGGCTCCAGCAGCCACTCCAGTGCAGGAGCAGGATTGAAGTCGGCGAATCGCTTGGCCGGTAACCCTGTTTTGTCCGATAAGGCCCACACCATTCGTCCTACGAAATCGTCCTGCTGCGTGCTGTCTTGTGGCTGGGCCATGGCGTGTTTGACGACGATAGCCTCTTTTCCTTGTACCCCGTCGCGGTAGGTGTCTGCCCAGACGTGGAGGGTTTGATGCAGCGCTGAATGGTCATGGCTGCCAGCAGGTACGGTGTAGAGGATGGGTGTGACGCCCTTGGCCTCCCACTCAATGGTCTTACGGTGCTCTTGCCCCGGCTCGCAATCACCAAGAGCCCAGGCCTGCGGTGTCACCTCGCCCAACATCCGGTCCGCTGCCAGCGCATCCATCATGTAGCGGAGCACTGGGTCGTTGATGCTGTAACCCACGAAGCAGACCACATAGTTGCGGAACAACTCGCTCACGAAGCGGGCCGCCCAGCGTTCCGTGAGGTACGCCAAGCCGAAATCACCGCTGGTGACGACTAGTCGATTCAGTGCAGTGTCGTCCGCCCTTTCGGGCAGCAGGCCATGCAGATAGACCAGCCCATTCCAACGGCTATTCTTCGGAATCGGGAGCATCGGGGCGGAATACGCTTGGAACGCTTGGCCCATACGTTTGGCCGCCACATGAAAGATGCGGTCAAAGTTGGTGGTCACCAAGCGCAGGGCACCCTCGCGGCTGCGTGCCAGGCGCAACAGCGCTGCCTGCGTGCTGGTGGCCCCCTTGCGGCGGAGTTTCGGTTTCAGCGCCTCTACCAGCTTACTTCGGACAGCCAGACGCTGGCCTGGAAGGCGACGCTCCAGTAAATCAAGTGTTGCGTCGAACTGGCCACGTTCGAAAGCATCTTTCTCAATATCTGAAAATACCGTCCCATTCAGTCGATAGATATCCTCCACCAGACCCTTGAATCCTGGCAGGCCAGCGGGATAGGAAATGCCCGCACCACAAAAAAATACCACACGCCCCTCCTCATGAGCCTGCAAGAGCTCATCCGGAATATCGGGACCGCTGGTTATGAACTGCATTCCTTCTATTTCCTATTCAATGCCCAGATGCACGGGCATAATCGCGGTTACTGGGAGTCTAATGCGGAGCACAGTTGCGGCCCATCGGGGACGTCCGGCGGCCATCGGCCGTGGAACTGCTGCGTTTCGTTATAACACGACCAATTTACCATGGAAATCCGGATTCAAAACGCATTTCAAAGCTCTCGGTAGGAGTGAATTTCTCGACTACGGGGAGGGAAAATGGGCACAAATTAAGTGCGGTTCGAATGTTCGCTTTTGTTTATGAGTGAACCTACCCTAGCTCATCTCGTCGCTGCGAAAAGGACCGCTTTCCAATGGAAGCAACTGCGGTATAGTCGGAATTCAAACTAATATACTGTTAGAGTGATAAGGATATCGGATGAGAGATATTGACGGAATTGAGAAAGTTGTTGAAAAGCTGAAGCCTCACTAAGACCAGATCGAGGAGCACTTCGCATCCGAGAACGAAAAGTTCAAAGCCTTACTGCAACACAACCACGATTTAGTGGGTCGGGTTCTAAAGTGCCACCTCATCATTGAACCACTACACATTCCGCGTAGGGAGGATCAGCACAAAATTCCTAAAAGATTCTTGGTTCGGTATGCTTAGACAAGACTATGAATATCAGAATAACTTTCAGGGTCGGTCGATGAACAAAATATTTTCTTACGTGGGAATTTTTATTGCTTTGATGGTTGCTGCCATAATTGTCGGACTGAGCAAAAAGGTTGGAGAGCACGCTTTCAAGCCTGAATCATCACCAAAGAGCGACGTAAAGTCCGCCTTGGTCCAAGGATTTAGAGAATCAGCTGATGAACTCAATCAGAGCCTCCCAAGCATGATTGACAAGGAGACTCGTTTGGATAGGGTCACAGTCGGATCTGACGCCGTGCTGACTTATCACTACACATTTCCAAATTATGAAGCTGAAAAATTAAGCAGTGACTGGATACGTACTGAACTTCGTCCGGGCGTCGTCAGACGTGTTTGTAATAACGAAGATATGAAGCCATCGCTTCAGTATGGTGGTATTTATTCATACTCATATTCGGGACGTGACCAGAAATTGATTGGATCATTTCAGGTTTCGAGGGGCGATTGTGGTTACGTTGCTATCACACCCTAGTTGATGCAGCGAGACCTAAATTCCTGTCACTGCGACTCAAGTTTGGACGGAACACTCACCCTGTTATCCGCCTTATTTTGCTGATTTTAGGTTTCAATCCGCTTTATTTACTTCACGATTTGGACTGTTATAAAACCAGCTATTCCTGGAAATCGGTGTTTTTCAAGTTAGTTGGCACTGATTCTTGATTTAAGCGGCGTCTTTTTCCACCGCACTCCTTTCCGGATTCAGAGTCGTTGGCCCAGCGGGCTCACAGTTCCTGATTGGGCGGCTTCCCCA
>Ga0307934_1002060_pt1 | contig 11225 bp, 9 predicted proteins | sample OrgLakmetageno90_FD_201838 | JGI IMG/M metagenome (GOLD analysis project Ga0307934, IMG submission 201838) | Saline water microbial communities from Organic Lake, Antarctica - #90 | ecosystem: Environmental > Aquatic > Non-marine Saline and Alkaline > Saline | place: Antarctica: Organic Lake... | reverse complement strand
CTCGGCCTCGTTCTCGCCGTAAAACACCAGGGGAATGTCGTACTTTGCCGCCACCTTCGGTGCGAGGGCTTTTTGCCCGAACATGAAGGCTTGAAACGGATGAAATAGTTTTTCAACTGCCACGCGAGTCAGGATTCTGTGAGTGAGTCCACTTGGGGTATAAAGTTCGTTATCAAAGCCTGCTTGAATCCAATGTGTAAAATTTCTAAGCCCCACATCTGTGTAGATATTTGGAGCCCAAGTAACCGTGAGGGGATTCATTCCATATTTATACCTAAGGACATGGGCAGCGTAGAAGCTATCCTTGCCGCCAGAGCCTGGAACAACGCAATCATAAGCTCCATCATCACGACGATACCGATCACACAACTCCCGCAATTGCGTCTCTCGTGAATCCCAATCAATAAGAAGATTCTTCTGCTCTGACATCAAACATGCGTCACAGACACCGTAAGAATTAAACCGAATTGTTGTTTTTTTCGTTTCCTTAGTGTTTTTGTATTCAACCGCAGAGTTCGGTCTTTGGTTTGAAATCACGCATCTCGTGCAGAATTTCACATCCTCAGGAAGGCCGAAGAGCGTTGTTTCACCATCTTGCATCTCTGATCTCCTACCTCATGCGTTACACAAGATCTTCTTGGAAAAAGGCTACTCGTCACTTGAGAAACTACTTCCTAAAGTAAGTGTATCGTTTCGAAAGTGACTTCTCTTCGTCGGCACTCGATAAACCCTAAAAGTCCCGCACTCTCTTGGCCCAGCCTAGTTTATAAAGTCTAGAAATGGTGAGACTTGCGATAGTTTCAGTTCATGAAAAAGCCCGCCTGTCCTTTTCCACTAGTGGGCCCAAAGTGGCCTGTGACTTGGATGTTTTTTGTTGTTAATGCCAAATCCCAATTGCTTCTTTTATTGCCCCATGGGGCGAATCTGTCTGTACCCTAGACGCCTGTCCAGCAGTTTGATAGGCGCTAAATCTTATTTCTCCAAATACTCGGTTGCTTGCGTACTCATATTTTAGCCTGCGGATTGATTCCTTGAGCAGTGATAGTTTGCTATGGTCGGCGATAGCTGCCCCCCCCTCGCAATAGCCCTCGGTTAGCTTCCTCGAATCTTTCGTAATAGCTGTGCATGCCAACGGTGGGTTTTCCTTTTTCAGTCAAAATTTTCATAGTCCTGCTGCCACTCTTGAGTGGCAGCAGGACTATTTTTGAAAATCATGGAACCAGTAGACGGTCTACCACAAGCCAGCAAATCTGAAGCCAAATAAAGTTGTGCTTTTTCGCAGGCCCGCGCAGTAAGGAGCTCGACGAATTTTCTTGCATTGCCCAGAGATAGAACAATTGCCGACCCACAGCTTCTGAGTTTCAGCGGGTCGGACGTCTTCAGTTGATTTAGTACTTTTGGACATTCGTCACTTCATTTTGAGAAACGATTTTTGCATTGCGAATAGACCTAGATCAATCGGTTGTTGATCAAGAATCTAAAGCAACCTACCAAGCATGCAACCCTCCATCGACGAATAGATTGTGGCCGGTAATGTACGAGGAGTCGTCAGACAACAGAAAGGTCACTGCACTTGCCACCTCAGAAGCTTCAGCCATTCTCCCAAGAGGCACTCTCGCCGAATATTTAGACTCAAAGACTCTATTTTGGCCGGACCTGATCCCCCCGGGCGTCACTGTGTTGACCCGCACCCCAGAAAAGCCCCAATACGTTGCTAGGTGGTTCGTGAGACCATGGACACCGGCCTTTGACGCGGTATAGCTAACGGGTGAGGAAATTTCCCTTCCAAGGTACTCCGACCCTTCGTAAATCCTCTGGTCAGGTCCCATCGTTGCTCCATAGATAGACGCAGTCTGCACAATTGAACCGTTCTTCCTAGAAGCCATAAGGGCCCCGACACCCCTCGCCATCAAAAACATTCCCCAGAGATTTGTTTGCATAATCTCCTTCCAGGTATTTTCTTCGTATTCTTCAACCGAGTCGAAGAACCGTTCGAGATCTGCGGTTTTTGTTGCAGCATTGTTGTGCAGCCCCGAAATTGGACCGACCGTATTCTCTATGAGTCTCAACGTCTTATCCACCTCATCTTTGTCCGAAACGTCGCACACAAAATGGTGAAGGTTATCCAACTCTTCGTTTTCTCTGCCCAAACTGACTGGCCCGACAATGTCAAGAGAGCAAACCCGCGACCCTGCCGCCAAGAGCTTTTCGATAACTGCAAGCCCTAAGATTCCACGGCCCCCAGTCACTATAATGATTTTTCCATCAAGGTTTCCCGACGTTGACACTATTTAACTTCCTTATTTCCATCTCTTCTTGAGATCAAGAAAGACACTAACTGGAAATCCAGCTCCGAGTCAATATCTAATGACCTCTCCGGCGGCATTTCAAACATCTCTGTCGATTGGTAAAAAAGCTTGGGATTCTTGAAAAATTCATTGCGATCCCAAACGTAGACAGAAGCATTCATGTCGAATGTTTTGGGTGCATCCTGTCTTCTAAATATAGGTGCGTCGCCCTCGAGTACTACTCCCCAAGTCTCACCACTGTGCTTCATCACCTGATTAAAATAGGGCGATCTTCGGGCTTCTGAAGCAGTAAAAACACTCGATAGCCGATTTGCCTCGAGCAAACTAACTGCTCCATCTATGTCCGTAATCAGCCTCAGGGGCGATGTAGCGTCAAGGTCGACAAGCGTGGAGAACTCGATCTGTAACAATTTCTCCACTTGCTCAACTGCATGAAAAATGGCAGGTAGCTTGGGGGACACATCGCCTGCAAGGCCTGCTGGTCTCTCGACTACTATTGCGCCTTCGTCTCTGGCAAGGTCCAGGAGGGTCGCGTCGTCACTAGAGACGGCGACGTGCGAAAACAGCCCAGAATCGAGTGCTTGACGGACTGAATGACTCACTAAAGGCACGCCGTCGAGAAGTCTTCCGTTTTTGCCCAATACCCCCTTAGACCCCCCCCGAACACAGATTGTACAGAGCCTACTCATGATAAAGACCCCGCTCGGAATTGAGAGCGCGTATCCTGTCAATAAAGTTTAAAGTTTTCATATTCTCCCTTAAGTCCGGGAGCGTATTTCCCCCATTGTTCAACCAATCCCGAAGCATAAGCTCATGCGTGGATGCGATTGTATTGAAAGCCAAAGCCCCAGAATCCGAGTCCACCCCCTTGCCAGAGATCAAATCTAGAGAAATCGTTCTATCCGCCTGTTGAATTACGAAGGTTCTTTCTTTCAGATGGGAAAGATAAGTTAAGTCCAGTGAGACCGTTGGGCCATTTTCATAACCGGCCAGCAGCTTCCAGCTGTCATCCGAATCTAAAGTGACGTGCCCCAGCCTTCCGCCCATTCCCTTCAGCACATCGGGCTCGCCAAATATTTTAAGAAAATAGTCAAGTTCGTGAGAAAGATCATACAGAACTCCCCCGCCCAGTGAGTTCGTCCGAGAATATTGACCTGGCCGATCCCAGTTAACTCTCCAATCACTCAAATTAGAGCGACATACGATAGATGCGGTCAAGGGTTTTTCGCTTGATATTGCGCCTCCGATGAATGCTATTCCCTCTAAGAACCTTAGGTTGTAAGCCACCCTAATATTCAGTCTTGACAGGCAACTCAAGTCATCTTCAGTCACTATTCCTGGTTTTTCGATGAGAATTTGACCGTCAAAGCTCGAATTAGCTATTTCCAAAAGGACCTCAGCGTGATTAGAAGACTCAGTCGCCACCACAATCAATTCGACGTCATCCCAACCTCGCTTCGAGGCCATTCGGTGCCATAGCTCGTCTGAGTCGGAACGCCTACTGAGAAGCCGAGTGTCGATCCCGAGATTCCTCAATACAGTCGCGTGCCGTGTGCCCGCAGAGCCCGCCCCTAGAACGACAGCAGTACGCGCCAAGGCTACTCCACGGCCCATTTGGATCTGACCCTCTCAAGATCCGCTAACTGACCTACGTCGTCCCAGGTCTCATGTATCGGGAAACCCACAACCTTTTTTGAAGCTTCCCGAATCGACCTCCCTACCAAGTCCGGCATGTCCAGATACTCATCCTCCTGAACCTCTAAAATCACACTGGCTTCCAAGCAATAAATACCTGCTGACACAAATTCACGCAGGACAGGCTTCTCTTCCAAGTCGGTTATGATACCGTTCCGAATTTTAGCAACACCAAAGGGCACTTGATGTAAATATTCTCTAACCCCAACCGTGATATTGGCCTCGGAGTCAGAGTGGAATTTTAAAAGTGACCTAAAATCGCAGGTAGTGACCAAGTCAGAATTGGCAACCAAGAAAGGACGGTCGATTTGTCCAGCCAAAAGACCAAGGGCACCGGCTGTTCCAAGCGGTTGATTTTCTCGGATGTAGGAGATGTGAACTCCGAGACGCTCTCCGGTACCGAGTCTTTCCTCAATTTGCAGCCCAAAATGATTAACAGAGATGAAGAAATCCACGAAACCTTGGTCTGCCATTCGGGAAATAAGGATCTCAATCATAGGTGTGCCCCCAATTTCGACAAGAGACTTGGGAATGCCCTCAGTAAGTGGCAAAAGTCGAGAGCCGCGCCCTCCTGCCATCAAAACAACAGGGATGTTCGTCATCTCACGCACGCTACCGGAACGAAAAAGTCCCGCTGGTCTCCGAAGGTCATCCAGCACAACGACAAATTCCACCTGATTAGTAGCCCGCGCCTCTCCTCTCCCCAGTTCTGTCTCAGAAATGATCTGAGGTGACTTGTTCATCGCCTCAACAGCTTCAGCATTTAGTTGGGCTCCATCCAGGATGGCTCTTCGGACATCTCCGTCCGTCACCGTCCCAACCAGTTCAGCGGAGTCGTTTACAATCAGGCATAATTTCTCGTTACTCAACTGAATCGCAGATATCACCTCAACTAAGGAGGCGGACTCATGCAGAGGGACGCAACTTAACTTAATCAACGCCAAAAGAATCTCCTAATCTCACTGCCGGGTTTCCCGCGTGAACCGGCATGGCGGGAAGATAGGCTAGCATCGCTTATCCTGGGTTCGGAACGTAAATCCCGACTGGGGGAGCTCCTACTCACCCACATTGTGTCCTGGTTCTCTTCGTACTTGGCCTCGACTACGTTTACTTTGTCTAGATAATCCTCCACGCTGCAGATTGGTTCGCGACTGATATCAGGGGAGGCTAAGGCTTCCGAACCTGCCTCAAATAGGAGCGCCTTCCTCACATCACCATCTGTCAAAACTCCAGTTAGTTTAACATCTTGGTCGACGAACATTGCAACCTGAAATAATCCTTGCCCAATCACTACCATGACTTCTCTGAAGTTAGAACAATCTTCGGCAGCCATGATGCTATCAAGTCGCTTGATTAGCATCACAGTGAGACTTTATCAATACGGTGAGGTTACCGATCATCAGTATCAGCATTTTGACCTTCCCTCTTGATGTTAATCCTTCAAAAAAACTGAAACAAATTACTGTCGGGTAGTCTCCTCGGCGGTCCACCAATTGCCCCCAAAAATACAGCCTCGGCTTTATCCTGATAAATTAGAATTTTCTTCCCACTTTTCTGATTATGAGTTTGTTTACTTATAAATTTTAAATTATATTTAGTACTTTTTACTGCGACTCCGAAGTGAAGGCCTTTCTGTTGTCCAGCACAATTACTTGGGAAACGGCCAAGGTGCGGTTGCAAAGCTGCTTGCTGCCCGTCGATTTGGAGAAATAACCCGAACACCTAGTTTAGGCACACCCACGCAAAACCTCCTTGGCACCGTTGCCGAAACCCACTCACAGATCGGTGGTCAGCCTCAATTAGGTGAGGGAAGTCTAGTCACATGTCTCTCAAACTATCGGGCTATTCCTTATGTAATCTCGCAACGCCCTACTCCCATAGAGGTCCCAGATGTGAACTGGCGATTCACCTTTACCTGTTCTTGCGGTCCTTAGGTTGTCTGTTGAAAAAATCTCACCCAGGGAAATATCACGGCTAGCGATTATCTGCTGCCTAGCTGCGGTTCTCGTATTCCACTCACTGGGTTGAGTTTTCTTTCGGCCACCCCCCAAAGCAATCTCTGTTCGCCTAATATCACGAACCATTTGAGATAACTCTCCGGGCTCAAGAGAGGCTCTGTGATCTGGGCCGGCCATAGAGCGGTCCAAAGTAAAGTGCTTCTCAATAATTTCAGCGCCTAAGGCCACTGCGGCCACTGGGATCAGCAGTCCCTCTGTATGATCAGAGTACCCAACGGACAATCCAAAGCTTTGCGAAAGGGTCTCAATCGCCCTGAGGTTTACTTCCTCCATGGGCGTCGGATATTGAGACGTGCAGTGAAGAAGGGATACCCTCTCTGGCCAATTCGCAGAACTGTCACTTCTGGACCAATAATTCCAGATTTCATTCAACGAAGTAGGTTTTCGACTGTGTGCATATCCCCAAAAAAGTATGGCCAGAGCCTGTTCTATCTCTCCAAGATTCGCCATGCCAGTGGACAGAATAATTCTTTTTCCCGTCTGCGCGAAAGCTAGCAGAAGTGGCCCATTTGTAATTTCACCAGACGGCACTTTGTAAAATGGGAGGCCCAAGGTTTCAAGAAAAGCCAGACTCTCGATATCAAATGCAGTAGAGATGAATTCGATGCCTAAGCCTTTCGCATGGGCCTGGAGCTCCGAGTGCCACTCGAATGGTAGCTCGAGGGTTGTCAGCATATCGAATTGTGATTCAAGAGCATTAGTGTTTTTACTCTGGTAATTCGCCTTGGGAGCGGTTGGCAGCGCGAGTCTACTAGCCTTAAAAGTTTGGAACTTCACGACATCCGCACCAGACTCGGCAGCTACCTCAATAAGTGAAAGAGCTTTCGACTTTTCACCGTTGTGATTGACTCCCGCCTCTGCGATGATCATTACACTCATTGGAATCGGTCCCCTACGCGTAAGTTTATATCGCTCGTAAAATCAACAACTTTGACAAAAGAGTCGCTTGTTTTTACCAACAGACCGGACGCATCTTTTCCAACGACGGCTCCAGGAATTCCTTTGTGAGATGGTGCGCCGGGAACCAAGTCTATTTTATTAATTTTTACTTCTTTCCCTCTTATGAAGGTCCTGGCACGCGGACCAGGACTTGATATCGCCCTCACGAAATTGAACACCTCTCTGGAAGATTGATTCCAGTTCAAGCTCTCATCCCCGTCCTCTCTTTGGCTACAGTAAAACCCAATTGAGTCAATCGTTTCTTGAAGAATTCTCTTTGAAGTCCCTGCAGAGATTTGCAGAAGGGACTTGTACAAAATTGCTGCGCAGTATTCGAAGGACCTTTCCAGAAGGGTCCCATAAGTATCCGAATCATCAATGTCGTAGGTCTCCTGAAGGACTATGTCACCCGTATCTATTCCGCCATCGACATAGTGCACAGTTACCCCGAACTCGTTTTCATCGTTTATGAGGGCCCAATTCAGAACATTTCTACCTCGGTAAGAGGGGAGTTTCCCCGCGTGACAGTTAATTATTCCCCTTTGGGGCAGGAGTATTAGGTCTTGCTTAAAAATTTGATTGAACGACATTGAAACAAAAATATCACTTTCAAACGCACCTAAGATTTCTCGGAAATCCTTGGAGTTAACGTTCTCGTGAACTAAAAATGGAATTCCCGACGCCTCAGCAAGTTTTCTTAGCTTAGGATCGGGGCTGTCAAATCTGGCACAAATAAAATCTACAGAGAACTTTTTATCAGCCAGAATTTTGTCTAAAGCACGATGGGACCAAGGTCCGTCGGCAAAATATCCAATACGCATCTAGGCTCCAAATTGTTACTACTAGAGTTTGGGGGTGCTGCTCAAGTGTAATGGGACGGGCAAGTAAGTCTGTACCAGAGAAACTTACGGACACGACCCCGGAACAGATTGGCCTCGAAGATCCTCCAAAATATTCATTTGGGCCCAAAGGGTCACTTTTGGCCGATCACTGTGCGGATCAGAGGCACCCCCATTGGGCTGGGTCTTCGGGAGTCCTCTCACTAACCTTCATCCCAAAAGATTTTTTTGCGAGAGATTGGGGCCGAGGAGACAATCACTTCCGCGATTTGAGAAGAAACAGTGAGACTTTTAGGTGTGTTGGGGATCGTTCGTCTTGTGCTGTCAAGTCCCGACCGAATTCTTCTCTCTATTAAAGCCGGATCAGGTCCGATGCCTGGCGAGATGGAACTCTCTCTGCCTTCTTGCCTAGAACCTAGAGTAACGATTGGAATCCCCACGAAGGGCGCTTCGTGGACGAGGCTCGAGGAGTTCCCGATGGCCACGTCACATGCCGTGAGCATCTCTAGATAGCCCTCTGGGCCAAAAGACTCAACGAAGAATGCCTTTGAAGAGTGCATGGAACAGTAGTGGATAATGATTTTTCGTAAGTCTTGGGATTCGGGATCCGCATTTGGGCCTGTGAAAATTAAGTTAAGGCCCTCGATTCTGTCGCACGCCTCTAAAAGGGCATGCAGGTGCTCCCCCGTTGACGGAGTGTCGAATTTTGCACCATGCATTGTTATGAGGGCAGTCTTGTCTCCCCAGATGAAGGAGAACCGCTCCGAAAGAAACTCCCTGGAAACCGAAACCGCTGAGGAAATACGATCCGTGACCAGAGGGCCAAAAAAGAAAACTGAGCCAGGTTGCTCTCCCATCTGGATAATTCTCTTTACTGACGATTCGGCTGCCGGGAAGTGAAGTGAACTTAATTTTGTGATTGCGTGTCTGTGGAGTTCATCCAATGCTCCAAGGGAAACCTCTCCGCCGTGGAAGTGGGCAATTGGGACCCCAAGTAGGCTGCAGGTGAAGGCGAACGTAACAGCCTCCGATCTGTCCCCAAGAACCAGAGCTAAATCAGGTTTCAGCGCATGTAGGACACCCGCAAGTTCAACTTGAAGATTCCCAAGGACAATGGCTGTTCCCAACTCCGAAAACTCAAATTGATTCATGGGTACCTCATGGACACTAACTGAGCCCCATTCGGACAACTCTTGCTCTACTGTGTGACCAAAGCTATCGTTCAGGTGAGTTCCAGTGACCAAGGCGTGGACTTCGAACTCGTCCCTACTGGACAGCTCGCGCGCTATGGGCGCCATAATTCCGGAGTCAGCGCGCGTTGATGTGAAAATAACTATTTTCATTGATTCAAGATTAGACCGGGAGACGATGGCAGGCAAAGAACTGAATTGCGAATCTCCCTTGCGTTTGCCAGAGTTGCGGCAGTGTTGTCTAGATATGGAAGCTGGTCTGATAGCAAATCCCACACCGGTCTGCACTGAATACCGATCGAGTGAGTCCCATCCAGCACCTGGTCCAGTGAACCTAAGTCTGGGCTCCTCAACTTGACAGCTATGAGCCAATTGTTTGGCTGCTGATCCGCTGGATTGTCCAAAAATTCGAAGAACTTAGCGTTTGCAAAAGCTTCCTTGTAGCGGTCGTGGAGAAGACGCTTTGCTTCAAGGATCTTGGGCAAGGACTGCATTTGAGCCACGCCAAGAGCTGCATTCAACGCTGGCATACGGAAATTCCAGCCAACCGCGTCGTGGCTGAATCTCCAGGGATGCGCAATCTTCGCGGTTGTTGAGAGGTGCCTCGCTTTACCTGCAAGCTCATCGGAATTAGTGAGCAAGGCTCCACCTCCACCCGTGGTGATGGTCTTGTTCCCGTTGAAGCTCAAAATTGCAACATGGCTTGAGCCAGGGTGTGCGCCTTCGCTAGAAAAGCTGCCCAGTGCTTCTGCAGCGTCTTCAACGATGGGGATCTTCCAGTCCGCAGCCAACTGTCTAATAGCGCCCAAATCGCAGAGTCGACCCAGAGCATGCATCGGAACAATAGCTGAAATCTTTGCCCCTGTTTCCTTTTGCCGCGGGCCGTCAGGACTCTTTGAGTATTCTCGTAGTAGCTCTTCAAGAGATTCTGAGGACATGCCCAGTGAAGAGCCAGGACTGAGGCTCACGCTGTCAACAAACACGGGTACCGCGCCCAGCAAAGATACAGCGTTTGCGGTCGCCATGAAGCTCATTGCGGGCACTACGACTTGATTCCCGGGCTCAACTCCAACTACTTTTAATGCCAACTGCAGAGCACTTGTTCCAGAAGAAGTGCTCACAGAATTCTTTACCCCCGACATCTCGCAGAGCAATCGTTCGAATTCTTGGACGGTCGGCCCCACAGAGCTTACAAACCCCGAATCCAGAACCAGTCCTATTTCCCTTCGAACGTTTTCCTCCAGATAGGGCTCGTGAAGAGGGATGGCTCTTTTGAGGCTCGCTTCACCAAGGGCTGCTGTTAGGCAGTCAATAACCTCCTGAACGAGCTCGGACTTCCTCGGCTTACTTGACATACGTCCCAGCTCGGAATCGACCATCTTCCACTAAGGGCCTCAGCCACTCCAAGGTCAGAGATAAGCCCTTTTTCAAGCCTTCGACGCCGGATAATTCGGGAGTCCAGCTCAAAAGGGCTTGAGCTTTTCTATTGTCGCTCAGGAGTCTTTCGACCTCAGACCCGGTGGGCCTTAGTCTTTCGGGATCAACATTTACTTCTATTCGCCTACCGACAACTTGCTCAACCAAAAGAACCAGATCGCCGATTGAAATCTCAAAACCCGTACCAAGATTTATCGTTTCACCTTCGACCCCTTCTGCATGCATCGCCGCAACAAAACCCGAAACAGTGTCATCGACGTATGTGAAATCTCTAGTCGGAAGCGTGGATCCAAGCAAAATCGATTCGGCGCCGCCAATTACTTGCGCCAATAAGGTTGGTATCACCGCTCTCAACGACTGTCTTGGCCCGAAAGTGTTGAAGGGCCGCAATGTCACCACAGGAAGATTAAACGAAGACCAATACGAATGAGCAAGGGCGTCGGCCCCAATCTTGGAGGCCGAATATGGAGACTGCCCTTGGAGTGGATGACTTTCTGAAATCGGCACATGTAGAGCAGTTCCGTAAACCTCAGACGTTGAGGTGTGCACAAACCTTTGAACGCCTGCCCGCTTGGAAGCATTGAGCATGTTCAGTGTTCCCATAACGTTCGTCTCCATATAAGAGTTCGGGGCCTGATAGGAGTGTGGGATTGCGATTAGTGCAGCCAGGTGAATGACAGACTCGGCATCTTCGACGAACGTATTCATTTGCTCAGAGTCTCGAACATCGCCAAACACTATTTCAAGACCATCGACCTTCTCGCTCTCCTCCAGCCAACCGACGGAATTGAAAGAATT
>Ga0307934_1002058_pt1 | contig 11235 bp, 10 predicted proteins | sample OrgLakmetageno90_FD_201838 | JGI IMG/M metagenome (GOLD analysis project Ga0307934, IMG submission 201838) | Saline water microbial communities from Organic Lake, Antarctica - #90 | ecosystem: Environmental > Aquatic > Non-marine Saline and Alkaline > Saline | place: Antarctica: Organic Lake... | reverse complement strand
TGAGAGTATAAGCTTCATAACCCTCAGATATGAGTCTTGCAACAGTACCAAAGCAGCCAAGCACCTCATCATCTGGATGAGCCGCAACTATTAGTATTCTTTTATTCATTTTTAATCACCTCAAACCTTCCTACTAGTTTATTACTTCTTAAGTGAACTTCACTAAACTCTATTTTTAGTCTTCCAACATCAACATAAGCCTTCGGATATCCCTCAGCATCTAACATACGAACACTATCATACATATCGATGATAGAATGCATATTGTGACTAGCTATATCGCTGTCTTCGTGCTTGCGTCTTTTAAACTCGACGACCTCTCCAGCCTGTGGTACCCCAACTAATTCATTGTTTAGGAAATTAGGTATCATTTTTTGAAATATGATTCTAGACAATTGCATAAAGTTCTCTTCGGCACTGCCAACACTGATATTAAAATCTTCTTTTAGATAAATATCTCCAGTATCCAAACCACTGGCAACTCTAAGAGCAGATATTTTAGTGTCATAAACCTTATTTATAATCAAATTTTGAAATGGGCTACCACCCCTACCATAAGGTAAATCAGTCATATGAAAAACTACGCAATTAAACATATTAAATATTTCTTTTTTTATAATCCATGACCAGTGTGGAAAAAATATATACCTAGGTTTAACTTCATTCAAATAATCTATAGTTAGATCATCTTTGTTCACAATCAAGTTGAATTTGTACTTATCACTATACAACCTCTTTAACTCAAAATAGTTTTCTATATTCCACTCTTTAACAGTTACCACGACTATATTTTCCAACCTATAATCTCCTACCCATAATATTTAACACATTATCTTTCAGTTGTCTAACATCTATTTTACTCAAAACCAAATGACTTTTGTTTAGTAAATACTTGTACATATCATCTTGATTATTAGCAGTTTTAATAGCTATAAATGGCGTTCCCATAAAAATAATTTCGTTAACTGTGACACTTGGTGTAACTATTGCAAAATCACTCTGATGCATTAATTTAGCTATTTGATTTGAGTTTACAAACAAACTAGCCCACGCCTTTTCATTACAATACTCTATAAGTTTCTGAAGATTGCTATTTGCTGATGTAGTTACTACATTAACATGTATATCGTCGAAATGATTTAGTACTTCTAAAATTTCTATATTAATATTACTATGATCAGCACCTCCCATTGCAACAAATATATTTTTCTTGGCACTTATTACTTTTGGTAGTTGCTTTTGAGTATAAAACTCTTCTCGGAGCAATGTGTATTCAGCTCCGCACCTAAGTTCACAATGTTTTGGCACCAATTCAAGATATCTTTTCTTATCTGCATTGATGTTATGATTTAGCAACTCATCGCAATAGTGTTTTTCATAAGTATCATCAACTACAAATATTTTAATATTAGGATTACTTTTTTTTATACCCTTCTCAAATTCGTAATCTATGCCATAGTGATCTATCACTAGCATGTCTATAGATAGTCTTTTGATCAGCCCATCTAATTCTTCTATAGAATTATCAGATAATGTATGTACGGCATATCCTGAATCTGCTATTTTAGCATTTAAATCACCATGTAAATCCATAGTTGCGAACATAACCTCATCTTGGAGGAATTGCTTAGCCAAGACCAAATCTCGCATAACATGCCCTGTGCCAATAGTTGATGAAGAGTCTGTTCGTATAAGTACATTCACTAGATGTCACCATTTCTTCTTAGAGCATCGTACATTATTTCAGCACGAATCCAATCCTCTGGAGTATCGATATCTTGCACACGATAATGTGGAATAAGACATGCTTTTGAGTGTTCTGCAAATATAAGCTTGTTATCTACAAAAAACTCTGGTTTTGCAATATAAAACATCCCAGCATCATGATATGCAGATTCTAAATCCTGAGACCTCTCCGTGAAATTTTCCGGCCAAAACATGCTAGGCACATTACTATCATCTAATTTAAATGATCGAAATATTGGGTAGCTAAATTCTGCAGCAGAAAAAACACATTTAGTATCTAATGTTAGTAGTTTTATAGACTCTGATATGTCATTCATTTTTACAAAAGGGGATGTAGCATATAGACAGCAAACTAGTTCAATAGTATCACCTTTTTGATTGAACCATTCAACAGCATGCTTGATAACATCCCCAGTGGTAGCGAAGTCATCTGATATGTCAGAAGGTCTCATAAAAGGAACTTCTGCACCATACTTCTTAGCAACCTCCGCTATCTCAACATCATCTGTTGACACTATGACTTTATCTAACATATTTGAGTTTAGAAGAGCTTCTATAGAATATGCAATAATAGGTTTGCCATGAAAATTCTTAATGTTTTTTTTAGGAATTCTTTTACTCCCACCTCTAGCAGGAATTATGGCTAAACGCATATTATAAGACCTCTTTTATTCTATCAACAACATATTGGATTTGCCCATCTGTCAAATCAGGATACATCGGTATACTAATAGCAGAACTATAATATTTCTCTGCATTTGGACAATACCCTTTCTTAAATCCCATATTTGCATAATATGGCTGCAGATGCACTGGCATATAATGAACATTAGCACCTATACCAGATTCTCTAAGATGTTCAAATATTCTCTTTCTATCTTTAGTTGCAACTTGAATAGGACAAAGATGCAAGCCGGAATACGAATCGCTAGACTGATATGGTAGGGTTACCCTGCTATCATTAGACAATAAAGTCACATACTTTGTTAGAACTTCATGTCTTTTTGCTACCAAAGAATCAAGTCTCTGCATTTGAGATAATCCTAATGCACACTGTAAATCTGTAATGCGATAATTATAACCAAGCTCTGTCATTTCATAGTACCAAGGACCTTCTGACTCTTTAGTCATTAAAGATTCATCTCTAGTCATACCATGAGTTCTAAGCAAAGCTATCTTATTAGCAAGTTTATCTGAGTTAGTAGTAAGCATACCACCCTCAGCAGTAGTGATAATTTTTACAGGATGAAAACTAAAAATAGTTATATCGGAATATTCACAAGATCCAATAGGATTATCGAGATATCTACCACCTATAGCATGAGCTGCATCTTCAACGATCGCAAAACCATATTCTTTTGATAATTCGTGAATTTTTTTCATATCACATGATTGGCCAGCAAAATGAACAGGCGCTACAACCTTGGGAAGCTTACCATGCTCTTTAGCTATTGCTAATTTGTCAGCCAATTTGTCTACAGACATATTATATGTTTCTGGACAAATATCTACAAAATCAACACTCGCTCCACACATGACAGCAGCATTAGCCGTAGATAAGAAAGTATTCGGTGATGTCCATACGATATCACCACTACCAACATCTAATGCCAAATACGCCAAATGTAAAGCACAGGTAGCATTTGCTACTGCAAAAGCAGACATCACACCACAGTAGTCTTTCACTGCACCTTCAAAAGCCGCAACAGTAGGACCTTGTGTCAAAAAGTCTGATTGCAAAACCTCTACTACAGCACCAACATCATCTGCCGATATGTTTTGCCTACCGTAAGGAATGAAATTCATATTACATCACCCTCATCATATCTAAAAATTGTTTATGACTTAACCACTCCGCATTATTACCAGAATTATATTCAAAACCTTGCTCCACGGGCTTACCTTGCTCAGCAATATTGTTCTTAGTAAAATCACAAGCATATCCAAATTGAATGGTCGGGCAAAGAACATAATGGTCATCAAACTCCAAAGTTAAATGAGAGTCATCAGAAGGACACATGATTTCATGCAATTTTTCACCAGGTCTGATACCTATAACTTTCAGAGATAAATTAGGTGCCATAGCTTTAGCTAATTCTGTCATGTACATCGATGCAATCTTAGGGACAAATATCTCCCCCCCTTGCATTCTTTCAAAATTTTTAAGAACAAAGTTAACACCATCTTCTAGCGTTATCAAAAATCTAGTCATTTTTTCGTGCGTAATTGGAAGCTCTTTTGCTCCACTGTCAACAAGATCTTGAAAGAATGGAATCACCGAACCTCGGCTACCCAAAACATTACCATATCTAACAACACTAAACCTCGTATCTCTATCGCCAACCATATTGTTAGCAGCAACAAAAAGCTTATCTGAAGCTAGCTTTGTAGCCCCATAAAGATTAATAGGGTTCGCTGCCTTATCGGTAGAAAGTGCCATCACTCTTTTAACATTACTATATATTGCAGCTTTAATTACATTTTCAGCCCCATGTATGTTTGTCTTTATGCACTCCATAGGGTTATACTCAGCAGCTGGAACTTGCTTTTGAGCAGCCGCATGAATTACATAGTCAACCTCATACATAGCCTCTTTGAGCCTATCTACATCCCTAACATCACCTATAAAATACCTCATACAAGGATTATTATATATCTGAGCCATTTCAAATTGCTTCAATTCATCACGACTAAAGATGATTATCTTTTTTGGGGTATATTTTGACAATATAACTTCCACATACTTCTTGCCGAAACTCCCTGTTCCACCAGTTATCAATATCACCTTATTATCAAACATTATTAAAAAATCCTTTTATTTATTTGCACTATTAATTTAAAACGGTGCCAAGAACACTCTTGCCGCAATAGCAATCTGGAATACAATCTGTGATATCGTCGCCATAATAGGTAACACTTCAGACATACCCTCATTCGGTATTATAACCTGATCACCAGGCTGTGGATATACAACTGGTGAAAATGGCCACAATATAGATGAGAATGTACTCAAATCAATCTGCTCTGCGGTCCCATCCTCATGAAGTAACAACACATAGCCACTGTTCGCCGTAGGAGTATAACCACCCACCATCTTCACATAGTCTTTGATCGACAGATTCTCAGCGTAGTTAACTGCCATTGGCGACATAACCTGACCACTTATCGTAACTACTTGATTCTCATTAGGTATATTGATCACATCACTATTTCTCAATGCAATCTGACCCCATCTTGCTTCAGCTCCAACTATGACTTGTCCTTTAGGCTTAACTTCTTTCGCCTTCTTTACAAATTCAGATACCAAACCAGCGTACTGCTGCTGCATTATCAAACCATCTTTTGTCAAAGCACTCTTCGTATATGCTTGTTGCTCCAAGTAGTTAAGGTTTGATGCAATCGCAGCCTTTTGAGCTTCTGCAACACTTTCTCTAAACAGTTGTAAATTCTTGATATTAGCATTAGACCTAAACTTCAGTCTATCCACTATATCAGACAAGCTAGTACCTATTGGCACCACAAACTGATGTGGGCCAAATATAGCTCCATTTACAGATACTGTAATCTCTTTGATATTCTGATCAGACATAAGAGTAACGGTCTCTCCACCATTAACCTTCTGATCACCAACCTCTGTTAATGGTATGTACCTGTTCTTAGGGTCTAACCCTCTAGTATCTTCTATCAATACATAAGTAGCATTTGGTTTTACACCAGCAAGATCTATAAGCTCTTTTAATTTAAAACCGTCATCTGTAATAGGCTCATATTCTGCAGGAACCTTTACTTCACCTAAAACCGTCACAGATGTCTTCTTAGCTCGAACAACTATACTGTCTCCTTGATGTAGTTGTGAAAAAGGGATAACTCCACTTAATAAAAAATTATAAAGATCTATAGACTCTATAACCATTCCATGTCTTACAAGATCTATACTTCTATAACTACCTTGCTCAGCAATAACACCACCAGACTTGCATAAAAAGTATAAAAGAGAGTCAGAAGACATACCATCATAAAGACCTGGTTTAGCTACATAGCCAGATACAAATACTTGTACAGGTTGTGCCCCTAAAAGATTGGCATACGCCGTTACATTTGATTTAAAAGTCTTTTTCAATGCGGTACTAATTACATCGTTTAACTGACTATTTGGAGTATTAGCAACATGTACAGGACCAACCTTTGGAATGAAAATGTTACCCTGGCTATCAACAATAGGATTATCAGAATAATCAACAGCTCCCCATACGCTTAAAGATATCTTGTCACCAGGGCTAATCAAATAACCTGGATTATAAAAAGCCATCTTCGGTAAGGTCATACATTGATCACTAAACAAGTTTGCACCAAAAGCTTTCATCTCTGTCAACTGACCTAAATGCTCCAAATCCAAAACCTTATTAGAGAATTTACCTCCAGTTTGATCTTGTATTACTGGCGGAGGCGTTGGCAGCTCTACATCTTCAATAGGTGGCTTTTTTGATGAACCATTCGTGTTTTGCATGAAGTTACCCTCAACATCATTTGCAAGGTCTTGTGTTGTAAGACCCACCACAGCATACATATTTATTGGCAACAAAATGCAACCAAGAAGCAAAGGTAAAGCGGAAATTAATTTTCTTGACATAAATCAGGTAGTTAAAAGTTAAAAAATACTGACTCCTATTTTATACTCTTAAAGAGAGTGTTACAATGGCAATTATATTATTAAAATTAAACAAATTCATGCACAGAACTTTTTCTGAGGCTCTCATCGAGCGTAAAGCTGTAATATGGGCATTATTTAACCGTGAGATCACAACTAGGCTAGGCGATAGTTACTTTAGCTACACTTGGCTAATTGTAGAACCGTTATTTTTTATCGGAATGTTTGCCTCTATGTTTTACTTTTTAGGAAGAAATACTGGGGAGATGCCTATTTTACTTTTTCTACTGACAGGAATTGTGCCATTTTTTTATTTTCGTAAAACAATACAATCTTGTGCAAATGTCATATCTTCCAACAAATCACTATTGTCTTACAGGCAGGTTAAGATCATCGATGCCGTGATGGCTAGAGTAATCCTAGAATCCACCATATCTATAATGACAGCTATTATCTGCAGCTTAATCATAATCTATCTTGATCAAGGCTCAAGAGTCTACTTTCCTTTACAAATAATTCTAGCGGTAAGTATGTTGGCGATACTTTCACTAGGTATCGGACTAATACTTGCAATTCTATCTTACTACTATATAGATTTAAACAAATTTACAGGCGTAGTTTTTAGGGTAATGTTTTTTACTTCAGGTGTTTTTTTTAGTTTAAGTGATTTTCCTAAGCAAATAGCTTACTACATCTCATTTAACCCTGCCCTTCAAGCCATTGAATTTATAAGAGCTTCATTCCACCAACAAACAACTCTCTCACCATACCTAAGCCTCTACTATCTTGAAAGTTTTTCAATTATAAGTTTAGCATTAGGTCTTGCGATGTACTATACCCAAAGAAACAACTTGTTAATGAACGATCGTTCGAGGTAGTGCAATGATAAAACTTATAAATGTCACTAAATATTACAGAATAAAAGATCATAAGCACTATATATTAAAGGATGTGTCATTTACTTTCCCAAAAGGGAAAAGCGTTGGTATATTTGGTTCAAATGGTGCAGGGAAATCAACTTTTTTAAGAATGCTTGGTGGTTTGGAGTATCCGAATTCTGGCAAGATAGTATCTACAAGCTCTATATCTTGGCCTGTAGGCTTATCTGCGGGTTTTCAAGGTAGTTTAACAGCCAGACAAAACATCAAATTTGTTTGTCAAATACACAATAAAAACAGAGTAGAAACTAAACAAATAATAGACTTCGTAAGTGATTTTGCAGAAATAGGTAAGTTTTTTGATATGCCAATAAAAACATATAGCTCTGGCATGAAGGGTAAGATAAATTTCGGTCTATCTATGGCATTTGATTTTGATTATTTTCTTATTGATGAGGTCACCGGTGTTGGAGACCCGTCATTTAAAGCAAAGTCAAAAAAACTTTTTGATAAAAAAAAGGAAGAGTCAAATATTATCATGGTTTCCCACAGCATGACTGAAATGAAAAAAAATGTAGATATTGGTGTCGTTTTAAAAGATGGGCAAATCAATATTTATGAAAATATAGATGAAGCCATAGAAGTATATAAATCCTAAATAGTAAAAAATGTAAAAAAATTAAGTGGTAAACATGAAATTACAAATAAAAAACAACCTTAAAGCAAAAGCTAGAAGCAAAAAACTACTAAGACTAGCTTACAGAAAAGTCAGCAGACTGTTAAAAACAAAATCTTTAAGAAACGATATTAAAATCAAATCTTCTAAATATTGTAAATATTCAGTCACAAAAGCTAAATCCATCCTAAAATTTTCTAAGAGAAATAGTTTTTTTACTTTTGTAATCATTCCTGTAATTATTTTAGGTATTTATTATGTGCTCTTCGCTTCACCACGCTATGAAAGCTCGGCTACCCTATCGTTAAGGCAAAACGATACTACTCCAGTTATTGATAGCTCTATGGGGGCTCTTCTGGGTGCTTCAACACCTAGCACTTCAAATAGTTACTTACTAATTGACTATATGCAATCAACCCAAATGTTCAGTCTCTTACAAAAGAGTATCAACATACAATCTATGTATAGCAACGCTCACATCGATCACATCTCAAAACTAAGTGGTAATGCCAACCTACAAGATGCTTTACGCTACTATAAAACCATGATTAGCACATACTACGACTTAGAATCTAACTCCATAGATATAAGTGCTCAGGCCTATAATGCTAAAGATGCGCAAAAAATTCTCCAAAATATCATAAAAAACTCTCAACAAGCTATAGACTATATAACTCAAACTTTAGCCAAAAATAGAATGAAATTCAGTAAAGAGCAATTAAATGATGTAAAGACAGATGCCCTAAAAGCTCAACAAAACTTAATTGATTTTCAGCATGACAAAGGAATTGTAGATCCCGAAGGTTCATACAGCTCAAAATCAACAGTTGTTAGCACACTCCAAGGTAAACTTGCTGAATCAGAAACTAAGCTCACTTCAATGAAGTATTACTTAGAGGACGATTCTTCTCAAGTCAAAGCTCTCAAACAAAATATCAAAGCGATTAAATCTCAAATACAAAAAGAGAAAAGTGAATTTTTAGATGAAAGTACAACCGATGAAGCACATGCTAAAGACTATATATCAAGCTACCAGTGGTTAAAACTAAATGCTGAATTTAAAATGACTGAATATAAAACGGCTTTGCAAGCTTATGAAACTTCAAGAATTGATGCATTAAGACAACAGAGCTATCTAGTAGAAGTGATCAAACCAACATTACCAGACTCCTCAAAATACCCAAGAGTTCTATATAACTTGCTTACTATATTTATATTACTAAGTCTTATTTATGGTATAGGTCGCATGGTTGTAACAATTATTATTGAACATCGTTAGGAAAAAATAATCCTAACTCTTCCTGCCATATTCTGCTATATTCTATATAAAGACATCATCTTCAACAAGAATTATGAACATCAATTTAAAAGAATTTATCCAATCAAATAAAATTAGTGAAAATTCTGATTTTATTTGTATAGAATTAAAAGCTTCAGAATGTCCAGACTATATCATAGACAAAATAATATATGCTCAACAAACTTCTTTTCAAGGACCAAAGCAAAAAATCAACCTCACTATTCGTGAAACAAATGACTCCTCATATACTCACATATTAGTATTTACAAAAACTGATTTCACTTTAGTAGGAGGGACCAAATTTTATTACCATAAGAAAAGCACCTATTTAAACACTTGCAAAAAATCTTATCTTGAGTATAGTTATCCTGGGTTTTACAAATATAATCATGATAGAGACTTTATCGAACTTGGTCGTACATATGTTATTAATTGCTATAGAAAAAATTATGCTTTAAGTACACTCTTATTCACAAGCTCTATGAATTCTATGATAAGATATTCAACTTTATTTATTGGATTGATGACATACGATCAAACAAAAAACTCTGACTTTATTAATAAATTATTTTTATCAGCTCTAACAAACAATCATTTTATTACTTCTGAATTCAAGGTACCTGATCCAAGATTCTCATGCATAGATAATACACTGAATAATGACGAGTATTTACAATACAATATTCAAGACATTAAGACTCTTCGCAATCTTCAAGAACAAATTTTATCAATAGCTAAAGAAAAAATAACTATGCCAACTTTACTAAAACAATATTATCAGGTTTTTGGAACTAAAACACTAGGACTATCAATAGGTAAATCATTTAATAATTTGATTGAGGTTTTTGCGTATACTGATCTAGCAACTATAAGCTATTCTCGTTTAAAATATTTTCTCACTGAAAAAAACTTAGAACTAATAAAATCAACTACAATTTATAAACCTCTTTCTTAGACTATAATCCAAACAAACTGTAATAACTACTTAGATGCCTGAAACTTAAAATACTTGCCAAACTCAAAATCTTCGTGAAATGTTCCCTCTAATTGAGTTGTTTTAACCATAGACTGATAAAACTTTTTAAACAAGTCTTGATTAACACAACTAGAACTCTTCCAAAAGTCATCTAAAGAATATTGTGAAGTAATCTCATTTATATCATAAAAAGCGTCTCCAAGAACTAAAGTTGGGATATTGTTTTTTAATGTTTCTATACCCATAGTGCTGTTAATTAGAATAACACCATTACATTTTTTATATAATTCAGATATGTCTGCCTCATGAAAATATATAACTCTTTCTGAAATTTCATAGTAAGTTGCAACTTTGTTTATAAACTTTTTATAATTGTTATATCCACGATCTCGAGGGTGATGCTTAAAAACAAGCATACTAGAACTATACGAATTTTTAGAAAATGACTTTACAATAGTATGAATAAACTCTTCTATGGAATTAAATTTTGACGCTCGAGTAACTTGAGAGTCAATACTGACCTGTAATGGAACCATAAATATATTATCAGAATCTAATAATTTTTTTCGTATACAGTATTCTGTAAATTTATATGTGTAATACCTGACATATCCTAAGACCTGTTTTAATAGGTAAGATGGTTTCGGCTGAAGTTTATGAGGCTGATCTGATATCTTATAACCATTAAGTGCATGCTGCATAAATGCAAGCACAGCATATATTTCATAGCGCTGTTTTTTCGACTCAATGTTTTTAGGTAGTTCAAAAATTTGTGGTAGCGAACTATAATAATTTTTATTTTTAGTAAGTGTAGATAAAGCATTAACATTTTTCTCTAGAGTAATATATCTCGGTCTGACATATCCAAGCTCAAAAACATTAACATCTACTCTAAGCTTAGATCCTAACTCTATAGCTATTCTATGCGGCAAAATAAAATTTCCATACATAAAGATATGTTTAATATTTTTTTCTCTTATAAACTTATCCAAGAATGTTTCAAATTCATTC
>Ga0307934_1002057_pt1 | contig 11236 bp, 12 predicted proteins | sample OrgLakmetageno90_FD_201838 | JGI IMG/M metagenome (GOLD analysis project Ga0307934, IMG submission 201838) | Saline water microbial communities from Organic Lake, Antarctica - #90 | ecosystem: Environmental > Aquatic > Non-marine Saline and Alkaline > Saline | place: Antarctica: Organic Lake... | reverse complement strand
CCCGAGCGGAATGACCCGTCGCCAGAATCGTCGCCTCCGCTAGAAACTCGCGACCATCCACAGTCGTCACCCCCCGAATTTTCCCGTCTGTAATCAGCAGATCGTTCACTTTGGTTTGGAAATGCACCTCACCACCGTGGTCGATGATGGATTGGCGCATTGCCTTGACGACGTTGGGCAGGAGATTGGAACCGATGTGCGGGTGCGCGTCGGTGAGGATTTTCACAGGCGCTCCATGCGCGACTAAAATACGATACACTTCCGCGACTGGGCCGCGCTTTTTCGCCCGTGTGTAGAGCTTACCATCGGAGAAGGTTCCCGCCCCACCCTCACCGAAGCAGTAATTGGAATCCTCGATCACACGTCCTTCTCGGAGAATGGGAGCGAGGTCGAAACGCCTTGCCGAAGCATCCTTGCCGCGCTCCAAAACAATGGGCTTCTGCCCAAGTTCCAAACAGCGCAGTGCCGCAAATAAGCCAGCCGGCCCGGCACCAATAATCAACACACGGCGGGCATTACCAGCCAAGACAGGAGCGCTCCAGACAGGGGTCAGCTCCTCGGGCAGCTCTTCGTTCACTGCTACTTCCAGCCGTAATTGAACTTTCACCTGCCTCTGCCGCGCATCAATGGAATGTTTGCGCAGCCGTATTCCTGAAATCTGTTCAGCGCTCACCGCGAGATGCATCGCCGCGGCTTGTTTACGCGCCTCCTCGCTCTCAGAGCGCTCCAGTGGCAACACGATGTCGATGGTATGAATCATCTTCTTGTTTCAGAACCCACAGCTGTCAGATCTCTCGCTTCTCGCCACGGTCGTTCACAGAAACAAACGTCACCTTGGTTTGGAAAACCGGAGCCGCCGGAGCCTGCCGCGCGTCACTCACTTCAACCTGATAGGTGACGGAAGTTTTCCCCTTTCGTGCGAGCGAACAATCAATCTTAAGAATCGTGCCATCACCCACACTTTTACGGAACTCGACCTTGTCCATCCCGATGGTCAAAAAATGACAATGCGGGAACTCGGCCGAAGCGGCAATCCAGGCCGCCTCGTCAACCCACGCAAGCATGCGCCCGCCGAAGAGTGAACCAAACTGGTTCAAGTCGGCGGGTAGAACCAGGTGGTGTGTTTCCAAAAGCGGAGTGGGTAAAGCTATTTAAACGGACGAGGACCTAGAATCTCCGGCGACGCTCTTGGTAAAGGAGCGCATCACCCGAGTAGTTGCCGGCACCTGAAAGCAGAATCGCGATTGCCGGAATCAAGAACAACAATGCCGGCTCTTTCGAGCCAGGCCCGCCGCTCATGAACCATGGGCCGGAACCGTGAATATTGAACGCCGCCACGACCATGGTGAAGCCGAAGATGAATGCTGCCGGTCGAGTGAGCAGACCAAAGATTATCAACACCGAACACCCGACTTCCGCACCAATCGTTGCCATCAGACTGATGGGATTGGACATGTATTTAAGCGGAAAGAAATCCGGAACCGGAAAGTCATTCTTTTTATCGGCGAAGTTCTGTAATTTACCAAGACCGTGTCCGAACAACATCAACAAGCCAGTGCCGATACGAAGAACCAAGAGGCCGAGAGAAGCGGTGGCGTCGCGCGTGCCGCAATCGAAGAGAAATTTTTTCATGATGAGGGAGTGGAGCTGTTTTTAGGAGAAATGGCGATTCGCTTAAGTCTGTCATCACCTGCTGGCGAGCTTGCTGAAACTTCCGTTTGATCGACAAGGACATTGTAAGCTAAACGGCGATAGTAGGCGTTGAGCGGGCGCATGCGGTAGGTTTTTCCTTGGGTTTTCACCAGCTCAACCAAATCCAATACTTCCTGTTGAAGCTGATCTTCTTGCATGGAGCGGAAATGTTCGCAATCGACTCTGACTCGCCCGGCATCTGGTGACTGACGGCGCAAGATACGATTCACAAGGTATTGAATATCGTCGAGGCGGTCACCATGCTTGCCAATGATTGTGTCTTTTTCCGAAGAAAAAATCTGCAAGCACGGGCCATCCTCTGTTTCCTCGATCTGAATTTCAGCCACGAGGCCGAGATGGCCGAGCATGGCGTCGAGAATTTTTTCGGCAGTTTCGGCGGCGTTCATGTGGTGACCTTAACTGAAAGCACGTGAGGGTCAACTTTCCCGCATTTTATATTGAAGCATACAAAATGAGACGGATGATGCCGGCATGTCCAATTTTCCCTGGCAGGAGGTATTCTCCTTCAAAACCTTTGATATTTTCAAAGTGCTGCTCACAGCGGTGATCATTTTGTTCGTGAACAAAATACAACTTTTCAGTGACAAGCTCTCCGCATTACTCATCGCACTGCCACTGACCTCCCTCCTCGCAATGATCTGGATGTGGCAGGGCGGGCAGACTTCTTCACGCATTGCTGGTCACGCTGAAGGAACTTTCTGGTTCGTGCTTCCGACTCTGCCAATGTTCCTGATTCTGCCATGGATGCTGCGCAACGGTTGGTCATTCTGGACCGCGCTTGGTGCCAATTGCATCTTAACAACCGGATTTTTCTGGCTCACAGTCGTCATTCTTAAAAAATTCGGTTTTGACCTCATGGGCTAATTTCTTGGGAAAACTGGTCTATTTGGGCCCAATAAGACAGTTTAGCCTTGCAAAGAAGCCGCTTCTTTGGTTTTACACCCAGCCCGTCTCTGAGATTAACCAATTTGTTTTGAGCGAAGAAGCCTTACCCCATGTTCCTGAGAACATTGTTTCTTTCGATCAAGCACGGCCAAACTCGCAACTTCCCGGCTCTACTATGAAAAGCGACCTTGTCGACCAAGCTTCCGAAATCGTCCAGGACCCATTGGTTCTGATCAACCTCGTGTCCCAAAGAGTTCGCCAACTCAATAGCGGGCGCTCTCCGCTCATTGAAACTCGCCCTAGCATGGGTGCGGCGGATATCGCGTTGACCGAGATCATCGAAGGCAAGCTCAAGCTTGTTGTGAAGCCGGCTCAAGCCTGATCACCGCCCTCTGAGGCTGTGATCCCCTGTCGCAGATGAGTGCTGAAATCGCCACCAACCGAAAGGCAGGTAGGGATTTTCATATTCTCGACAAATACGAAGCTGGACTTGAACTGAAAGGCACTGAGGTCAAATCGATCCGCGCCGGAAAAATCAACGTCTCCGATGCTTTTGCCCGTGTCGAGGGCCATCAAATCTTTCTCTACGGCTGTGATATCCAGCCGTGGCAGACCGCGGGAGAATGGTTCAACCATCTTTCAAAACGCCCCCGCCGCTTACTGCTGCATAAACGGGAAATCCTAAAGCTCTCCGCAGAGACCGCCATCCGTGGTTGCAGCCTTCCGCTGCTGCGCATGTATTGGAAAGATCGCCGGGTCAAAGTTGAAATCGGCGTCGGCAAAGGCAAAACACACTCTGATCAACGCCAGGATCTGAAGAAAAAGGTCGAGCTGCGCGAGGCTCAGCGCGAAATGTCGCGCTTCAACCAACGGTGAGTAAATTCTCTTATCTCAAGTATTGATTCCACAGCACGAACATTCAGAATCAAGCCCTTATCTTCACCCGAACCTAATGCCAGAAACCACTCCTGCGGCCAGCAATCACGTCATCCAACGCCTGATCGGCCAGCTCCGCAACCATCCCAAGCGGGTCGTCTTTACCGAGGGTGAAGACATTCGGGTGATCGAAGCCGCAGCCAAGCTGGTCGAACTGGAAGCCATCGCACCCATTCTTCTCGGCCGCCCCGAGCGCATCAACGCTCTCGCCAAGGAGCAAAATATCTCGATGGACCTCATCGGCGTGGTCAATCCCAAGGAGTCCTCCGATCTACCTCTGTTTCTCAAACGGGCGGAGAATATGGACCGTTACCGTGCAAACCAATACATGCACAACGAGGAGACGATCACACGTCCACATTACTTTGGCTCAATGATGGTTCAGTATGGCCACGCAGACGCCATCATCGGTGGCAACCAAGCCATCCCAGCATCCTACTTCCGAGCTCTGCTTCACAACATCAAGCCATTAAAAGAAGTAGGGCGCATCTTCGGCGTCACCATGTTGGTAGCAAAGCATTTTCCTCTCCTCGGAGACCGGCCCTTGTTTCTCGCCGATACAGGACTCATTCCCAATCCTGACGTTTCCGAGCTCTCAACCATCGCCATTGAGACGGGAAAGCTCGCTCTCCACATCCTTGGGGAAACACCGAATGTGACTCTTTTAAGCCATTCCACAAAAGGCAGCTCGACGACGGCAGAGGCTCAAAAAGTAGTCGCAGCCACAGCACTCGCCAAGGACCTCATCACCCGGCAGCTACTCGATATCAACCTCGATGGTGAACTCCAAGCAGACGTTGCGGTTGATCCCCAAGCTGCGGAAACCAAACTCCCCGACGCACCCAACCGCCGCCCAGCCGATGTTCTGGTTTTTCCAAACCTTGATGCCGCACACATCTCTCTCAAACTCCTTCAGCATCTCGGTGGCGCTCAAAATTATGGCCAGCTCATCCTCGGCCTTTCACGCCCCGCAGCTCAAGTCCCCAGAACTGCGAGCGTGGAGACGATTTTCGGCACTGCTGCCGCCGTCGCTGTGGAGGCGATCAAATACCACGAAATGCATCCTGAGAGTGATTTCTAATCCTAACGACCTTGAGTAACTCAGGTCACGGTAACGAACTTCTCTAAGAAGCCACCTTTCGCGCCTACCCGCCGCACATCTTTTTGGGGCTCAACTCCCTGAGAAAACACGATTTGGGTCTTTTCCAAGATTACTTGTTGCTCATCAGCAAAGCTCGCCTAGCTTGCCTCAGGTTACCCCTCAACTAACCGACGTCCCCCCCATGCGTCTTTTCGAAGCCACGTTTATTTTTCTTACTCTCCCCTGCCTGCAAGCCGCTACGGTTTCCACCGCAAGCAGCGCTTGGCAGGCGTATCCCAGTGGTCTTGAAGCAGATTCCAGTTCTGATCCGGTTCACCTAATAACCTCTGCTAATAGCCTTTCGAGTCCCTCAACTCCTGAAGAGGAAATGACTGGGAAAATGCTCTTAGGCATCGATACCGTTTCCGATTCAGACGCCATTGCGCCTCCCAGCAACGGTGATACAGCCTTTTTTGACCCGAGGCTTCCTGACTCGGAAGTTCTTGAAAGTGGGACAAAATCAAGCGGCACTCATCAGATCAGCCCAACGGATTACAACGCCCCAGCCACCAATACAGACTCAGATCTAACTTTACTGAGCATGACTGAAACCTTTTCAGCTCGTGCAGTTAACGGCAAAGATAAGGATAAACCTAATGGCAACGGCGGCGGGAATGGAACTGGCGGAACCAACGGCAACGGCGGGACTAATGGCAACGGTAACGGTAACGGAACTGGTGGAATCGACACAGGAACTGGCGGAACTAACGGCAATGGCGGAACTAATGGCAACGGTAACGGTAACGGAACTGGTGGAATCGACACAGGAGTTGGCGGAACTAACGGCAACGGCAACGGCAACGGCAACGGCAACGGCAACGGCAACGGAGGACCTGGCACCCCAGCCATCCCTGAACCAAGTTCTGCACTTCTCGTCCTACTCAGTATCGGGCTCGGGCTCCTCCATCGCAAACGAGACTAAATTAGAAATCACTCAGAGAACTTCGGAAATAAATCGCTCCTTTTCGAAGATAGAAAATTTCTCCGGCTCCTCACCAGTTCCAATGAACCGTGGCGAAATTTTTAGCTGATCGTAAATTGTAAACGCGATCCCGCCTTTTCCAGACCCGTCCAGCTTGGTCATGATCAGCCCATCGAGCGGACTCGCCTTGTGAAATTCTTTTGCCTGGTTGAGTGCGTTCATCCCGGTTGAAGCATCTACAACGAGCAACGTCATGTGCGGTGCGGTGTCATCCTGCTTTGCAATGGTGCGGCGGATTTTACCCAACTCCTCCATTAGGTTGTGCCGTGTGTGTATACGTCCTGCCGTGTCGCAGATTAGGAAGTCCGTGTTTTCAGCAATCGCTTGCCGATGAGCCTTAAAGCAAACCGAAGATGGATCCGCATTCAACTCGCCGCTCACTACAGGTATATCAAGCCTTTCCCCCCAGCGCTGAAGCTGGTCAACCGCAGCAGCACGAAAGGTATCAGCAGCAGCCAGCGTGACGCTATGCCCGCGTTGCTTAAGCCACAGCCCGAGCTTGGCGGAAGATGTCGTCTTCCCCGTCCCGTTCACACCCACCACGAGAATCACCGTCGGTTTCCCATCGGCTCTGGGGGCAATCTCTGGCGGGTCTTCTGGGAGTATTCCGGAAAGCCGCTTGCGCGTGACCTCCACCACATCCTGAGCCGTGACTTCACGGCCCAGATCAAAAAGCTCATCCGTGATGCCTATGCTGAGTTTCCCGCCGAGGTCGGCTGCAATAAGATTCGCCTCGAGTTCATCCCAATCAACGTCCGCTTGATCGGTGATGGTGTTAAAAAGCTTTTTGAAGAAACCTGCCATAGCTGGGAGCAGGCTAGTCAGGGGCGAGTCTTGGTCAATTGAAGATTGCCGCTGGATCGCAGGAAGGACTAAATCAGTGCGTGCCAGAAATCCGCGTCCTTTCAGATATCCTTGCCAGCCAAGTCGCGGCAGGCGAAGTCGTCGAGCGGCCTGCCAGTGTCGTTAAGGAATTGGTAGAAAACAGCCTCGATGCTGGTGCTCGGGAAGTGATGGTCGATATTGAAAGGGGCGGGGTAAATCTCATTCGCGTCAGCGACGACGGGAAAGGCATGTCCCGTGAAGATGCCCTGCTTTCCCTCGAGCGCCACGCAACCAGTAAACTCCGTAGCTCCGAGGACCTCGCAACAATCCTGACCCTTGGCTTCAGGGGCGAAGCAGTTCCCAGTATTGCCAGCGTAAGTAAGTTTCGTTTAATCACACGGCCAGCGGATTCACTGACCGGAACGGAGATAGTTGTCGATGGCGGGAAAGTCCGTGACGTCCGCGAATCCGGTGGAGCACCAGGCACGGTGATCGAAGCACGAAATTTATTCTTTAACATTCCGGCGAGGCGGAAGTTCATGCGCACCGAGAATACCGAAGCCGCGCATGTTGAGCAGCAGATCAGGTTACACGCGCTAGCTGCTCCAAAAGTCCGGTTCCGCTTCCGCAAGGACGACAGGACGGTTTTTGACCTTCCCGGTGTCGCACGCACTGCGGACCGAGTTAGACAATTGCTCGGTAATGAGCTGGGTGGAGAGCTAATGGAAATCCCCACCGGAACCGGCCCAGGTATGCGACTTGAGGGTTTTATCCTCCCTGCTCAGCACGCACGTAAAGGTCGCCGCCATCAATTTGTTTTTCTCAATGGAAGGCCCATCGAAGATGCCGCAGTCTCTAAGGGCTTGGCTGAAGGATTCCGAGGAAACCTTCAAGAAGGCCTGCATCCGGCAGCGTGGCTGTGGCTGGAAATGGAACCCCGGCTAGTGGACGTCAATGTCCACCCCGCGAAGAAAGAGGTTCGGTTCCACCGCCCCTTCGAGCTGCGGGAGCTCATTTCCCAATCCGTGACAAACTGCCTCCGCCCACCCCCGCTACCGGCCAAACCAGCGCCGCATCAGAATTCCTACGGTCAGCCTCCAGAAAGCACATCCGCGCCGGAGACGATTTCAGCCGAGCGTGGACCGTTGTTCCACCCGACTCAGAATGAATTCACGATGGCACCCGAGAGCAATGTGCCTCCTGATGCATCGTCATCGAAAGCACCTTCCTTCCGCCTCGTCGGCATGCTTCAGGATCGCTACGTGATTTTTGAAAGTGATGATGGCTTGGTTCTGTTTGATCCAAAAGCGGCGCAGGAACGAATTATTTTTGAACGCCTAACCAAAGCACGCGCTGCAGGAATGGAAACCCAGAGCCTCCTGGTTCCCGTTCTCATCGAGTTGGATCCACGCGATCTCGATATCTTGCTTCGTGAAAAGCTGGCCTTATTGGAAGCCGGCCTGGAGATCGAAGCCTTCGGCGGCAACACACTGCAATTGCGCAGTATTCCGGCCTTCTTGAAAATGGAGGATCCAAAGGCCTTCCTCGATGAAATTCTGGAGGAAACCCTACATGGTCCCGCCTCGGCTGGGAAATTCGCGTTTGAGCGCCTCTCCAGAATCATCGCCAGCAAGATTTCGAAACGCGTGGTTCCGCGCTTGATCGAAGCGCAAGAGCTGCTGGAAGAATTATTCGAATGCGATCTGCCCTACTGCGCCGCAGACGGCAGGCCAACCCTCACGGAATACAATCGCAAAGACATCGACCGCAGATTCGGCGTCGGCCGCGGATAGGCGCCATGTGCAGCTCCTCTTCACCACGATAAAACATCGCAGCCGCCAAAGTTTTCGCAGCTACTCCTTCAGCCCTGAAATTTTCTCCGCTCCCTCAATCTTCATAGCCGTCCATGGGTTCGGCTGAATCAGGTCAGCAAATGCCAGCGGTGCTGGCATGATACCCTCCGCACTGGAATCGTGGAACGACGCAATTACCGCCGATGGTGAGACGTGGGTGAGTGGCTTTGCGAGGTAGCCCGCCCCAAGCTCGACACCATCGCTCCGCCGGATTTCAAAATGAAGATGAGCGGGGTAATGATCGTTTCCCGTTCCTACCGTTCCTATCACTTCTCCGCGGGCAACCAGAGAACCGAGAATGATTTTTATGGAATCCAAGTGCGCATACATCGTGCGCAGCGGTTCTCCATTGGGAGTTCTGTGGGCTAGAATAATGGTCTTCCCCCAGCCCACTGACGGCTCACCGGCGAACACCACCAGCCCATCTCCTGCCGCAAATACAGGATCTCCCAGATCCGTATTCATCCCACCAATGCCATTCAGATCATCTCCCGTATGGTAGCCGCCGCGCTTCTCATTCAGTTCGAGAAATTCCTGTGCATTGTAAACCAACGCTCCGTTTTCTGAGCCCATCGGAGGGTCCATTTGCACCACCAATGGAATTTGATTCGCATCCCAAGCGGAGAGCAAATCAAAGCGATGATCCGGCCTCCCACTCTCCGGCATTACCAACGGAGTATCCGCATCTTGGAAGCCGATACGCTTCTCAACAGGGACCGGAGTTTCCGAACTTCTCCAGATCAAGAATCCAACCATACCCACGGCAATGCTCAAGGTAATCAGCAGACGAAAGGGTTTCATGGCAGTATTACGGCGGATTCCCTCTCCCAGTGCAACCGGAATGCATTGCCATGCGTTCGCTCTTGCGCGAAAGATCTGTCCATGGACCACCAACTCCGGAAATCCGTCGCCGCCCTCAAGCTCGAAAAAGTGGAGCGCCATATCTTCCTCTGCGCTCAGCCTACCGAAGCAAAATGCTGCGATCCTGCCGCAGGCGCGGAGTCTTGGAATTTCCTCAAAACGCGACTCAAGGAGCTCGGCCTCTCAGGTGTTGGCGAGCGTATAGTCCTTCGGACCAAGGCCGATTGCCTGCGTGTCTGCATGCGTGGACCAGTCGCGGTGGTCTACCCCGAGGGCGTCTGGTATCACTCCTGCACACCAGAGGTTTTAGAGCGCATCATCACCGAGCACCTAATCGGCGGGAAAATCGTAGACGAATTCTGCGCCAATATTTCGTGAGCCTCTCCCTGAGCCTCTCCGTGGCGCACGCGAACAAAATGCGCGGAGTGAGCCCAGCGCCAACCTAGAACTCTGCCCACCAATCGAAGTCTTCACGAGACACTAGGAAATCAGCTCTCTAACCAATCCTGGCCCCTGATAGACGAACGAGGTGTAGATCTGAACAAGATCCGCCCCTAGTTTAAATTTCTCCTCAGCGTCCGCCTTCGAGGAAATGCCGCCAACCCCGATGATAGGTATTTTCCCCGAGAATGCGGAAGCAAAGGCAGCGAGTGTTTGGTTGGATTTTTCAAATACCGGCTTACCTGACAATCCCCCGGCTTGCTGCGCCCAAGGATGATCGCTGACCAACTCACGATCCAAAGTGGTGTTTGTCGCAATCAAGCCATCCAGCCCACCATCCAGAAACGCTTTCGCCAGTTCCGATACTTGTTCTGCGGTCAGATCGGGAGCCACTTTGAAAAGAATCGGAACGTGTTTTTCATGTTCCTTAGCGAGCCTTTCTTGAGATTTTTTCAGCAATTCCAGCAAGCGCGCTGATGAATCCGCAGCCTGAAGATCTCGTAATCCCGGAGTGTTGGGCGAAGAAAGATTAACCGCAATATAGTCGGCCACCGGATACGCCTTTTCCAAGCAGGCAAGGTAATCGTCAGCCGCATTCTCGTTCGGTGTGTCTTTGTTTTTCCCGATGTTGAAACCAATCGGCCCGGTGAAGGACTTGTGCGCACGCACGTTTTCCACACCCTTATCGATCCCCGGATTATTGAAACCCATGCGGTTGATGATCGCCTCGTTCGGAATCAATCGGAACAAGCGTGGCTTGGGGTTCCCTAACTGAGGCCGCGGAGTGATCGTACCGATCTCCACAAACCCAAAACCCAGCCGACCAAGCGCATCAATGGTATTGCCCTCCTTGTCGAGGCCTGCGGCTAAACCAATGCGGTTGGGAAACTTTAGACCCATCAGCTCCACTGGCTCACTCTCTGGCAGAGGCTCCGAAAGCGCTTCTAAAATACCTGTTTTCTCCGCCATACGCAGCCCGAACATACTCGCGTGGTGCGCCACCTCGGCATCGAGAGAAAACAAAATCTTACGGGCGAAAGGATAAGCGGAATCGATCACATCGGAGAGAATGGATAATCTCCGCCGAACTGCAAACGCAGAAAGAATTTTTCAACACCACCCTAGATGCAAAGAGCAATCATCACCATTCACCATTCCCTCCTAGACTGTTTTCCAGATGGAATTGCCGAAAGGGCCGAGAACGAAATTTCAGAGCTCAAGGCGTGATGAGCGATCGGATGAACATCCGCGAGCGAAGAAAAACGCGGAGATCTGAGATTTCGGGCCGGAACTCATCTCTCCGCGTAGCGGCTGATTAACAAACCCCATCACTTTCGTTTTCGGCAAGGCCATCTGGAAAGCAGTCTAAATCGCGGTTTCTTTCTGGCAGGAAATGCCCTATCACCCACCCCGATGCATAACCGCCCGCCAAAGAAATTTGTCCCCACACCCTTTGAATACCATCAGGAGATTGATCTTCGTATTGATTCGCTGACCAATCTCGGCGCCGGAGTGGGCCGGGTAGATGGTTGGGTCGTGTTTGTCCCCTACGCCCTGCCCGGCGAGCTGGTGCGAACAAAGATTTTCCGGAATGACAAA
>Ga0307934_1002050_pt1 | contig 11260 bp, 11 predicted proteins | sample OrgLakmetageno90_FD_201838 | JGI IMG/M metagenome (GOLD analysis project Ga0307934, IMG submission 201838) | Saline water microbial communities from Organic Lake, Antarctica - #90 | ecosystem: Environmental > Aquatic > Non-marine Saline and Alkaline > Saline | place: Antarctica: Organic Lake... | reverse complement strand
GTCTCGATATTCATGGCCAGCATGCCCATCAATCACTGCTCCGCGCGGACACTCAGCGTGAATTAGTCGATATTGTCGCTGGTAATAAAGCACTGCTCAAACAACTTCGCCAGCAATATCGTGATTGGCAGCAACATCAGCAACAGCTGACAGATTTACAAAATCAGTCAACACAAAGCCAGGCACGTCTTGAACTACTGCAATATCAGGTCAGTGAAATGACTGAATTTGCGCTAACTGATGAAAAAATTCAGAACTGTCTGCAACAGCAACAGCAACTGGCCAACGCCGCTGAATTGATGCAAAGCAGCGAAAATGCGCTGCAGACTATTTTTGATCAGGAATCCGGCGCCGCCTACGATTTAATTGGCATTGCCGTTCGGGATTTGGAAAAACTGCAGGACGTTGAGCCCCGCTTTGCCGGCATTGTTGAAACGTTAAACAGCGCACTTATCAATCTGGATGAATCCGCCAGCAGCCTTCGTCACTATTTGGATCACAGTGATCTGGATCCTGAACAACTTGATGAAGTTGAACGTGAATTATCACAACTACATGATCTGGCACGCAAACATCATGTAGATATTGAACAGTTACCACAACACTTTCAGGCGCTGTCGGCAGAGTTGGACAGTTTGTCATCAGCCAGTCAGAATCTGGGCAGCTTAGAAAAACAGGTTTCTGCGGATCAAAAGGCCTGCCTGAACTTATGTCAGCAAATTCGTAAAAATCGCCAGGCATTCATTAAGGAGTTATCAAAGCAGATCACCTCATCAATACAGCAACTGGCAATGCCAGCCGGTAAGGTGGAATTTGTTATCACGCCCTACCCCGACGGTGAATTTTCGGAACATGGTGCGGATCAAGTGCAACTTAAGGTCACTACCAATCCGGGCCAGCCTGCCGGTGATTTGGCCAAAATAGCCTCTGGCGGTGAACTGGCACGGATCAGTCTTGCGATTCAGGTGGTAACGGCTGGCCAACGCACCGTGCCAACGTTAATATTTGATGAAGTGGATGTCGGTATCGGTGGCGGCGTTGCTGAAATTGTCGGCCAACATTTACGTTTACTGGCAAGTAGCCAACAAGTCATTTGTGTCACCCATTTACCGCAGGTAGCAGCGCAGGCACATCAGCAGTTGCAAGTGAGCAAAAAACTAACGGCCGACAATACCCATATCGAAATTCAGGAATTGGATCGGCCGCAGCGCGTCGAAGAAATCGCCCGGATGTTGGGCGGTATGCAATTGACCCAGACGACCCGATTACATGCCGAGGAAATGCTGGATCAGGCGCAACAGTTATGACATCTATTGCTGCTAGTTTTTCTGACAGCTTTTACAAATACCGTAGATGTACAAACTGTGATCGGTCATTTCATAACCCTTCTCTTTAGCAATGGCTTTCTGGCGCTGTTCAATCACCTCATCATAAAACTCTTCGATGCGGTTACATTTAACGCAAAACAAGTGATCGTGATGATCGCCGTCTTCCAGTTCAAAAACAGCATGGCCACCTTCGATACTCAGACGTGATACCAAACCTGCACCTTCAAACTGGGTCAGAACACGATATACCGTTGCCAAACCGATTTCTTCGCCCATTTCAAGTAACGCTTTATAAACATCTTCGGCGCTCATATGACGCAGTGCCGAATGTTCCATGATTTCCAGTACCTTGAGACGCGGCAGCGTCACCTTAAGACCGGCTTTTCTTAAATCCTGACTTTCCATTATGATTGTAGCCTCGTAGAAATGTTGCGAATAGCGTATCATCGCATTTTGGTCATCAACACAGATTTAAATACTAAATGAAAAGCCTCGTCATTTATAGCCTTTCACTGATGATTCTGGTGCTCAGTGGCTGCAGCAAAGATAAAATTCCCGGCGTTTACCGCATCGATATCCAACAAGGTAACGAAGTTACCCAGGAAATGATCGCCAGTCTAAAACCCGGCATGACTAAAACCCAGGTTAATTATGTGATGGGCACTCCTCTATTAATTGACACATTTCATCCGAATCGCTGGGACTATATCTATAGCTTTCAGCCGGGTAACGGTGATCGTCAACAACGCCGCATTACCCTGTTTTTCGATGATGCAGAGACATTAGATTACATCGAAGGCGATACCCGGGTCGTTGAAAAAATCGAACTCGCCGAAGAAGATCGTACTGAAACCAATGTAGTTGTGCCACTCAGTGAACGCAAAACCGGCTTCTTTGGCGGTTTGTTGAATATGATTGGTATCGGTGAAGCAGAAGTTGACATCATCGAAGACGACGAAGACAACAGCGATCCAGCCATGGAAAAACAAGCTGAATCTTTGCCAGGGTCGGCAGACAACACTGGCGACGACGCCATGTCGCCCGGTGAAAATACTGAAATGCAATAATAAAACGCCGCTTGTAAGCGGCGTTTTTATTTACTTCAGTGTATTTTCAAATTGCCCGCTTGCCGGGTTGTAAGACAACAGTTCACCCGCAGTCAGATCAAAATACCAGCCATGCAAACTAAGACTGCCGTTATCAACACGTTGACACACAAAATCAAAACCTAACAGATTCTTTAGTGAAACCAGCACTGCACGCTGTTCGCAGGCTTTTAATTGAGCGGCATCACTGTCTTCGCTATGATTGGTTTTGACCCATTCTTTCGCTTCCTGCGCAATTGACACCCAATGATGTATGAACTGAGAGTCATTCAAATCATCACTTTCCCATAGGCCCTTGATACCACCACAATTGGCGTGGCCCATGACGATAATATTTTCAACGTCCAGCCCCTTAACGGCGAATTCGATAGCAGAGCTGGTGCCATGATGATGTTGATCATTTTCACAAGGTGGTACCAGATTAGCGACATTACGCACCGTAAACAGATCACCGGGATCACAGTCAGTTAAAATTGCTGGGTCCACCCGTGAATCACAACAAGCCACCATTAGCGTTTTCGCAGGCTGACCGTTTTTCATGCTGTCATATAGCCCTTGATCATCGCCAAAATAACGTTGTTTAAAACGCTCAAAGCCTTCGATTAAAGCATCTGTTTGTGCCATTGTTATTGCCTTAAAAATTGCAAATGGGGATTCGTTTTTAATTCATGTGCGAGGGTTGTTACCGGCCCGTGACCACTGTGAACACGCAAGTGACCGGGTAAAGCCATTAATTTTTTCAGACTTTGCTGCGTGACATCAGCATCACCCATTGGCAAATCATATCGGCCAATACTGCCGGCAAATATGGTGTCACCGACAAAAATATCCCGATCATCGTAATAACATCCCTGCCCAGGTGTATGGCCAGGTGTTGAGATAAATTTTAAGGTTGTGTCACCAAGTTGCAGTTGATCGCCGTCATCAACATAGTGGTCTATTCGTCCGCATGGCCGGTTGAACGCTGGCTCGCCAAACCAGTCACCTTGTTGTGGCAAGATGGCAAATAAAGGCTGTTCCATACGCGGCAAATAGGTTGGCACATCATAATATTGCTGTAGTAAAGCAAGCGAACCTGCATGGTCCAAATGGCCATGTGTCAATAAAATCATACTGATTTTGGGTGCAGGATCCAGTAACTGCAATTGTTGCAATAAACCTTCCGATTCACCGGTATCAATTATTGCCGCGGATTGTGTAGCGGGATCGGTAATTAGGTAGGTGTTAACGTGAAAAGCGCCGACAGTAAAACATTGAACCTGCATTATTTACCCATCAATGTTTACCGTCAGCGCCTTCATTTTCTAACAAAACGTCATTAAATCAGTCTTGATTATCCCATTTTTTGCGGCTTTCACGAGCCACACGCATGTTATCTTCAAAATATTTGCGTTTAACATTTTGGGTGCGCACCAGATTGATATTAGCTTCCCACCATTTTTTCTTCAGGTCAGCATGCGGATCGGGATGCAGGTTGGCTTCATACCATTTTTTGTGGCTGATCCGTGCCTGTTCCAGATTCGCTTCGTACCATTTACGATCGGGTTCCATTTGTTCATCGCTGAACTCATACCAATGCTTATCCGTTGGCGTATGATCAAGATTAGCTTCATACCACTTGTGGGTTTGGCCGCGGGCTTTCTCAATATGAGCCGCCTGAAAACGTTTTTTCCAATCAGTATCACCCGCTTCTTTGAACTCGTACCAATGGGTATCAGTTGGTGTACTGTCCAAATTGGCTTCGTACCATTTATTACGAGTCGCCCGAACGCTATCCAGCGCTGAGCGCAAATTAGCTTCATACCATTTTTTCTTGGTATCTAGGTGCTTAACCAGATTCGCTTCAAACCAATGCGTTTCAACTGGTTTGGCCGGCCGCTGATTGGCTTCATACCATTTGCCTTTTTCACGGGCAATCTGGGTGTTATAGGCAAACCAATCATTTTTAACCTGACGAATACGCGTCAGTGATAAATTCGCTTCATACCATTTAAGTTTGATATCAGCATGTGGATCCGGATGAAGATTTGATTCATACCATTTTTCATGGCTGATCCGCGCTTGTTGAAGATTGGCCTCATACCATTTTTGTTTTGGTGCGGTTTTTTCATCACTGAATTCATACCAGTGTTTTTCACTGGGCGTATGATCCAGATTGGCTTCATACCATTTCATACGGTTTTCGCGCGCCTGACGCAGGCTTTCCAACTGCCACATACGTTTAGAATCAGTATGGCCTTTCTCACGGTAATCAAACCAGTGAGTTTGAGTTCGTGTCGTATCCAGATTGGCTTCATACCATTTACGGGTGGCACGAACACTTTCTACGGCACTGCGTAGATTGGCTTCATACCATTTTTTCTTGGTATCCAGATGCTTCACCAAATTCGCGCGGTACCAGGGTGTACCGTGATGTTGAACCGACTGCTTATTCGCTTTGTACCAAGGAATTTTTTTCATATTTTGTCGCACTGCATTCGCCTTCTGCCATTTGTCACGGATGCTGCTACTCGTCTCATGATTGTTAGCGTACCACTTTGTTTTAATATCTATTGTGCTACTCATAATCTTTACCTCTTAAGGTAGTTTCACAATTCGATAGTACCCCAGTTTGGCTTAGCACCACAAGAAAAACACGCCCTTGACAGTAGGTTATTTTTTACTATTCAAAGCAGTGCTGTTCGGCTTTAAGCCGCTGTAGCATGCGAACTTGTTGTTCGATATTTTCGGTGCGCCGAGCCTCTTTTTCATCCAGCAGAGTCGAATAAGCCAGATAACCAATGCCGAGCCATCCTTCCAGAAGCGGAATGCTGTCAAACGCAATGAGTGAGGTGGCCAGTTTATTACTGCCATCAGTGTAAAAATTGGGCTTGTAGGTATAGCGATAGGGATGCAATTCGTTAATTGCCCGATCCAGCTGATAACAATCATAACGCTGCTCCGCTTCAGCAGGTTTAACAACCGGTGGCTCGTAATATAATGGTTCAGTTGGCACCGGTGGCAGGGTCATTGCCTGAACTGGCAGCCAGACGGAATATATGAATAAACTGACAAAAAATATCTGTTTCATCGCAGTCACTCCGTAGTGATGATGTTATTAATTTTTAGCGACCAAATCATCAACTAGTTTAATCATCAGCATCAGGATTTTTATCTTGCTTATGAACATCCGCCCAAAGCTTCAATCGCGTCGCCACCAAAGCATTAAAACTTTGCGCCGGGTAAGCACCGTTTTCATCTGACAGACCAACTTCCAGCCCCGTTAACAATTGAATTGCTTCATCCACCTGCGCCACGCTGTATAAATGAAATTGACCGGCTTTGACCGCTTCAATGACATCTGTTTTCAGCATCAAATGTTGCTGATTACTGGCTGGTAAAATGACGCCCTGCTGACCGGTTAATCCTTGCATGCTGCAGACGTCAAAAAAGCCTTCTATTTTTTCATTGATACCACCCACTGCCTGCACTTCGCCGCGCTGATTCATTGAACCGGTTACTGCCAAATCCTGACGCAGTGGCATACGCGCTATCGCCGACAATAAAGCGCACAGTTCTGCCAGGGTGGCGCTATCACCATCAATTTCACCATAATTCTGCTCAAACACAATACTGGCCGACATTGATAGTGGTTTATCCTGTGCGTAATGGGCACCCAAATAGCCCGACAGGATCAACATCCCTTTGGCATGTAAACTGCCGCCCAGCTCCACTTCACGTTCGATATCTATAATCGTGTCATCACCAAAACGGGCATTGGCGGTGACCCTCGTCGGCTGGGCAAATTGAAAACTACCCACTGAAAAAACCGACAATGCATTGATCTGTCCGGTTTGTGTGCCTTGTAAATCCAACTGCAAAATACCGCGTTGAATTTGTTGATAAACCTCATCTCGAAGGCGATCCAGACGTTTTTCACGCTGGGAGATGGCCAGTTCCACGTGATTTCGGCCAATACTTGTTTGCTGTTGGGTCAGTGCCCAATAAGCCGATTCATGTAACAAATCAATCATATCCCCAACATGCAGCGATACTCGCTGCGCATCCTCGATATCGCGCGCAGCATGTTCAATCATTTTGGCCACGGCACTACGATGCATTGCCGGCAGGCCTTCGTCCTGAATACAATCCGCCAGCATTCGCGCATACAGAAAGTGATTGGCCGGTAACCGCTGCATATCGTCTTCAAAATCCGCCACCACTTTGAACAAACTGGCGAAATCCGGATCTAATTCGTATAACTCGTAATATAAATGCCGTTCACCGAGCAGGATCACTTTGATATCCAGCGGTATCGGTTCTGGTGCCAAAGATACGGTCGCTACTAACGAATAGGTTCGTTCCAGGTTTTCAAACTGTACTTCACTCGCTTTAAGCACCGCCTTCAAACCTTCCCAGGCAAACGGTTGCATCAATAACTGTTCAATATCAAGCACCAGAAAACCACCATTGGCGCGATGCACGGCGCCCGCCCGAATCAATGTAAAATCGGTGACTAAGGCACCCATCATCGCCATGTTTTCGACGCACCCCAATAACGATTGATGGTTAAGCTGATTCAGGTACACCACCGGGGCACCTTCTGTATCAGCATGATCAACTAATAAATTAATCTGGTATCGCCGTAGCCTGTTATCTTCGGCATTGCCCTCTTCGTTTATGCCCGTTTCTTTTAAAAACCAATCAACATTGGCATGTAAATCTTTGAGCATTTCATCAAAGTACAGTTGCAAACGTGCTGCTTGTGGATAGGCATGACGCAACACTTCGACTTGCCGGCTGATAACTTCAAGGGCGACTTCATCATTAAGTGCGGTGATTTTCTTTAAATGATCCCGCTCCCATTCGCGCAGCTCGAGCAGCGTATCCTGCAAACTGCCATGCAAATCGGCAATGGCTTCTTCGGTTGCCGCCTGCTCGGTCAGGGGCAATTCTTCAAAATCTTCTTCATGAAGCACTTCACCATCTCTTTTTGCCGCAAAGGCATAGCTGCCATCTTGCATTCGCAGCAAAACAATATCCCGGGCATCCGCAGCTTGCTGTAATGGCGCAAATAATCTGACCCGATACTGCCGGGCATGGGCTTCCAGCGCACGGATCCGTCCACGGTAATATTCATCGTCAAAGGCTTCTGGCAGCAGTTTTTCCAGCCGCCGGATACAGGTTTCAATATCCGTCCGCAGTTGTCGCCCCTGACCGGCAGGCAAAGCGACCGCGTAAGGGATTTGTGGTTCAGTAAAGTTGTGCAGATAAGCCCAATCTTGCGGCAATGGGCGCTGTTTAATAATCGGCGCCAGTACATTTTCCACCAGGGTATGTTTGCCGATGCCCTGCGCACCCATGACATAAAGGTTGTAGCCGCTGCTTTGCATATTCACCGCAAATTGCACGGCATCTTCTGCTCGCTGTTGGCCGATTAACCCCGGTAACGGTGTTAAATCACGCGTGCTTTCAAAGGGTAAATCATTTTCCTGACAAGCTTGATAGAGTTGTTCTGGGTTAAGGCGAATGGCTGACATACGGTTCTCTGGACGCAATTGTTGAATTTAGCTTAGGCTAGGCGCAAAGCTTAGGCAAACCTATCTGCTGGGAGTCATCAATGGCGAGCATGGAACACGAAGAAAAACGGCAATTTCAGCGGATGGCGCTGAGCAGTCAGCTGCATTTTCGCCGTGTCGGCGATAGCCAACTTTTTAAAGGCACAACAATGGATTTAAGTGCGACCGGTATGCGCTTTATTACCAGCGAAGTGCTGAACAGCGGCGAATTTTTGCAAATTGTCATCAACAGTCAGAACGCGCAGGTAGCACCCCTGGTTGCAGAAGGTCATGTCCTGCGTGCCGTGGCATTAACGGATGACGAAGATCGTTATGAAATTTCGCTAACGTTCACTGAATTGCGCTGATAATTACAGCCAATAGCTACTGCGCGTCATAACTTTTGAAACCACTGTCATCAGCTTTTGTACCGGCACTGGCAAGGGCACACCACCTGCTTGCATCGCTTGTTGACCATGATGGATTTCATCAGTTTGCATTTGTCTGAGCACAGCTTCACTGGCAGCATCTTCTGTATTGAGCTGACCCAGATGTTCATTCAAATGCGCTTCAACTTGTTTTTCGGTCTCAGCAACAAACCCCAGACTCCATTTATCTCCTGCCTTACCGGCCAGCGCACCTAACAAAAAGGAGCTTGTGTACCAGATAGGATTGAGTACGCTGCGATGGCCATTCAGCGCCGTCAGGCGTTGTTGACACCATATTAAATGATCATTTTCTTCGACCGCTGCTTGTTGCATGGCTTGACGCACATCTGGGAGGTTTGCGGTGAGTGCCTGCCCCTGGTACAACGCCTGTGCCGACACTTCACCGGCGTGATTCACCCGCATTAAAGCTGCGTTGTGGCGTCGCTGGGTTTCAGATAAAGCGGCTTCGGGCAATTTGGCAGCCGGACTTATACGACCACTGCACTGCGGTTTACCCCAGATAGTCGTCAGCGCTTTATCCAGCTCAAACACACATTTATCAGCAAAGTTAACTTGTCGTTGCATATCAGAATAATTCTACGCCGTGATTAAAAGCCAATGGCTGCTGGGCCAAGATCTTACCGCTCTGCAATAATTGACGATAACTGTGAACCTGATCCCGGCCATTTTCCTTAGCAAAATACAAAGCATCATCTGCCTGACCAATGACATCTGCCGGCGAGGATTGTTCGGCGACTTCAACAAAGCCAATACTGACCGTGACTTTATCCAGTTGCGGAAAAGGATGTTTAGCAACCATATTGCGAAGCCGCTCAAAGGCCAGCAAAGCATCGGTTTCATTGGCGGCTTTCAGCAATACCACAAACTCTTCGCCGCCATAGCGATATACCAAATCATCATCGCGAATGGCGCCAGAAGTCATCAACCGCGCCACCAAAATAATCACTTCGTCGCCATACAAATGACCATAATTGTCATTGATGAATTTGAAATTATCGATATCAATGACGCCTAGCCAGTGTTTGATGGCGTATTGGCGACGTCTCGAATCATTTGGTGAAGAACTCAGTTTATTCAGTTCATCACTTTGCTTGACCAAAATTTTGGTGATTTGCTCATCGAGGGTTTCACGGTTAAACAAGCTCGTAAGTTTGTCGCGCTGGGTTTTATCTATCAACGCCAGATAGTTAGCATAGACTTTGAGAATACCATGCACCAATCGCTGATCATTGTGCTCAGGCACCGTATCGCAGCCATGCAGCAAAATGGCAAAAATATCTCCATGGGAATCAAATGCCGGATACACCAGATGCCAGATACCGTCGTCATCCTGATATTGCTGAATGCTCTCCCCTTCGATGGCCGCATTCATAATATCTGACAACCAACTCACATCGGGATTCAAGGTTGGATTTTCGTCAGAAGAAACAATCACATCGTTAACGCAAAACGCCAACAGACTAATATCTTGGCCGTGTTGATGTTTCCGTACTCGAAACAACCGCAGCCCCTGCGCCGGAAATAATTCATTGAGGGTTTTTAACAGGCTTTTTTCCAACACCTGTCGATCATGATGACTGGTGATTTCCGCCAGATTGTCGACGATTCGAATACTACTGTGGCGGTGCTGCATAATCACGGTTCCTGTGGGCGCGGCAACCGGCGATTTTTAAGCTCGCCAGAAAACTGTTAAATCTGTCACAGTCTGCTGTTTAATTCAAGTCTAATAATGACTGCAAGTTAGTGTTTTTCGAGGATTTGTTTCAGCGTTGCCGCCAATTCATGGGGCTGGAATTTTGATACGTAAGCATCCGAACCAATACCCCGGCCCATCGCCTGATTAGCGACTGCTGTCAGCGAGGAATGCATAATAACTGGTAAATTGGTCATGCGTGGATCCGCTTTAATCTTCTGCGTCAGTACGTAGCCATCCATTTCCGGCATTTCAACGTCTGTTAGTACAACGCTGATTTCAGATTCGATTTTTCGACCGTCCTTCTCGCACTGGCTCGCTATTTTATCCAGCGTTATCCAAGCTTCCGCGCCGTTAACAACGCTCATATGATTGACACCTAACCGATCGAGGGTTTGCGCTACTTGTTTGCGCGCCACAGCCGAGTCATCAGCAAATAATACTTTGTATTGTTTGGCGTTATTGAGCTTGTCGATACCATCAAAGACGTTCTCATCATAAAAGCCGCCGGCATCGGCCAGGACTTTTTCAACATCCATGATCATCACCAGCCGTTTATCCGATAATTCGGCAACGGCTGTTACCAACCCGCCCAGGCGTTTGGAAATAAGTGGTGGTGGCGCTTTAACCTGCTGCCAGCTAAGCCGTTGAATGGTATCCACTGCCGACACCAAAAATCCCTGCACGTGGGTGTTATATTCGGTAATCATCAAAATGCGGGGTTTTTCTTTGGCGTTTAATTTGCAAAATTTCTGCAAATTAATAATCGGCACCATATCACCACGCAAGCTGACAAACCCCTCAATACCTTCAGGCATTTCCGGGGCACTGGTAATCTCGGGAAGATTGAGTACTTCGCGTACCTTGAAGACGTTAATACCGAACATTTCATTGCGGCCGGTTTCATCATTGGTGCCAAGGCTGAATAGCAGCACTTCTAAATGATTGGTACCCGCAAGCTTGGTGCGTTCGTCGATAGAGTCAATGAAGGTGGCCATCGCAGTTCTCGTCCGGAAATTAAAAACGGCATACCGCCGATGAAGCAGTTAACGGCGCAGTCCAGCAGAACTTGAATGACAAATCTGCAGCAACCTCAAGATAGCCTAAGGTACGCATTGCAGCAAGCGTTCAGGGATAAAACTTAACA
>Ga0307934_1002049_pt1 | contig 11268 bp, 10 predicted proteins | sample OrgLakmetageno90_FD_201838 | JGI IMG/M metagenome (GOLD analysis project Ga0307934, IMG submission 201838) | Saline water microbial communities from Organic Lake, Antarctica - #90 | ecosystem: Environmental > Aquatic > Non-marine Saline and Alkaline > Saline | place: Antarctica: Organic Lake... | reverse complement strand
AATCTTTTACAGCAGATATTAGTGTTGTTTCGGCTGTTTCATAAGAATCAAATAGAAAAGAATTTCCCTGATTCAAGTAATCTAATCCACCTCCTCGAAGGCCTTTGAATGCTACCACTTTTAAACCACATAATAGTGCTTCAGATATAACTCTCGATTCTCCTTCTAATCTTGAAAATAAGGTGAATACCTTGGATGATTGATAAAAGTGAATCAAAGAGTCTTGGGGCATGCCCAAGAAAGACATTTCTTTGCTGAGTTTAATAATTGTAAAAAGTTGTTTCTCTTTTGTGTCAAACATACTCATGTAATCTGCCATTAGATTTACATAAACGTTTTTTTCAGAATGACTAGGTGGAACAATTAAGAGAACTTTATAGTTCTGCCCACTCTCGTATATTTTCTTTACGGCATGAAGTAATTTGTCTAAGTTCTTAAAGTTTGCAGCTCTTGATACACATACAATATCCCAAAACTTTTTGTTGTCGGCAGGTTGAAAGTTCTTAGACATAAAGTTTCTACTGCAAAGCGGTATCGAGAACACATCATGATTTTTAGCAAACGTAACAGTCCCTTCTCCGGCCATGTAAAAGTCTATTAGAGGGTAAGCGGTTTCATTAGAGTGTTCCCATCCATAATGAATACCTAAGAAATAGTTTTCGGAAAGCTTAGTTAATTTGGATTTAAAGTACTTTTTGTAATCCTTGTTCTTGTATATTCGATCTACAATAGAATTGAAAAAGCCAAACCTAGTCTTTTTAAATCCTTTTGAAAAAAACTTTATCTCCTTGTGGGTGAATATGATTATACCCTTATTTGAAGTTGAGGGATGTTTGAAAATATGGGCCATTAAAATCTTTCTTTGATATCAAAAGTACAATCTTTAATCATTATTATTTGATAAATTTGAGGCGGAAAAGTTTATGTAGATTCTTTTGGATTATGCACCTTGAGATCACCACAAGTCCTACTCAAACTAAATTTTATAGATTATTCACACTTCCATAGCAAATACTTTATGGTACGAGTCGTTCTGTAGGTTCGTTAATTGGGAAAGGAAGTCAGACCATATTTAATAAAGCTTGATAAACATGGTAGAAAAAAAATTGGTTTACAGAGTGATCCGAGAACATCAAGATGCAAAATCAAAAACTCGAATAGGTAATTGGGAATAATTATAAAACAAGCGGGATTATCCTCGTTATTTAGTTATTTAGGTATTGGCCTAGGGTTTTTGAATGTTGCTATTTTAATGAACCACTGGCTTACTCCAGACGAGCTAGGCTTAAGAATTACATTAATTGATGTTAGTATAATCTTTACACAATTTGCTCAAGTAGGCTCTGCTAAGAGTTTGGTTCGCTTTTTTCCGTATTTCAAAAGAAAGACTCACAACGATAGAGGTTTGCTTTCTGTAGGAATTCTTTCTTGTCTTATAGGCTTTGTTATTACAGGCTTGTTGGTTTTCGTTTTTAAAGGTCAAATACTATCTGCATATGAAGAGAATAGTAAAATTTTAACAAATTACTTTTGGTTGGTTTTTCCAATCTCCTTTCTTTTACTTTACAATGAACTTTTTGACGCATACCTTCAAGCTCGGTCTGAAACGGTATTTACTTCATTTATAAAGAACGTATTGTTACGAGTCTTAACAACAATTAGTATTGTACTTTTTTACTTTGAGTTTTTAGATTTTGAAATGTTCTTATTATCAATTCTAGTTTTTTACTTTATCAATATTGTCCTATTGGTTGGGTATTTAAAAATAAAAGGAGAGATTTCTTTAAAAATCGATTACAAGTTATTTTCGAGACGATTTAGAAAAATATATTTTAACTATGGTGCTTTTGTAATATTATCTAGTATTTCAAGTTTAATGGCGAATAAAATTGACTCATTAATGCTAGGTTCAATGTTAGGTTTTGCATCAGTTGCAATTTATACCAATGCTGTTTTTTTTACCACACTTATTTACATTCCTTCAGGAACCATAGCAAAAATTTCTTTGCCTATACTATCCGAGTATTGGAGATTGAAACAAATTGATAAAATCAAGGAACTTTATCAAAAAACAGCCATCAGTCAATTTCTACTTGGCGGATCTATATTTATCTTGTTATGGTGTGGAATAGATTCTGTTTTTTTATTGCAAAAGCCTGAATATAGCGAAGGGAAGTATGTCTTGCTTTTATTGGGTTCTTCAAGAGCGTTGTCCCTAATAAGCGGAGTAAATGCTCAGATACTCTCCGTATCAAAATACTTTAGATATGATACTATTTCCATTCTTGCTTTAGGAGTTTTTACGGTGATTACAAACCTACTATTTATTCCAAGATGGGGGCTTATAGGTGCATCTGCAGCCACTTCGGTTTCTATTATTTTATTCGATTTTATTCGCATTATTATAGTTTACAGGAAAATTGGAATTCATCCATTCACAAGGGAGACCTTAAAGCTTGTTGGAATTTTTACCTTTGTTGGAGTTATCTTAATATCTGTTCCTAACTTAGAAAACATAATTCTTAATTCCATATTTAAGGGGTCAATATCAATGCTTGTAATTTTGTTTGGAACCGTTTATTTTAATATTTCAGAAGACTTCAATAGGTTGTTTTATAAGTACATAAAGAAATTAAATTTGTAATCTGGTGTATTAAATGGGAATAAATAAGAAGTTAGAACAGTATCAAAAAGGGAAATAATGCAGATTGATTATAGTCTAAAAATCAAATTTATCCATTTCGTATACCTCTAAATATCTACCTCCTCCTTGATTCTCTTCAACTCGCATTAAAGATTTCGGTAGATTGAATGGGCTCAAATTCAAGTTTAACTTTCTGAAAAAACCTGTTCGAATGTCCTTGTTTTCTGTTGCTCCAATATCATTGGTAATAATTAGGTATTTAGAGCCTGATTCTTTGATATTTTTTAATGCTGCGAGGCCATCATCGAATGAAAGATGGAATAGTACTTCCCTAAACAAAATAGCATCATATTTCTTAATCTTATCCGAAACTGCGTTTAGACTTATGAAGTCCACATTATCAGACGTGTAATTTTTTTTGTTCTCCTCAACGAGAAAGTCGACTATATCTGCCCCTGTGTAATTGCAATTTAATTTGAGCTTTTCCATCCAAAAGTAATCTCCACAACCTAGGTCTAATAGTGTTTTTATGTTCAGTTTTGTAATTATTTCAGGTAAAAAGATTCTTATGTTCTCAGTATTTAGCAAGTTGGAACCCGTACCTGACTTAGATTGTCCCTTTTGATGCCAAAAACCGGTTTTGTAAATGTTAGAAAATCGATCTTTAATGTCATCTGACTCAATAATGCTGTAGTATCTTTTCTTTCGATATATTTTAACGATTGGTTTTAGTAACCACGTTTTTTTTAGAAATTCCTTCATACTTTTTTGTTTACCGTTACAATATTCGTTAAAATATTGAATGAGTTAAAATTCATTAATAGGTTGCTTGTTAATCTGGCAGCTGTTTTATATTGTTGCAAGTATTTCTGAAATTCTATCATAGTCAATATTTTTAACAGTTGGTAAGTTCATGCCCAGTTTAGATATTTGTCGAGCATTTTTTGAAGAGAAGGAGTATTTAGAATAAACGGGCATTTCAGACAAACAGTAAAAGAACGGTCTAACATCTATATTGTTAGCAACTAGTTTTTCCATTACCTCTTTCCTCTTTTCAGTGGTGCAGCTCATCAGCCAAACAACTTTTCTATTTTGCCGATATGTTTTTTGCCATTTAAATAAGTTAAGATGATCTAAATGCTTGATATAATCTCTTTCAATTTGATCGTTGCGGTCTAAAATCCATTCAATTTTTTCCAGTTGTGCGCATCCAATCGCTGCTTGCAGGTTTGTCATTCGATAGTTGAATCCAATATCATCGTGCCAATACCGCTTTTCTTTACTCATTCCATGATCACGCAACTTTCTCATTTTTGTGTCTAATTCTTCCGAGTTTGTTACGCACATACCACCTTCACCAGTTGTAATTATTTTATTGGCAAAAAAGGAGAAAGTAGAAATATCTCCAAAACTACCAACTCGTTGACCTTTGAATTCTGCCCCATGTGCCTCAGCACAATCTTCAATAACCTTCAAATTGTGTTCATTAGCCAACTTCATAATCTTATCCATTTCACAAGCTTGCCCGTATACATGCACAGGAATGATGGCTTTCGTCTTAGAGGTAATTGCTTTCTCAATCTCTTCCGGAAAAATAGTCCAGGTAATCGGATCTACATCTACGATAACCGGTGTAGCGTTTGCGTAGAGTACTGCATTTATTGTAGCAGCAAAGGTCAAGTCTGGGACAATCACCTCGTCTCCAGGGCCAATTCCTAAAGCAACTAGCGCTAAGTGTATAGCTACAGTTCCATTGGAGGTGGCAACACCATGTTTGACGTTGCAAAAGTTTGAGAATTCATCTTCAAATCGATCAATGTATTTTCCTCTACTAGAAATCCAGGTTGATGAAAAAGCATCTAGTAAATACTCTAATTCTTTGTTCTCCAGAGTTGGTTCCGCTACAGGAGTGAACTTGGTTTTGTGTTTGTATTCAAAGAAGTCAATCAATTCTCCTTGGTCATTAACGATGGGCACGATGTTAATCTTGATATTCGTTTTCTTCAATAATGACTCAAAATTTTCTCCCTTGAGTGCTGAAACAAAATTTCCTAAATCTGATTGCTGTATTTCGTCTTCAAGACTTTTACCATCTAAAAGCAACCTTCTAAAATCTCCGTCAGTTACAATTCCAACAAGTTTGTTCGTGTCATCTTCAATAAAGGCAGTGCCGTAGGGCACTTCATTTATTGCTTCCAAAAGAGCTCTAAGATTCGAGCCAACTTTACAGGTTGATTTATTCATTTCGGTCATTTAATTTTTCTAGAATTCGGTATGTGTTTTTTATATTGTCCATGCCTGTATATACTTCAATGGTCACAACCTTCCCGGATTTCCAATTTCTCGCCAGAACACCATATAATTCAGAGTCTTCTGTTAGGCTTTGGTTTGAGTCGCTTTTTCCGTCGTTATCGCTGATGTGAAAATAGTCGGTCTGATTATATATTTTTTTGAATTCTTCTTCAAAGTTAAGCGAAAGAGTGTTACAACTTACTTTCAAATGAGCTGCATCAAGTAAAATACCGAGTCCGTTTGGTTTTTTGAATTGATCAGCGTTTTTGCTAGATGTAAAAAAGAAGGGATCTACTTGATCGAATGATTCATAGTTTGTTTTGGATAACACATTATTTTCGATATACAATTGAACTTGGTTGTTATTGTATTCATTAATAGAACTTAAATTGTTTTCAAATTGTTCAACTGCACTTTGCAAATCAAAAAGTTGAGCCTTATCAATTTTCTTTCCAATTTGATGCACAGGAATGTTGATTAGAAAACCGGCATGAAAAGCGTATTTCTCAGCATTGAGCGCTACCGACCAGTCAATTGCTTTTTTTACATGCTCCAAACTGTACGTCGAAATCTCTGAATCTAGGGAGGCTAAATTGAGTACAAAAGAATTGGCCGGAGTAGGGAAGTAGTTGTGCAGTAAGAAATTAATGTTGTAATCTTTTTTTAACTGAATGAGGCTATCAAGTGCGTTTTCATCGTAACGAGTTCCACCGGAGAGTTCAATGTTTTTAAAACCTTGATCAACTAAGGTTTTAACAGCATCTTCAATGTTAGTTGCTTTGACACAAGAGCTAGAGATATAAATCATGGTTGAATCAATTTAGCAGGAGCACCTACATACGTTCCTGGACTTAAAATGTCTTTCGTTACTACTGCACCAGCCCCAATAATTGCATGGTCACAAATAGAAACATTAGGCAATACTACTGCGCCCGCTCCAATGAAACAGTTGTTTCCAATCTTGGACCTGCCACAAATGGAGACATTTACTGTAACGATGCTATAGTCTCCTATAATAGATTCATGCTCTATTATGGTGCCAGAGTAAATAACGTTATGGCTTCCGATTTTTGCAGTTGGAGTGATGTAACAATTGGAAGAAATCTGATTAGCAGTTCCCAATAAAGTACTTTCAATATTTGCTTTAGGGTGAATCAGGTTTTCTGCTACTATTCTGTTTAAATACAGATTCGAGTATTTCACTTTTCCCTCTACATCACCTTTACTGACAATAACGGCCAACTCTTTTGGAATTTCCGCAAGAGGCTTTACGGAGTAACCCAAAATTTGTTCTCCTTCCGAGCGTATAACTTCATCGTATATACCCTCAATTTGGATACCTTGTAGTTCAAGAATATTAATTAGGGTTCTTGTGTGGCCACCTGCACCTACAATTACTACTGAACTCATAGGGCTATAATTTCATTTACTTGAAACGCTTTCTTTGCACGTTTACCAAAAACAGACGTATAATTAATCGGAGATATCCCCTCGCCGCCGGTGCGTTTTGCAATGACATTTTCATCTGAAAACAATTCACCTTCGAGAATTGCAGTTTTAGCAACTAAATTCTTCTGTAATGATTTTCTTGTTTTCAGTTCCGATGCGGTAGGAACTTTTTCAAAACGTCCTAAAAACTTTTCAATTCTTCTTACTTCTCTCACTAACTCTTTCAGCTCACTAGGATCTAGTGAAGCCAAGTGATCAGGGCCTTTGTCTGCTTTGTTAATGGTAAAGTGTTTTTCAATCATACAAACTCCCATTGGCAAGGCATATGGAGCAGCTCCAATTCCTATTGAATGGTCTGAATAACCGGTGAGGATTTTAAAGTTCTCTTGGAAGGTTTGAATCACATTGAGGTTCGCTTCATCATCTTGTATTGGATAATTTGCGGTGCATTGCATTAAAACAACATCTTTATTAAAGGGATGAATTTCTGCTAGAGCTGAACGAATTTCTTCCAAATAGGACATACCGGTTGATAAAAAAATCGGCTTTTTTGTTTGTGCTATTTTTTTTAAGAAAGGCAAATTTGTGGTGTCTGTCGATGCTACCTTATAAGCTACAACACCTATTTCTTCTAATTCTTTTAGACTCGTTTCATCAAAAGGGGTAATTAGAAATATGATGTTCTTTGCTTCGCAATACTCTTTTAGTTCTACATATTGATCTTTTTGCAACTCGAGCTTTTTGAGCATATCAGATTGTGACTCTGCCTTATCTGTTGTTTTTGTTTGGTAGGGAGCTTTTTTTACATTTTGAATAATAAGCTCACTCGTTCTAAATGCTTGAAATTTAACGGCATCAACTCCAGCCTCAACTGCAATATCCACTAACCTTTTTGCGAGGTCCATGTTGCCACCATGATTTACGCCTGCTTCTGCAATGATGAAGGTTTTGCCACTTCGCTGTAAAACATTATTCCCTATTCTAATGGTCTTGCTAAAATCCATATGTTATATTGTAGAAGGTATAAATTCTTTATTTTCAATTAATTGTTTCATCTGAATTTCTCCAAACTCCCAATCCAACGGTTCGTCCATTTCAAGTGCAGTATGTTCTGGCATGACATGAAAGCCAAATTTTCCAGAAATTCGACTCTTGTTCTTCACTATATTTTCGACCGAATTGATGTAGAACGCACCATTTTCAAGATAATAATTGTCAAAATCTTGTCTTCGTTGCCTTTTATCTAATTCAAAAGTTAATGGCTTTTTCTCTTCAGACCAGACTAACCTTTTGAAAGGGACTACAGCTAAAACGGAGTCAATCTCCTCTGATTCGTAAAGTGCAATTCCTTCTTCAAAATCTTTTCGTGTAGTAAAAGGGGAGGTTGCTTGGACGAGAATAAATCGGTCGTTGTTGCCTAATTCCCGGTGCGCTATGTATTCTAGCATCACGGACTCAGTCGATGACCCATCTTTTGCATTTTCATTGCTTCTCTTATAAATTTTAACTTTCTCAGAAATTGACGAAACTCGAGCAATTTCTTCACTGTCAGTAGCTACAATTATTTCATCGATAGCATCAATTCCAAGTAATTCAATAATATTCCAGTGAATTAATGGCTTGCCAAAAAAGGATTTAATATTCTTTCCTTTTATCGATTTGCTGCCACCCCTTGCGGGTATAAAAGCGATCGTTTTTCTCATAAAATCTATTATTACTCAAAGATATGGTTTTACATGAGTTTAATAAGTTATAAGTATAAAAAGAGAAGTAATTTTAAACTTAAATATCAATTCATTTGAACAACGAAACAGGACCAGTATTTATTGAGGGGGAGGTGAATGCAGAAACAGTTGGACGCTTTAAAGACCGCCGTCTTTTTTCAGCAACTGAAAATAAAAAATCACATATTTCTGCATTTCAATTGGGAGAGAATCAGGAAGATCAGCTGAAGCAGAAGGCCATCAATCAGGTGGTTCAATTTTACAATAGATTTGATTCTCTCTTTTTAAAATTGGAGAACTCAACAGGTTTAAATGTTTGGTTTTTAGAGCATTTCCGCATTAACTTTAGATTTATCGAGCGCTTAAAAACGCAAGAATTAAAAGTAGCTTTTTTGGCGGGTCACCCTGATGGAAAAATTATTCAGTCAGTTCCTAAAAAAACAAGTATTAAAAGTGGCAAACGGATTTTAAAAGAGATATTTTTTATCGTTCGAAATAGTTTAAGTCGGTCAAGAAAAATAAGTGGAACTATACTTTTTCATAATGAAGGAGGTACTAATTTCTCAGAGTCAGAACTTTTTGGCGAGCTCACGAATCATTTTCCGATTTTTAAAATTCGGTCAATTTTTGATTTAAAGCGGAGTTTGCCAAAGCGCTCTGTGTTTATTGATTTTCCTAATTCAGATGCCCTATTTTTAAAAACTATACTTTCTCCCAGTACGTGGTTTCAAATAAAGCAATTTAGGTTAGAATTGGAGTCTTTAATCGCTGCTGTTGAAAATCAATCGTTGAATTCGTTTGAGCGAGAAATAATAGACCATGTTAAGACTAAGAAAGCATTTTTTACCTTGATGTTTTTGAGGTTTTTGTCTTTCCGGAGGCTCTTTGAGGTTTCAAAAATTGAATCGATTGTATTAAGCGATGAAAACAGCCCGCAACAGAAGGTGATTCAGTATGCGGCGAAGAAAACTGCAGTCAATATTTTTGCGATTCAACACGGAGCAATTTACAATAATCATTTTGGGTATACCTACGGAAAGTACAACCACCCGCCAATTTTACCGGACGTAACTTTCACTTGGGGAGAATATTACAATGAAGTATTGCTTAAATATGGAGGGTACAAAACGGAGCAAGTTAAAGCTGTGGGGAGTTTACGAAAGTCGCGAACGCCAAAAAGTGGAAGTACTCCAAAAAATAAAAATTCATCCGTAGTGCTATTTGCAACCCAACCCATTCCAAACGAAACGTTGCGAAAACGATATTTGAAAGATGTTTTCAGCTGCTTCTTAGCATTAGAAAGAGAGCGCAATTATCAATTGATTGTAAGACCTCATCCCAATGAGAAGGATGATCAGTATTTTGTTAATGTGGCAAATGAAGTTGGTTTTAAAAACTATATAATTGAAAGAAATGTGGCCATGGAAGACCAATTCAATGCTTCTGATGTTTTAATTACCGCTTACTCAACTGTTGGAGCGGAATATGTAGAATACTTCAAGCCAATTATTGTTTTAGATTATTTGAAAGAGGATATAGCCGGATACGTTAAAGAAGGTATCGCCATTCCTGTGTACAATGGAAATGGATTGCAGAATGTATTTGAACAAAAAGTGATTGATATTAATTATGAAAAATACAACGAGTTTATTAATCGCTTTTTTTATTCTTCAGATGGAAAAGCAGCAGATCGGATTTTATTAAACCTTAACGGTAAGTGAATATTTGCCAATTTCATCTTTAATATCATTAGTTTCGTTTTATAAATTAAAAATGACTAGGCTACCTTTTATGAACCAGCTATTTATTATAGTTTCATGAATGATCGAACGAGTTATGAGGAGCTGATTGCTAGTTTTTTTATGAAATCCAAAAGGAGTTTATCACTTACGTCAAGTGTAATAAATAATGATCCACATTGTCTTTATTAATTAAAAGTTAAAACAACTTTTCAAATTTTTCTTTTGCCCTTTTATTGTATTGGTGCTTTAGAAAATAATAGTTGGTTAGGGCGTATCGGTTTCCGGTTGCTATAGGTGTTCCTCTATGCACGCCGCAGGTATCCACCAAAATTACTGAGCCTTTTTTCGCCGTAAAAACCTTACTAGAATAGTTTGGGTTCGATTTTAAAAATGCTTCTATTTCTTCTTCAGTGAACCTGTTATGGTGGGCAGAAAAGCCATTTTCCTTGATGGACTTCAGCACAGACTCTTTGTCGTGGGAGCCTAAAATGTACTCAAATGGACCATGGTCCTCGTCTACGTCGGTGAGGTATACTATACTTTTGTATTGCGTTTGGTATACACTATCCCTATGCCAGCCTCCACCCGAACCAAGGTTGTTTTTCTGAGCAGTAAGTTTGGCGCCTAATGTGTGAGAATTTATTAACTCACAGCCAGAATAAGCTTCACCTACTTGCTTTAGAAAAGGATCTGTATGGAACTCCTTGATGGTCTCTGAATACCTATGGGATGCAAAAACTCTAGCGTCAGATTTAACTCCATCATATTGAACGTTTATGGAGTCGTCATCAATCATATTGTCAATATGGGTGATGATTTCGTTACATCGATCTTCTGTGTAGTAATTGGGTAAAACTACAACGCCATTTTGCTTCAACTCAGATAAAAGCTGCTTTTGTTCGGGAGATACTTCGCTCAGAGGTTTTTTATTCATCATTTCCCTCATTTGCTCATAACGAATAAATGTACCTGCCTTTAAATAATCTGTTAGTGACATGTCTGTAATTTTCTACTAAATTAATGGTAATAATTACATTCTAGAAATAAAATATTGGAATTCAATGGAAGGAAATATTGGATTCTGTCTCGGTCAAATATGTTCTTTTTAATTAGAGTTGCTTCTATATAATTGCTTCTTCTTCTATCTTGTCTTCCAATGCTTTTATGCTCCCGGCTTGCTGGATACTTGCATTTAATTCAAAACCAACCAAGAGAACGTATGAGTTGAAATAAATCCAAAGCATAATGACGATAATCGTTCCAATGGAACCGTAGATCTTATCGTAATTTGCAAAATTGTCTACGTAATAACCAAATCCAAAAGAAACTAATAAAACCATGAGAGTGGCTAATGTTGAACCTGCTGAAAAGAAACGCCATTTCAATTTTCGGTTCCCTCCAATATAATAAATAAAAG
>Ga0307934_1002048_pt1 | contig 11269 bp, 6 predicted proteins | sample OrgLakmetageno90_FD_201838 | JGI IMG/M metagenome (GOLD analysis project Ga0307934, IMG submission 201838) | Saline water microbial communities from Organic Lake, Antarctica - #90 | ecosystem: Environmental > Aquatic > Non-marine Saline and Alkaline > Saline | place: Antarctica: Organic Lake... | reverse complement strand
CATTTATGTTTTAAGTTATTTTTTTTAGGCGTTTGGCAGAATTTCAGTAACGAATAGCGATAACAAAATACTGCTTTCGGCCATCGGCAACATGGATCACTACTTCGTCATCGACGGTTTTGCCGATTAAAGCGCGGGCGAGTGGTGAATCGACGCTGATATTGCCTTTTTCGTGGTCAATTTCATCGGGGCCGACGATGCGGTATTCGACTTCTTTACTGTCATCGGTTTCGAGCTTGATGTACGCTGCGAAGAAAACCCGCCCGGGATCATCGGGCATATCATGGATAACTTTCAGATCCGGAATCCGTTTTTGCAGATAGCGAATGCGCCGGTCCAATTCACGCAGTTCTTTTTTACGGTAAATATATTCGGCATTTTCACTGCGGTCACCCTCCGCCGCCGCTGCCGCCAAAGCTTGAACGACGACACGGCGGCGTTGCCAGCGCTCACTGAGTTCCTGATTCATCAAGAACATGCCATTGGGCGTAATGTAGGGTGAACTGGCCATCAGGCTGTGTGCAATGTCGCTTGCAGTTTGCTTTCATCAATTTGCGCTTGCAGTCGCGTCGCAATCAAACGCATATCGGTTTCGGCATTTTCCAGACAGCTGGTACCACCCGGCGATGGCGTCATATTAAAGACAATGCCAGTGCCGGGGTTGATTTTGGCTTCGCCAAGCATCAGCTTGGCATTCACCTTATCAATCAGTTGTGGCCGCACACCGCCATAGCCTTTGGCAAATTGCACATCTTTGAATTGTAATGACGGCACAATCTTGCGGGCTTCTTTTAAAAACAGCCAACGGCGCAGCAGCGGCACTTCAAACAGAAAGTTTTTGAAAATATAGTTGCGGATATCTTTCACCCGAAACAGATCCCAGAAGACTCTCAGTACCCGGCTATCTAATTTTAAGACCCGTAAGAACTCAAAAAACGTGCTGCTGTTATAACGCTCAAGTAACGGCAGCAATAACGCTGTCGGCCCGAAGCGGGTCTTGCCTTGGACTAACACATCAGGATCGCCATGCACCGCGGCAAATGGCAGTTTGTCATTTTGTACGGTATAAACTTTGCCGTTGAGTTTTTGCGGCGTGAAGTAAAAACTGCCCGCGACCGGCAGGCAGGAAAACTCTAATCCATAGCCCATTTGCTGGGCCAGCAATAAGCTGTGACCACCGGCAGAAACGACGACGCTGCGGGCTTTAATTACGCTGTCTTTGGTGATCAGTGAAAACACGCCATCCTGCTCGACGATATCTTCAACATGACTGTTAAATTGCACACTGAGTTGTTTATCGCTGTGTTTTTTGGCTTCACGAACAAATGCCTGCGATAACTGCTGGTAATCGACGGCGCTGTAATCATCCAGTACCGCAAGTGCCACACAAGGCTCCGGACGCATACCGCCGTTGACCATTACCACATTGGGCTCAACGGCACCGATATCGGATTTTTCCAGTAGTTTGATGGCGGGAAACACATCGCGGAAATTCTGATAACGCTGACGCAGCTGGCGGCATTCATTTTCGCCGACACCCAGTACCATCTTTGGATATTTGAAAATGATCTTGTCGACATCAGACAAACGCTTGGCAAAATTGACCAGCATCTGTGCGGCCGCTTTGACCTTGGTGGCTTTTTCCAAAGAATAGTTGGTTTCGATATCGCCGTAATGAATCGTCTGGCTGTTATTGCGGCTGTGCGAATTCACTTTGGCAACAGCATCGTATTTTTCGAGCAGCACGATATCGTTAATATCCGTGTATTCGGCCAGCATATATAACAATGCCGTACCGCAAACGCCACCGCCGACAACGGCGACCTGATGAATCTTATCTGTCATAGGAAATCCAGCTTAGGTCAGCCGGAAATTTTAACAAATTGCTGCTGGTTGCGTGGAAAAATCCACAAACTAAATCAGCTATTGCCACCTTCACGTTTACCACCAAACCGCGGGATATGTGACAGGATTTGCTGCAAATCCTGTTGACCCTTTTCAGCAACCGGTTTGAACTCGGCAGATTGTTGTAATTGCCGCACTTCCTGCATTAATTTATTAAGCGAGGCATTGTCCGGCAGAGGTAAGGCGGCAGCGGCTTCCAGGTGCGCAGAATTATCGGAATTTTCCGGTAACTGGCGTTGCAAGTCATTGACCTCTGACATTAAATCGTCGAGTTCATCTGACTGCGGTAACGGTGGTTGCGAGACTTCTTCGAAGCTGGCTATTTGTGATTCAGTCTCTAATCGTTCCTGCTCGGCCTGTGCCTGCTCGGCTGCCAGGGCTGCCGCAAAATCATCTGCCGATGTCGGCTCATCAATTGCCGGTGAAGCTTCTGCAGATGATTGGTTAGTGGGGACTTCGGGTAACTCATCACCTGTATTTTCTGAATTTTCTTCGCTTTCTAATGATGTTGAGGGTTCATTTTCCAGCGGCGCCATTGCTAAATCAGCAGCTTCATCCAACGCAGCATCAAAGTCTGCTGCTGGCTCAGCGTCTTGAGTGGTTTCTGGCTCATCAGCGGAAACGTCGGACTCATGTTCTTCAATTTCTGAAGGCTTTGGTTCATCGAATATTGGTGTTTCCGCTTCCGGCTCAACCAAGCCATCTTCGTTGTCTTGAGTTGGCTCGTTATCGGTTTGTTGTGTGACAACTTCTGCATCGTCCTGGATTATGCCACCCATATCATTTGTAGCAATGTCAGTAGTCGTATCAATGAGCTGCTGATCTTCAACTTCAGCCAACGCATCATCAACATCAAAGTCTGTTACTGCTGGCTCAGCATCTTGAATGGTTTCTGGCTCATCAGCGGAAACGTCGGACTCATGTTCTTCAATTTCTGAAGGCTTTGGTTCATCGAATATTGGTGTTTCCGCTGCCGGCTCAACCAAGCCATCTTCGCTGTCTTGAGTTGGCTCGTTATCGGTTTGTTGCGTAGCTACTTCTGCATCATCCTGAATTATGTCTTGCATAATTTCGGGCTGATTTTCTGTAGCGGTATCAGTTTCCGCAGACTGCTGATTTTCAGCTGCTTCAGAGATCTCGGGTTGCGGCCAACCAGCACTATCAAAAGATGCCGCATCATCAATGTCGGTGATTTCAGCTTCAGCGCTATCTGTTGTTTGATTAATATCGTCAGCCGGTTCTGCCGCCGATGGCATGGGGGCTGTTTTTGACGCCTTAAGCGCTGCTGTTTTCTCACGAAGCCGCTCGCGTAGTCTGGTCAGTTCATCCTGTTGATTAACGGATGTTGCTGGCACAGAGGGTTTCGACTCAATAGCTGTGGGCTCTGCTTCAGGTTCTAACGCTGCTTCTGGTTCCAGCTCTGCTTCTGGTTCTAACGCTGCTTCCGGCTCCAGCTCTGCTTCTGGCTCCAGCTCTGCTTCTGGCTCCAACTCTGCTTCCGGCTCCAGCTCTGCTTCCGGCTCCAGCTCTGCTTCCGGCTCCAGCTCTGCTTCTGGTTCCAGCTCTGCTTCTGGCTCCAGCTCTGCTTCTGGCTCCAACTCTGCTTCTGGCTCCAACTCTGCTTCTGGCTCCAACTCTGCTTCTGGCTCCAGCGCTGCTTCTGGCTCCAGCGCTGCTTCTGGCTCCAGCTCTGCTTCTGGCTCCAACTCTGCTTCTGGCTCCAACTCTGCTTCTGGCTCCAACTCTGCTTCTGGCTCCAGCGCTGCTTCTGGCTCCAGCTCTGCTTCTGGCTCCAACTCTGCTTCTGGCTCCAACTCTGCTTCTGGCTCCAACTCTGCTTCTGGCTCCAACTCTGCTTCTGGCTCCAACTCTGCTTCTGGCTCCGAAGATTTCATTAAATCTTCATCAAGCAATGCTTGATCGGACATCAAGCGAATGAGTTTATCTTCCTCAGTTTCTGATGCAGTTTCCGGTGGAAACGCGTTGGTGTCAGCTTCGGCTTCGGCTTCGGCTTCGGCTTCGGCTTCGGCTTCGGCTTCGGCTTCGGGGATTTGCGGTGCTATGTCATTAAACTCTGACTCTGCCACGTCGGCTTCAGGTGCTTGAAAACTGTCGGTATCAAAAACCGTATTATCCTCAGCATCAATAGTGTCGTTATTTGCCTCAGATGTTTCTGTCTTTGTTAAACCGTAAACCGGTGGTACAGATGACTGCCAGCTACTATTCATAAACTGCTTCAAGCATGATTTTTGCTTGGGTTCAGCAACGGTATCATCTGCTGGAATTTCGGTGGCTTCCGGTGTTATCAGTGGCTGTTTACCGTAAATATCCGGCACCGTTGGCTGCCAATCAGATTTAGCAAATGCACTGAGACTGGTTGCTTTGGTTGGCACAACCTCGGCTGCGGTTTCGCTAACGTCATCTGCTTGCTCGACAATTTCGTCTGGCAGTGATTCTGATGGCGGTGGTTCATTGTCAGAATCTAGCTGCACGTCATCAGCCAACGATTTCGCATCGATATCGTCAACTACATCCTCGGGTTCTGCCGGTATTTCCGAATCTACGGCAGACTCATCCTCATTAAGCGACTGATTCTGCTGATCATCGGCGAGTTCAATTTCAAAGCCGTCCAATAACTGATCGACTTCATCGGCATAAAGTTGGTTGAGGTCAACCGCAGGCGCTTCAATGTCATCCGGGGTCTCAGCTTTTTCTGCAGATTCAGCGATTTCAACTTCAATAACAGATTTGGGTTCTGGCGCACTCTCTGGTTCGGGAGTAGCCTCTTCTTCTGACGTAACGTCAGGATCGGACGGCTGATTTGCAGCCTGTGCTTCCAGTTCTTGCTGCAGACGACTGATGGTTGCTGTTAATTCAGCATTTTCGGCGGCCAGCTGTTGGACTTGCTGACGCTGGGCATCGTTGTCTTTGACCGGTGGCATTAAGGCCAAACCAGCATTTAGTAGCGATTCCATTTGATCTGGCAGGGCGTTGAGTGTTTTGCCATTCTGGGTAACAAACAGATTGAGCAGATTTTTGTGTAAATCACGTTCGCGCTGTTGCAATGCGTCAACTTCGCTTTCCAACGATTCGCCGTTCAAATCATATTGGCTTTGCAACATCACCGCTAATTGCTGGCGACGACCTTCGCGTTTTTGTTTGATGAGTTTGACTGCTTTGGCACTATCCTGGCGTAACTGTTTATTTTTTCGCATCAAGCGAACTAACAGCCAAACACATATCAGTGCAAAAATAGCGGCCAGTTCATAAGCCAGCCAGTGAAATACAGGATCCGCTAGTGACATTTACAACATCTCCGCAGGCGTGGGTGGCCGCTGATAACGCCGCCATAACCAAATGCCAGTCAGCAACAATATAAAGATAATGCCGTTACCTAGTAACAATAACATGGTCGGTGATAATGCCGGTTTTTCGGATGGCATATCTATCGATTTAATGATGTCATCGGTTTCCACGGGTTTGGGCACCTCAATGTCGGCAACATCTGAATCAACCGAAACCACTTGTTGATCATCTTTAATAGTCAACGTTCTGGGTTGCAGAAAGACGTCGCGACCGGCTGGCGTCAGTCCGCGAATTTGCAATGACAATTGATATTCAGTTTGTGGTTGCAGCTCTGTCAAAGTCAGTTGCCAGTGATTATCATCCTGACGCATGACGTTATAGGAAAACTCTTTACCATCCGCCGCACTTAATAGCGCGGTGATTTTCAGACTATTGATATCTAACAGGGCACTATCAGCGGTAATACTCAGCCTGTGACTTCGTTGTTCAGCATCTAATTGATTGACTTCAATATCCAGCGGTACGGCAACCACATTGATCGACTGCCGGCGTTGCCGCTCAAAGGTGGCGCTTTTGGCAGTGATGACAATGTCATTACGACCGGCGGAAAATAACTGGCCGAGTTCTGCACGATAAGCTGGCTGGCCTTGATCACGTTGTAGTTGACTGGTTAACATTTCGCCGTCGGGATCTTGTTGCTGTAACGTTGTTTCGACCAATTTCAGAAAATCTTGCCGTTCAATTGGTGTGTCATTTTCAGTCAATGTCGCGGACATATCAAAACGCTCACCGACCAGCACATTATTCGGTAATTCATTGGTTTGTAATTGCAGATCGGTGACCACCATAACCCGATTATCCGGGTCTAGTTGGGCGTCAATAAACCAGTCTCCGGCCATTGGTTGATCAATGGTGACCAGATCGTAATGTTTTTCATGTTGCCAGCGGATGCGGTCACCGCGATTTGCCTCTGTGAGTAGCTGTTGATCGGGTTGAACCAGCGTCGCAGCAGCTGAATCCGCATTGCGGAACACCAGCACCGTCATTTCATCAATGCTCTTATCGATACTGAAGTAATTATCTTTGATGGGCACACTATCTCGCTGTGTGGCTTGCTCAAACAGATGCAAAAATACCCGTTCCAGCTGATCCGCCGTGTCGACCTGACGATACCAACCATTGGTTTGGAGTGATAATTGCTCCAGTAACTCATGGTCGGCTGTCGCGGATAAGGCGATGGTATGCACTTTAAAGTGCAGTTTTTGTAGTTGCGGCAATAATTGGTCAATGATGCGTTGCCGGGATTGTTGGCTGGCTTTGTTACCGGCCTTTAAATCCACCAGACCGTCAGATAACAAAATAATGCTGCGCGGCCGGTCACTTTCTTCTTTGGCGTTGGCAATAGCATCTTTTAAGGCCTGTTCAATATTGGTAAACAGACCTTGTGAATGAATTTTTTCAGACTGCCGATTGGCGGTGTCACGCCAGTTATTATCAACTTCTTGCCAACGTACCAGCATGTTGACCTGCGATGCAAAAGTCCAGACACCGGCAGCACTTTCCGGGGGTAATAATCCGCTGAGCAGGCGTAAACCGGGCGCCCGCAAATTTTGCGGATCGTTGTTTTTCATACTGCCAGAAACGTCAATCACCACCCGGACATCAGGTGTCGCAGCGCTGACCGATAAAGGGAACAGCGCCGATAACATGCACAAAATCAGACAAATTGGCCGCATATAAAATGGTCCGTTTGCAGAATGTCATCTCCGGTGGCGAGACAAAATTCTGACATTTATTAATGTTGGAACCGTGACTATGCAGATTTTGTGCCGGTTTATCAGCCAATTATCTCGATTAGTTAAAGTAAATCCAGTCCGCGTTGCAAATCTGCCTGAATATCGACCACTGATTCCAGGCCCACCGAAAGCCGTAGCAAACCGTCAGAGATTCCCGCCTCCGCGCGGTCTTCCGGCGTCAAACGACCATGCGTTGTGGTGGCCGGATGGGTGATGGTTGATTTGGTATCACCCAGGTTGGCAGTGATCGAAATCCACTGCGTCGCATTAACAACCTTCCAGGCAGATTCTCGTCCACCGGCAATTTCAAACGCAATAATGCCGCCAAATGCCGATTGCTGTTTTGCCGCCAGCGCATGTTGCGGATGGCTTGGCAAACCGGCATAAAACACTTTGCTGACCTTAGGATGCTGATCCAACCAGGTGGCAATCTCTAATGCGGCAGCAGAATGCGCGTTCATACGCAAATCTAACGTTTCCAGCCCTTTCAGAAAGGTCCAGGCATTAAAGGCACTCATGGTTGGGCCGGCCGTTCGCAGGAAACCGTAGACCTCTTCCCCGACAAGCTGAGCATCCCCCACCACAGCGCCACCAACACAACGTCCCTGACCATCTATATATTTAGTGGCGGAATGAATAATAATATCGGTGCCAAAATTTAACGGCAGCTGCAATGCTGGTGTACAGAAACAGTTATCAACTATCAGCAAACAACCGTGTTGTTTCGCCAATGCTGATAATGCCGTCAAATCGGCGATTTCATTAAGTGGATTGGACGGTGTTTCCAAAAACAGTGCTTTGGTGTTGAGCTTAATGGCCCGCTCCCATGCAGCCAGATCGGTTAATGGCACATAATCGGTTTGCAGACCGAACTTGGTCAGGTATTTATCAAATAACACCCGGGTTGTGCCAAAAATGCTTCGCGACGAGACAATATGGTCACCTGCTGCGCACAAACCCATAAACGTCGCCAGGATTGCTGACATGCCGGATGCCGTAGCCACACAGGATTCGCCACCTTCTAAAGCAGCTAAACGCTGCTCAAAAGTACGTACTGTTGGATTGGTAAAACGCGAGTAAATATTGCCCTTCTCTTCGCCCGAAAAGCGCGCAGCCGCTTGCTCTGCGCTGTCGAACACAAAGCTTGAGGTAGGAAATATTGGCTCAGATTGCTCATTTTCTGCTGTGCGCAAATGGCCGGCACGCACTGCACGGGTGGCAAATCCTTTATCGCGAAAGTCTTCAGTCATGGTGGTTCTTTAGTTCGGAAAATCATTTGATTTTACCGGATAGCAGTGCATTACGCCTAGCAACACGCTGGTGCTTTTTTATATTCCGTCGTTTGACAAAGCGATCACCGACTCCTATAGTCTTCGCCTTGTTTCAGGTGCGTCTTGCTTCCAGCGAAGACGATAATCGGGAAGACGGTGCGTTTTTAGACAATGCCGTCACTGCCCCCGCAACGGTAAACGAGTTTGCCGCTGTCATCGGCCACTGTGCAATTGCATGGGAAGGCGACAGCGGTCAATGGCCAACGCCATTACTCGTGAGTCCGGAGACCGGCCTGTCACAATCTTCATGTCGCGGCGGGCGTACAGGAAAGTTTTTCTGATTGTTCAAACGATCGGGAAACGCCCTGCTGTACATGTGTTTCAGCTAACGCTATCGGGTTGGATAGCGTAATCAAAGGCGTATCCCATGCTTCTCCAAAAACCACTCTTAGTCCTCGCCATATCGGCAGCCATCATGCCTTATAAAGCAGTCAATGGCGCAGAAAATGATAAAACCCTCAAACCGCTGCTGGTTACGGCATCACGGCTTGGTGACATAAGCAATCAAGCAGCCAGTATCACCGTGATTAGCGCTGAAGATATTCGCCGTAGTCCGGCCAGAACATTACCGGATTTACTGGCTGAACAAGCCGGCGTTAGTATCGTCAGTACCAATGAACATGAAAATTCGGCCACTGTCGATATTCGCGGTTTTGGCGAAACAGCAGGACAAAATACCCTGATTTTGCTGGATGGTCGCCGACTCAATGATATTGATTTATCGAATGTAAATTATGCGGCCATTCCTTATCAGAATATTGAAAGAATCGAAATTATTCGTGGCAGTGGTGCTGTCTTATATGGCGATGGTGCCACCGGCGGTGTCATAAACATTATCAGTAAAAATCCTAAGAACATCGGGAATCGGGCCATCATCAGCACAACTGCAGGTAGTGATGATTATCTGGAAACCAATGCGTTTGGCTCTTTTGCTAACGAATTTATTGCTATCAATGCCAACATTAACCATATAGAAAGTGATGGTTACCGTGACAATAGCGAGTTTAAACAAAATAGTGGCCAGCTGGATTTTCGTATTCCACTCAGTGACGATGAGCTATATCTGCAGATAGGTAGCTATGACAACGAAACCGGTTTACCGGGCACACGCTCTGTTAATCCCACTACTGGCATCAATGAGCTACGTACCGATCGCGAAGGGACAAATTCACCAAATGACTGGGCAAAAGAACGTACCGAATATTTAACCACCGGCTACACCGCCAAACTCAGTGACAACGATATTCTGGTCATTGATGCGGGTTATCGCCAGCGTCAGCAAAAATCTCAGTTCGATTATGGTTTTGGTTTTGGCGATTATGCCGATACTGATTTAACAACCTTTTCCGTTACACCACGACTGATTATGAATCGGCAATTAGCCAACCGTGATATACAGTGGATCGCCGGTGTCGACTGGTATGACTATGATTATCAGTCTGATCGGGCAGATTTTCGCCGCAATAGCAATCAACCGGTTCATCAGCTGGATGTGCAACAACAAAGTCTGGCATTTTATGGCCAGGGTGATTTAGAACTAACTGCAAAAACGAACCTGACAGCCGGTGTCCGAACCCAGCAAGTTCGTTTAAAGGCGCGGGATCAATTTGATGCCAGTGCATCCGGTGGTGGATTTGGCTCCGAAGCGGCGCCTTCCAATCAAACCAACCGTGAGAATAGCTTTGAACTGGGTTTAAGCCATCAGTTCACTCAGACATTCTCTGGTTTTGTCCGTGGTGGTCGCAGTGCAAGATTTGGCACCGTCGATGAACTATTTCAGTTTGATTCGGGTTTTCAGCAAGTGTTTTCGATCCTGGAACCGCAAACGGCGCTCACAACTGAAGTCGGCTTCAAATATGATACGTCGCAATTTAGCAGTCAATTATCTGTTTTTAATCAAAATCTGACCGATGAAATTCGTTTTAACCCGGTCACCTTTCAGAATGAAAACCTTGATAAAACCAAACGTCAGGGACTGGAACTCAGTGCTCAGGCAAAACTAACTGAAACGTTAAGATTAAGCGCCGCATACAGTTATATTGATGCTGAATTCAGAGAAGGTGATTTAGATGGTAATCAGGTGCCGCTGGTACCAGAACATACCTATCATCTGGGTCTAACTGCTGACCTGCCTTGGCAGAGCATACTGTCAATTCATTGGAATTATACTGCCGCTACCCATTTTGCCAACGATATGCAAAATGATTTTGGTCGCAAAATACCCTCTTATCAAACCGTTGACTTGAAATTAGCCAAACAGCTGGATGCACTTGAAGTGGCATTACAAATCAATAATTTATTTGATGAGGAATATTATAATTTCGGCATTAACGGCAGTGCGACAGTGGGTAACTATAATGCCTATCCGTTACCGGAACGAACCATGCAGGTGTCGGTCAGTTATCAATTTGATTAACAATAAACGCCCCTTTCCAGGGCGTTTTTGCTATGTATCAGACAAAAGCTTAGGCTGACTAAATCGAACTCTAATTGACCACGGAAACGTTATGAATGACTTAGCAAAAAACCAACGCCATCAGCAACGCATGCAAAAACAAAAGCAGGTTGTTGATACACAAATCCAACAAGCAGATAAAGACAAAGGGCTATTGTTGTGCATAACTGGTAATGGCAAAGGCAAAAGCTCCTCTGGCTTTGGCATGATTGCCCGGGCGTTAGGGCACGATATGCAGGTGGGCATTGTGCAGTTTATTAAAGGCGCGATGAGTACCGGTGAGGAAGCATTTTACCGGCGTTTTCCGGAGCAGGTCAGTTACCATGTGGTCGGCGATGGCTTTACCTGGGACACCCAAAATCTGGAGCAGGATAAACGTTCCGCAGAAAAAGGCTGGGCGATTGTCAAAGATATGTTGGCCGATCCCAATATCAGTGTGATTTTGCTGGATGAGTTAAATATTGTCTTAAAAATGC
>Ga0307934_1002044_pt1 | contig 11292 bp, 8 predicted proteins | sample OrgLakmetageno90_FD_201838 | JGI IMG/M metagenome (GOLD analysis project Ga0307934, IMG submission 201838) | Saline water microbial communities from Organic Lake, Antarctica - #90 | ecosystem: Environmental > Aquatic > Non-marine Saline and Alkaline > Saline | place: Antarctica: Organic Lake... | reverse complement strand
GCTAAAACATAGTCGCCAATCCATATTGGAATATGCTTTCCGTTAAACGGATGAATAGCGTAAGAGCCAGTAAAAGCTCCCGTAATCTTTTTCACTTCCGTTTGTCTTTCTCGCTCAGATCGCGACGCAGCATATTTTACATACGCCTCAATTTCTTCTTTTTGACTTGGAGTAGTTAACTCCTCCACGTATTCGTGTTCTGGAGCAATTACCATAAACGAAACCCCAAAAATGGTATCTGGTCGAGTGGTAAAAACTTCTATCGTTTTTTCAGAGTTCTCTACCTCAAACTCGATAGATGCTCCTTTCGACTTGCCAATCCAGTTCCTTTGAATTTCCTTGATGGCATCGGACCAATCAATGGTATCTAAACCATCTAGTAAACGTTGAGCATAAGCGGTAATGCGCATGCTCCATTGTTGCATTTTCTTGCGTTCCACCGGATGTCCGCCTCGTTCTGAAACACCATCTTTAATTTCATCGTTGGCTAAAACGGTTCCTAAAGCAGGGCACCAATTCACGAAGGAATCTGCTAAAAACGCCAAACGGTAATCCATTAAAATGTCAGCTTGTTCCTTGTCAGAGTATCCTTTCCAATCGGCAGTTGTAAATTCAACCTCTGAATCAGTATGTGCTTTTAAGTTAGCGGTTCCTTCTTCTTCGAAGTGTGCAATTAGCGTAGTTAAATCTTCCGCCTTATTGGTTTTTTTATTGTACCAGGAATTAAAGATTTGTAAGAAAATCCACTGGGTCCATTTATAATATTCTGGTGCAGACGTTCGAACCTCTCTGATCCAATCAAAAGAAAACCCAATTTGATCTAATTGTCTGCGATAGGTAGAAATATTTGCTTCAGTTGTAATTTTTGGATGTTGCCCAGTTTGAATGGCATATTGCTCAGCAGGTAATCCAAAAGAATCGTAACCCATTGGGTGCAAAACGTTGAATCCTAAATGTCTTTTATACCTCGAATAAATATCAGAAGCAATGTAACCTAGCGGATGACCAACGTGCAAACCTGCTCCTGACGGATAAGGAAACATGTCCAAAACATAATATTTCGGTTTGTCACTGTTTTCAGCTGCAGTAAAAGTTTGATTTTCTTGCCAGTAAGCTTGCCATTTTTTTTCTATTTCTGAGAAATTGTAATCCATGTTTTCTTTAGTTGGACTGCGAAATTAATCAATGAATGAAACAATACACCAACGAATTAATCAGTCAATAAATTAATGGAACAACAAACCAATTTGTGAAAGGATCAATACAAGAATAAGGCAAGGACAACTAGTCACTGTGAAACGCTAAAAAACCAGATAATTTATGCGCCTACTAATTGCTGATCTACTTTTTAGATTGACCAAGCAAAATTTTTGCTGATTTAAACTTTTGGCTTTGGACTTTTAGCTTCGGTATACCCAGAAATAGGTAGTTGAATTTACAACTTTACCGTGATTAATAAACTTTGGAGCTTGTGAATCTTTGCAGTGTAATCACAAAACTTTGCGAAAATGAAAACATACAAAATCTTTATCCTAATTAACGAATTAGAAGAATTTCAATTTGGCAAAATGCCAGGGTTAGATCGACCAGAAATTACGTTTCAAGATTTACTTTCTATGAATAAAGATGAGTCAGTTTCGATAACAGTTGAAGATGTTTTTATTGGAAATTCAGCAAAGTGGGGAGATATTAAGGAGAGAATTGAGGAGTACTTACAACTTGCGTATTTGCGAGAAGGAAAACTTGAAATCATCTACTACAGTATTTACGATATTTTAACTCGATTGTACACCAACGATGCAGATAAGTACTTTCATTTTTACGATGAATGTGTTCAGCGAAATGAAATTGAGGAATTGGTTAAGGAATTCCCTTCTTCGTTTAAATGTAGTTTATTGAATAGGTCGAATGAGAACATAAAGGACACTATTGCAGCAGAGAAAGAAGTTAAGAGCATTACCAAAACTAAAGTTAGCTCAGCTTTTTTAACCATTTGTAACTACACACCTTATTTAAAGCTTGCTTAAAAATACCTATTTCTGGGTATTTCAGATTAAACACCAACGACTCATCTTTGCGGAGACAATTAAATTATCAAGTAATAACGAAGCAGCATGTCATTTTCAACAAAGAGTAATAAACTAGAAATAGATATCGTAAAAACAGTTACTCTGCTATTGATTATTTTTAAAAAGAAATTTTTTGGCTGGTGATTTGGGAAGTAGAATGAAATAATATAGATTAGTAACCAAATTAAAATTAGGAAATATGGATAATGGATGGGAAATAACGTGTAATATTTTGAATTCATCAAAACTGCAGATTGTTGTTGATAGGGTGGATCCCGATCAGATTTTTAAATACATAGGGATGTTTGCAGAAGAAATAGAAGATTCCATTAAGCTCTCGATAGTTGTAGATACTACAAAAGGTAACACTGTACAGCGCAAAGTTGGTGATGAAGAAGAAGATATGAATATTGAGATTAACATGGATGGAGAAAGTAACGGAACTGTTCATGTTTACGATATAGGGAAAGGAAATCATGGAGGACCCGTATCAACACCTGGAACGATTTCAATTCCACCAGACTTCTTAAAAAACATTCCGGCATCCTTTACGAAAGAAGATTGAGTTCAATTAAATCGCTTTTAGCTAGGTGTACTTTTGGTTTTATATTTCTAGTTACACCTTTTTTGAGCTTTTCTCAAATTGACTCAAGTTTATGGAAAAGTATAGAGTTAAAAAGAAAAGTAGCATATCAATTGCAACATCGGAACATCGATTCTGCACTTTTGGTTATTAATCAAACGCTAGAGTTAGTTCAACAACCAATTGATTCACTTATTTACAGCAAATTGCTGAATACTAAAGGCCACATTCACTCGGCTAAAGGTGACTATGACCTAGCTAATTCAAGGTATCTGGAAGCGGCAAAGATTAGAGAAAAGTTTAGTGATAAGTCGCTACTTGGTTCGGTTTATCATTCGCTGGCAAACCTGAATTATCGACTACATCAATACGACGAAACGGTAGCGTATGCTCAACAAGCCATAGTAGCATATAAAAGGAAGTCAAAATATTTTCGACAGGTTGCAAATTGTTACAATTTAATTGGGGTAACTTTTTACGACAGGCAACAATATGATTCTGCTATTTATCATTATATATTTGGAATCAATCACTTAGATCGAAATGAAAGTTCACAGCCGAATGATTACAGGTATTTGAACGATAATTTAGGTAACGCATACATTTTACTTGGAGAGTTTCAAAAAGGCTTGACTTTTTTGAAAAACAATGCAGTATTGCATGTTGTAAATGATAGATATAGAGATCTAGCATGGAATTACAACCAAATGGTTAGCGCCTACATTAAATTGGAAGAACTGGATAGCGCAAAGCTCTATCTTAATCTTATTGAATCTCTCCCGAAAAATTCGATGAGTTTAGAAACATTAAAGGATATATTGTATTTGAAGTCATTAGTGGCTATTGAAACAAAGGAGCTGGATAGTTTAGAAACCTTTGTGAATCAATTTTATAGTTTATCTGACTCATTGGTTACTGCTAAAACAAATTCAAACATAAAAGATGCTCAAACCAAATACGAAGTTGAAAAAAAAGAAGCAGCTTTAAAGCTTTCTGAAGAAGAGTCAGCCAAACTTACAGCAGAAAATACAGCAAAAAATCGCTTGCTTTTATTAGGTTTAGCAGTTTTCATAATTCTACTACTCCTTGCCATCTACTTCTACCGCAATTTCAAACAAAAAGAAAAACTGCAAGCACTAGAAGTTGAAGTAAAAAATGCTGAATTAGACGAATTATTATCTAACCAAGAAACACAAGCTTTCGAATCAATTTTAAAAGGGCAAGAGAAAGAAAGAGAGCGAATTGCTCAAGATTTGCATGACCGTTTGGGAGGCACTTTGGCCGCTTTAAAACTTTCTCTTCGTAAACCTCAATATGAAATAGAACAAGATGATTTATCAATAATTGATAATGCAGTAAACGAAGTTCGAAGCATTGCACACAATCTTTCAACCGGATTAGTGCATAAGTATGGCTTGAATGAAGCCGTAAATCAATTGTTTAGAACGCTGGAGCAAACAAGAGGAATAAAATTTACAGTGTATTTACATAAAGACATTGGAGAGCTTGGTCAAACTATAGGAATAGAATTATACCGTATTGTTCAGGAGTTGGTAAGCAATACTCTGAAACATGCGCAAGCAAATGAAGTAAGCCTGCAAACCAACTTTAGCGAAGGTGTTTTTAATCTAATTTATGAAGACAATGGAGTAGGCTTTGATGTGTTAGAACTCAAAGGAGGAATAGGATTGGAAAACATTAGAGACCGAGTAAACAGAATTGGTGGAGAATTGCACATTGATGCTGCAAAAGGAAGAGGGAGTATATTTATAATTGAGCTTAAAGCGTGAAGTCCAAGGCGCAAAGTCCAAAGTGAAAAGCGAAATGCAGGAAACTGAGTTAGGTTTGTTTTAGCTTGTCAGACTGAGTGATTTTTGACGTTAGGAAAAAATTGTATCGAAGTCAGAAAGCAAAAAGCAACAGACATCGAGTTTTCGAGGAACGAGAAAGTACCGATTATGACGGACATCGAGTTTTCGAGGAACGAGAAAGTACCGAGATGGAAGGAAAAATTAACATCGAAAACTCTTAAAATAAAAACCTGACAGGTTTCTAACCAAGAAAATACATAACCTGTTAGGTTTGCGAATTGATATGTAGATTGGAAAATATTTTGAAGCATGATAAAAGTAGCCATCGTAGACGATCACAAACTATTTCGACAAGGGTTAGGAGTGATACTTGCAGGAAAGGATGAAATTCAAGTTGTAGAAAAATATGAATCTGCCATAGAGCTCTTAAAATACTTGCAGCACCTAGAGGTTGACGTAATTTTAATGGACATTGATATGCCTGATCTGGATGGAATTTCCGCAACGAAGGAATTATTAAAAGTTCGACCTGATATTAAAGTGATCATTTTAAGTATGCACTTGAATAGCCTGAAAATTCAAGAGGCGGTTGCTGCTAAAGTAAAAGGATACTTGCTAAAAACGAGCAGCGATGTTGAGGTAGCAGAAGCTATAGATTCTGTTATGAACGGAGTTGATTATTTTGCAAAAGAAGCACAAGCAGAACTAATAGATAGCTACCGAAGAAAAGAAGACCCAGATTACGTAGAATTAACAAAACGTGAAATTGATATTCTGAAGTTAGTTTGCGAAGAATTAAACTCTCAAGAAATTGCCGATAAGCTCTTTATTTCTAAACACACTGCAGAGACTCACCGTAGAAATTTACTGGGTAAAACAGGCTGTAAAAACTCAGTAGGGTTGGTAAAATATGCCATTGATCATGGATATTGTTGAGATGGTATCTATAAAATAGATTCAATATACCTATTTCTGGGTATTGTGGTTGATGATCTATCTGAAGACCTTTACACTGTTATCTTTTTGTTAAGCACAAATAGAAGCCATGGATCGTTCTTTACATATTCAGCATACCATGGTAAAGCTCAAAACTCCCACCTTTCTGCTTGGTGGGAGTTTTTTTATTAACTAAAATGATAGTTGAGAGAGAGTTGGTTGATCTTAAATTAATTAATGGGAAACAACTAATCGTCTAACGCCGCTACCTGATTCACCTAACAATTTTAAAAAGTAAATGCCACATGATAGATGTGAAATAGTTAAAGTCTTGGTATCTTTTTCTTGCTGAATCGATTGACCCTGCAGGTTAATAATTTCTACATCAAAAACGCGAAGGTCAGTTTCAATTGTAATGGTTTCCTTGGCTGGATTTGGATAAATTTTAAAGTCTAATTGGTTTTTAACTTTCTGCTCTGAAATGCCAACAAACCGTTCACGATCATAAAAAGCTTGAACAGAATCTGCGGCATTAAAAAGGTCTTGAACAGGGTCACTAATATGAGAGCTGCTATCTTTGTCTCTAGCAAAAATATACACATAGTCAATTTCTGTAGATTGACCAATGTTAAGTTGCGGAGAGATACTTGGGCCTCCGTAAATTCGTCTATCACCCGGAGTGTTTGGTACAGTATTACCGTTTAAACAAGGATTACTTTCAACCCATTGAGTAGTATCACTGAAAAGAGTAGGATTTCCTGAATAAACTAATTTGGTTCTTATAGTAGTATCGATGCAAAAGTCGAATGCATTTCCACCATAATAAATGGGTTGATTGTTTTTCCATAACCCATTCTGGTAGTTTGACATTGTTCGAGGATCATCTAGTTCGCTCGTTGGACCTGAGGTATGATCGTAATGAACAGAATGTTCTATTGAATTGTCTAGAAATTTTACTCCTACAGCGGCAAGTTTGTGTTCATACCCATTTGAAAATGTATTAGATTTGTCATGTAGGTCTCCATTATAAGCGTAAAACATATTTCTTAGAGAATCTGTGCCAACGTAATCATCGGCGAAGTTGCCTAAATCAAAGTCTGCAGCAACTGACAATTTTAGGTTGTTGTGATTGTCCAAGTTGGAGTTTGAGCGGTTATGTATTTTAAGGTGAACGAATATTGAATTGTTTGCAGCCACAGAAGAACTGTTGTAAGCGTAAATCATTCCATGAATTTCAATTCTCATAGGATTATCGTAAAAATCATAAAGTGTATCGTTGCTGTTGTTTGGGTTGAGCTGAAAACTATGCCAACCTTGACGAAAATCATTTGCAATATAGAATATAGCTTGATCGCCTTTAATAAGCGGATATTCTCCATTTTGAGGTTCGTACAAACCGTCATTGTCTAAATCTGCAAAAGGCGCTAATTTTTGAGCAGTGTTGAGGGCGCCGTTTCCGGGCCAATCAATTATCGAGGATGGGATAACGTAATTGGTAGTACTCCAGTTTAAAATATGCGCATCGATTGCTGCTTTGGAAATTTTCCATATTCTATTGAATTGTGAAGAGGTATCGCCAACTTGATGTATGATGTCAACTGGACCGGTTCTGAAACTTTGTATTGTTCCGGGTCTGTCTATTACGTATGAATAATGCTGATTTCCGTTGCGAATGCTTGATGCGGTTAACATTAAAGAAGAAGAGTATATGGCATTTATGTCACTTCCTTTTGGCGCCTCAAATGAAGCTGTGCCTAGAGTCCTGTTATTAAAAAGCAGGCCATCTGAACTTACCATCGCTCTGATGTTGCCGATGTCTAAAAATTCATGATTTTGAGCGATTGAGGATGACGAAATTAAAAGAAAAAGAGAGCACTGTAATAGCTGTGTTTTTTTCATAATATCAGTTTTAGTGAAATAATGTAATTTTCATATTGACCACCTAACTATTTATTATGTTGCCTTTCACATGAAAAAAAACACCGGTCTGTATGGTGGGAGTTTTTTTATGTATTAATCAGAAAGAGTTTTACTATTTCATCACCAATCTTTTAACGCCAACTTTTCCTTCGCTCACAAGCTTTACAAAATAGATTCCACCAGTTAAGTTAGAAACATCAATCGCTTTCGTATTCTGAAAACGATTTAAAACTTGCCCCTGAAGATTGATGACTTCAATTTCGAAATTTTTCAAGTCGGTTTTGAGATTGAATGACTCATTTGTTGGGTTCGGATAAATACCAAAGTCTAATGTTGCTGAAAGCTTCGTTTTTGCTATTCCAACGTATTTTTCTCTATCGTAAAAAGCTTGAACCGAGTCCGCAGCAACTTGCAACGCTGTTATTGAAGCAACAACCCCGCCTGTGTCTTGTGCGAATACATAAGCGTAATCTAGTTCGATGCTAGTGCCTATCGTAAAAACTTTGGGAATATTAACGGTGGATAGAACAACTTGGTCGCCCGGAGTATTCAAAATACTTGTGTCTGTAGGGCAAAAATTTAATTCTGTCCACTGATTAGGGTCGTTAATTAGCGTGGGATCTCCGGGAAAATAGAAATTACTTGTTTTAGCGGTATCAATGCATTGATTAAATCCATTTCCTCCATAATATATTGGTCGTCCATTTGTCCATCTGTTGTTTTGATATTGGAGTAGGTGGTAATCTTGATGACTCCAACCTTGAGCTGGGTTGTTATTTACATACCTAATTGAGCCCGACAATTTTGTGTCTAACAACTTTAGTGCTTGAATCCCGACATCTTTGCCATAACCTTTAACGATTGAGTTACCAGCGTCGAAGTTTGTGGAGTTGTAAATGTATGTCATGTTTCTATTGGTGTCGGTACCAATAAAGTCATCGGTTGGATTGCCAATGTCAAAATCATTGTATAGAGACAGTCGGAAATCCTTGTGACTCTTTTTAGGATCCGTTGAGCGATGGAAAATTTTTGTATGGACAAATACGGTATTTTCAATTTCAGCAACCTGGTTAGTAAAAGCATAAACCATGGTGTGAATCTCCAATTGCATTAGGGTTTGAATTCCGGCAGCTATTGTATCAATAATTGTGAAAGGGGAATTTGGATCACGAATAACACTATAAAACGTGTCCACCGGTTGGTTAGAGAAGCTGTTGCTGATCAGGTAAATTGCTTGATCGCCTTTAATAATAGGATACTCTCCGAAGTGAGGTTCGTAAATACTATCTCCATCTAGATCCTTGAAAGGGGCTAAGACTTTTGCAGTGTTAGAATTTCCGTTTCCGGGCCATTCTAAAATGGAAGTCGGAATTTGATAATTGGGTTGACTCCAATTGGCAATGTGATAGTCTACGGTATCTTTATCAACTTTCCACAATCGTTGAAATTTAGAGGAAGTGTCAATTGTTTGATGGACAATGTCAACAGGTCCGGTTTTCATAGCGAACCTGTTTGTCTGTGGCATGTATCCGTAAGAATTTTTATACACTTCAGGTGCTATCGAATCCGTTGAACTCATCCACAATGAGGCTAAGTAAATACTATGGATGCTATCTCCTTTCGGAGCCTCGAACCCAGCTAGGTTGGTGGCCGTATCATGAAAAAGCAAACCATTCGAGTTAACTAAAGCTCGAACATTTCCAATGTCTAAATGCGCTTGATGTTGAGCAGAAATGGAAAGGCTAGAGGCAAATAAGCAAATAAGTAAAAATCTCATAGTTGTTGTTAAAAGTAAGAGATGTTATTAGAACTTGATTCGTTGCTTGTGATTGTGAAATGCTTTATGCTAAATATCGTGAGAAGAGTTTAACCTACTCCCTTTTTCGGGGTAATTATTTTCTAAAGTTGCTAAACAGCTGCCCTAAATTATCCGGATTGTGGCAAAGTTTTTTTAGCAATTGGACAACCTCTTTATGATGGCTTTGTAAGTAGAAAACATAAGTTCTTTTGGAGTGCATGTTAGCCTCGATAAAACAACTTGGCTTTAAGTCACCAATTTTAAATTTGGCATCGTATTGTTCTTTCGGTTTACGATCTCTATGATCATATATCACCAAAGACTTTCCATGTTTCCAGTAGTGTTCTATTTCTTTCCGTAAAACATGTTTTTTATTTCCGTTCGCGTCATTATAAGCAATGCTATTATCGGGATCTAAAAAAATCAGGTTGCATTCTTTTAATTCTATTAAAGAAGTGTCAATCCAATTTGGCCTTGATTTTTTAGAGGAAGGCACCTCTTCCTTAAAATCAGCCTTTATATCCTTACCTAGAATGTTAGTTAAATCAGATATTCTTCTTTTTTCTCCATTAGGTCTGCCTTTCCTATAACGATAGTCGTTTTCAACAATTTTCCGTAGCTGGTCATACAAGTTAGGGTCAAAATCTTCAACATTCTTCTTGTCAAAGCACAGGTAGTCAATATGTAACCCATCGGTATTTTGCTCTTCTGCTTTATTGAAATACCAGTTTATTCCAAGTTTAATCCCCTTTATTTGACTTAAATTTCTCAGTAGTATAAGTTTCGCGTAATCTCCGATGTCTCCAACGTAATTGTCTTTCATTTTTTGGTGTTGTAAGTTTTATTTGTGGTTATTGGATTCTTAATTGCTTAAAAAATGGAGACATTTCATAAACGCTGCAAGCTAATTTAATCTTTTCTTATCAAAATTTTACACTAATGTCCTTTGGGTAGTGTTGTAATTGATTTCGATTTAGCCATATTGGATAAAAGCTTTATGAATTAAGATCCCACTTAAACTCATCGTATAAATCGGGCTTTATGTATAGTTTACCATCAAATGTACCCACACAATTACGCTTCAAAAAAATATCTTCATGAAATGAATTGGAATGTTCTTCCCAAAACATTCTTTCTTCATCCCTAAACTTTGCTGCTGATTCAAAATTTTTAAGCTTCACTTTTTCTAGCTTCTTCTCTTGAATTAACAGTATGTGATCTAACCGTTTTAAGTTTTCGTAACTGATTCTGTTTATATTATTCTTGATTAGATTCACATCAATAACTTCAAAATTTATTCGCATGGATTGATAAAAATTGATCAAACGAATCCAGTCGGCTTGAACTTGACTGTCTCTGTTAAATGGTTGTAGTAAATGGTAATAGTTTGCCCTACAAAAATCCTCTATATCTTTCGCTGCTTTTTTTGTTTCCATGTTTGCTTTGTTAAGCATACAAAAGAACTAAGCTTGACTTTCAAGTTGTGAAAGTCTACATTTAAAAATTAAAATAGTAGAGATATGTAAGGTAAAAATTCAGGGTATTCCACATCTATTTCAGAAGTTGGAATTATCAGCAGGTACCTAGATTTCATTGAAGCGGTTCAAACTTTGAAGCCACCAACGCGACTGAGAATTCAATTGTTTTTACAAGAGAGGGGGCACCTTATTTCTGAAAGTACTTTTCATAGAATTAGAAACGATTTACAAGGTGGCTTGGGAATTGAGTTTCAGTATCAGCGAGAAAGGGGATATTCCATAAAGGCAGAGTCGGCCGAGGAGTTAGATCGTTTCTTAAGATTAGCTTCCATTGCTCAAAAAGGGGAGCAAGTAAAAAAGGCACTTTTGCATCAGAAAGAATTGTTCGACTATGTTTTGTTTGAGGATTCGGGAGTAGTGAAGGGAATAGAGAATTTGAACCCACTAATCGGGGCGGTATTAAGTCGGCAAAAGGTAACGCTCAATTATAAAAAGTTTGGAGCCCAAAAAGGAAGAGAATTTAGTAACGTAGAACCCCATTTTTTAAAAGAATTTCAGGGTAGATGGTATGTGCTAGTATATGTGCCCGATGAAACACCTGAGGTAAGAACCTTTGCAATTGATGAAAGAATAAGGTCTGTGCAAGTAGAACCTGAGTTTTTTAACAGAAGAGAGGAGATGGCATTTGGCAGAATTA
>Ga0307934_1002042_pt1 | contig 11293 bp, 7 predicted proteins | sample OrgLakmetageno90_FD_201838 | JGI IMG/M metagenome (GOLD analysis project Ga0307934, IMG submission 201838) | Saline water microbial communities from Organic Lake, Antarctica - #90 | ecosystem: Environmental > Aquatic > Non-marine Saline and Alkaline > Saline | place: Antarctica: Organic Lake... | reverse complement strand
AGCAAACTCGTAAACATCGCAGCCAGCAGGCGGCTGACTCCCTTCAATGGAACGAAGCCAAAACCCGTACCCAACTGATCGACGCTATGCTGGTTAAAGCAGGGTGGGATATTGAAAATCCGGCTCAGGTTGGTCAGGAAGTCGAGGTAAAATTCCCCGACAACCCCTCGGGCAGAGGCTATGTCGACTACGTGCTATGGGGCGAGAATGGTCAGCCTCTTGCGCTGATCGAGGCCAAGAAATCCGGCACGGTGAACCTTCAGGCAGGGCGGGAGCAAGCCCGTTTATACGCCAACTCCTTTGAGTACATGGGGTTCCAGCGACCAGTCATCTTCTACAGCAATGGCTATGAATCCTTCATATGGGATGACCACCAATATAATACCTATCGTCCGGTTTATGGATTCTATAGCCAGGAAAGTCTGGAATATCTGATCTACCAGCGTCACTACCGCGCAGCCGAACTTGAGCGTTTCAATCCTGAGCTGAAGATTGCTGACCGCCCTTATCAGATCGAAGCGATCAAAACAGTCGCCGCCCATTTCCAGAATCAAAGGCGCAAGGCGCTGATCATTCAGGCAACGGGTACAGGCAAAACCCGTGTCGCAATCGCTCTGGCAGAGCTACTTACACGGACAGGGTGGGCTAAGAGAGTGCTATTCCTGTGTGATCGAAAAGAGCTGCGGATTCAGGCCGACGATGCGTTCAAGCAGAATCTTCCCAGTGAGCCCCGCTGTGTTATCGGTGAAACCAGCAGGATTGATGACTCGGCACGCATATACATCGCCACCTATCCCGGCATGATGAACCGGTTTGCCCAGTTGGATGTGGGGTTCTTCGATCTGATCATTGCAGACGAGAGCCACCGCAGTATCTACAACAAGTACCGGGATCTATTCGATTACTACGATGCGCTGCAGGTTGGATTAACCGCAACACCTGTCAAGTTCATCAGCCGTAATACCTTTGATATCTTCGATTGTGAAACCACGGACCCCACGTTCGAATTCGGGCTGGATGCGGCGATCAACAATGAACCGCCTTATCTGGTGCCATTCAGAGCAAAAGACCTGACGACCGAATTCCTTCGTGAAGGTATTCACTACAGCGATCTGGCCCCGGATCAACAACAACAGCTTGAAGAAGATCTGGGTGAAGAAGAAGCCCGGACCACCACTATCGCTGGCAAAGACATAGGCCGAAAGATATTCAGTGAGGACACTGATCGGGTCATCCTGGAAAACCTGATTGATAATGGCATCAAGGATGAAACTGGGTCACTGGTTGGAAAAACGATCATTTTTGCTCAGCGCCAGGACCACGCAGAGCACCTCGAGAAGCTGTTTTGCAAGATGTACCCGCAATACGGTACCAGGGTGTGCAAGGTTATCCACAACGCCATCCCCCATGTGGGTAGCCTGATCAAGGAGTTCAAAAAACCGGATAATGATTTTCGCATCGCCATCTCGGTAGACATGCTGGATACCGGTATCGACGTGCCGGAAATCGTCAACCTCGTCTTCGCCAAGCGTGTTAAATCCTGGGTGAAGTTCTGGCAGATGATCGGCCGAGGGACCCGCCTGAGGCCGAATCTGTTCGGCCCAGGGCAGGACAAGACTGAATTTCTGATCTTTGACCACTACGGCAACTTTGATTTTTTTGAGGAGGAGTACAAAGAGCCCGAGGACACCGGCAGCAAGTCACTCCTGCAAACCACCTTTGAGGAGCGGTTGGCTCTGGCACAGGCGGCCTTGAAGCAGAATCATGCTGCAGGCTACGACGTGGGTGTTCGCCTGCTCAAGGAAGACATCAATGACCTGCCAGATGAGAGCATTGCTGTGCGGCGGAACCTGCGGGTGGTTCACCAGCTTCAGCAAACGGATTTGCTGGATAAACTGGATGTGAGAACGCAGCACCTTCTGGCGGAAACCATCGCTCCTCTTATGTCCAGCCGCGTGCTCCGGGACAAACATGCGACGGCGCTGGACAAGCTCATGGCAGGAATCGAACGCTGCCTGGTAGAAAAAGCGAGCTGTTTCGAAGATGGCAAGACTGTACTCATTGCAGAAGTAGAACGGCTGGCGGTTAACATCCAGGCTGTTCGCCAGAAAGATAAAGTGATTGAAGAGATTAAAAGCGCTTCTTTCTGGGCGGATCCAAGCATTGAAAAGCTGGAGCATGCGCGGCTAGAACTGCGTGGAATTATGAAGTACCGGAAGCCTCTGGTTTATCCAGGCGCTGGGACGCAAACGACTCGAACTAAAGATGGCGAAGTTTGGATCCAAGAGCGGGAGGTTTATATAACCGGCGCAAACGAAGCCATGATCTACCGTCGGCGACTCAAAGGCATTCTGGACAAGATGCTCACTGACAATCCGATCCTCCAGAAAATCCATAATGGCGAGGCAATCGGTGAGTCGGATCTCAAAACCCTGACATCAACGATTCTGACCACGCACCCGGGGGTCAGCCTGGATGTACTGAACGAGTTCTATGGTCGCACGGCTGATCAATTGGATCTCACCGTACGGGAAATCATTGGTCTGGATCCTCAAGCGGTAGAAGAGCATTTCAAACTATTTCTTCATGCGCACCCGACACTCACAGCTCAGCAGGTGCGCTTCATGAACCTGCTCAAAAACTACATTGCACAGCATGGTTCAATCCTGATCGAGACCCTTTACGACGCACCCTTTACCTCGGTATCGCATGAGGGAATTGATGGCGTGTTCAAGCCAGATGATGTGGGCGAGCTAATCAATGTGCTGAGACCGTTTCTCAAGCCAGATGCTCAGCAATCAGAGATACAGGGATAACAATGCAGAACATCCAGTGGACGAACGAATCGATCGTAATTGCCATCCTGATAGGCGTCTCGCTAGCTGGGCTGGGCTTTTTGATAGCCACCGTGGTGCAAAGCAGGAGAGTTGTCCGGCTCACTGTCTAGGTGGAACAGCTCCAGCTCTGGTCACCCTTGAAGTAGCGACCGAAGATGTTGCAACAGATCAATAGAATTACCCAGTCACTAAAGAGAAACAGATTCAATGCTCACAGGCCAACTACGTAACGACATCGATAAGCTCTGGGAAAAGTTCTGGACCGGAGGTATCACCAACCCCCTGACCGTGATCGAGCAGATCAGCTATCTCATGTTTGCCCGCATGCTCGATATGCAGGAAGAAATGGCGGAACGCAAAGGTGCCCGAACCGGAAAGCCAGTTGACCGCCTGTTCCCGGAAACCACTGAAGGCCAGCTATTACGTTGGAAAAACTTCCATCACATGAGTGGCAAAGAACTGCATAGGCACCTCAAAAACAACGTATACCCGTATTTCGCCAGCCTGGGCCATCACTCTGAAGAGGAAGGGCTGGGAAAGGAGGGCAGCGCCACTCAGGCACTGGGACACATCGGTGAATACATGCAGGACGCGGATCTTGAGATCAAGAACGAGTCCGTCCTCGTATCCGCCGTGGAAATGGTTCACAACCTGCCGCTGACCCAGAGCGACGTGAAAGGAGATATTTACGAGTATCTGTTAAGCAAACTCACCACGGCAGGTATCAACGGGCAGTTCCGGACTCCGCGGCACATCATAGATGCCATGATAGAACTGATCGACCCTCAGCCCACGGATGTTATTTGTGACCCTGCATGCGGCACGGCTGGCTTCCTTGCCCGAACCATGGAATACCTTAATCGAGTTCATTCCAGTGAAGCAGGTACCCTCACCGATGAGGACGGGAACCAACACTTTACAGGCGATTTACTCGAACCCTACCGGGAACATATCAATAAACAGATGTTCTGGGGCTTTGACTTCGACACCACCATGCTGCGTGTGAGCAGCATGAACATGATGCTGCACGGGGTAAATGGTGCAAATATCGGCTTCCTGGACAGCCTCAACAAATCCATTAAAGAACATTACCCGCAGCAGGAAGAAGACTTCTTCGATGTGGTTCTGGCCAACCCGCCTTTCAAGGGCACACTCGACGAAGCGAACACAAATCCAGGCCTGTTGGGCATGGTAAAAACCAAGAAGACCGAACTGTTGTTTGTCGCGCACATTCTGCGCGCTCTGAAGCTTGGTGGTCGCGCCGCAGTAATTGTGCCGGATGGCGTATTGTTCGGTTCCTCAAACGCTCACCAACAACTGCGTAAAGAGCTCGTCGAGAATAACCAGCTTGAGGGCATCGTCAGCTTACCCGGTGGTGTGTTCAAACCCTATGCGGGTGTGAGCACCGCGATTCTGATTTTCACGAAGGGCGGCACTACTGAGCGGGTTTGGTTCTATGACTTGCAAGCTGACGGCTTAAGCCTCGATGACAAACGCACGCCGCTCAAGGGTGAGGGCAGCAACGACCTGCCGGATGCTATCGCCAAGTGGAAGCAATACGGTGAGCTGGTGGAAGCCAACGCCAGTAACGAGGACCTCGAGCGAGCCTTTGGCGACAAAACCCAAAAGGCTTTCGTGGTAAATGCTTCCGACATCGCCGGGAATAAGTTCGATCTTTCTATCAACCGGTATAAGGAAGTGGTTTACGAGGAAGAGGAGTACGAAGACCCGAAGGTGATCCTGCAGCGCCTCAAAGGGCTGGAGAAGGAAATCCTGGCCGATTTGGATAAGCTGGAGGAAATGTTGTGACCTGGCCTACGGTGAAGTTGCGAGAAATTGCAACAGCACATTACGGCAAGGCGTTGAAGCGAGAGAACCGTGATGAAAGCGGAAGCTTCGATGTTTTTGGTAGCTCTGGAATAGTAGGTCGACACTCGGAACCGGTTGTTAAGCATCCGACGTTAGTTGTCGGACGAAAAGGATCTGTTGGTGAAGTGATTTGGGCTCCAAATGGAGGCTGGATCATCGATACTGCGTACTTCCTAGAGCTTAAAGATACTAAAGCTATTGATTTGAGGTATTTGTACTATGCGTTGAAGCGCGCGAACCTGGACCGAAGAACAATTACCACGTCTATACCTGGTCTGAATAGAGATGACCTTTACGATAGCTATCTTCCTCTTCCTCCGATAAAAGAGCAAAAACGCATCGCCACCATCCTCGACAAAGGCGACGCTATCCGCCGCAAACGTCAGCAGGCCATTCATCTGGCCGATGAATTCCTTCGAGCTGTGTTTCTGGATATGTTTGGTGACCCTCAGGCGAATCCCGGAGATTGGGAGTTCAAGTCGGTATCGGAATGCCTAGCTCAGGAAATTATCCTACATGTTCAAGACGGAAACCATGGCAACGATCACCCTAAAGTGAGCGAATTTGTCAAAGAAGGAATTCCGTTTATAACGGCTAACGTAATTCGGCGAGGCAAGGTGCTGTTTGATCGTTGCTATTACCTGGGAGGCGAATGGCTGCATAGGCTGAGAATCGGCTTTGCAAAACCGAGAGACGTATTGATCTCGCATAAAGGCTCTTTGGGTTTCACCGCTGTTCTAGATGACGAGTTCGAGAATTATATTCTCAGCCCTCAAACAACTTATTACCGAGTAGATGAGACCCGACTGATCCCCGAATACTTGAAGGCATATTTCGATTCGACATACTTTCAGCGGTTATTTGAAAAGGAGGGTATCCAATCGACGCGAGCCTACTTGGGAATCACCCGCCAAAAAGACCTGCCAATTATGTTGCCGACCATGCAGAAACAGCGCGAGTAAGTTGCGGTCTCAAATAACTTTAGGGACATGATGGAGAAGATCGTTGCATCAAGCGGTGATCTGCCCAGATGCTTTGATTCTCTGAGCCAAAAAGCCTTCTCGGGAAAACTTTAGATAAGGAAATCAAAGATGCGCTTAAAGTCGATTAAGTTGAAGAATTTCCGCGGCTATCAAGAAACAACTGTTGTGCCGGTCGATGAGGCCATGACCGGTATTGTAGGCCGGAATGACTACGGCAAGTCCACAGTTCTGGAAGCACTTGCGATCTTCTTTGAAGCCGATGGAGTGAAAGCAGACAGGAATGATATGAACTGCTTCCGGCTCCAGGCGGGAGACAACCATTTTGAAATTGCCTGTGAATTTGATGGACTCCCAGAGCGCCTAATTCTTGATGAGAATGTGGAAACCACACTAGCCGATGAGCTCCTCCTGAACGCTGATGGTTGCCTAGAGATCGTGAAAATGTTTAAAGCCACGACAACGGGCAAGCCGGACAGAACCTATATACGGTGCCAGCATCCCTCAGACGAAGCATTAAATAATCTACTCGGCCTGAAAATGGCCGACCTAAAGACGCTTGGCAGAGCGCGTGGGGTTGAAGGTGACGTCGCTGATCAGCGCGTAGCGTCTCTTTGGCGGCAGGCTGTTCGAAATAGCGCAAATCCTCTGAACCTCACCGAAGCGTTGGTTGATGTGGATAAAGGGCTTTCCACTGAAGGGAAGTCAGTTTGGGGAAGAATCCAGGATCAGCTACCTACCTTTGCTCTGTTCAAAGCTGACCGTGAGAGCAGTGATGGTGATGCAGAAGCAAAGAATCCGCTACAGCAGGCGGTGAAAGAAGCTCAAGCGTCTTTGCAGCAGCGGATAGCAGACCTGGAAACGGAGATAGAGAATAGTGTGTTGGATGTGGCCGAACGCACGCTGGATAAACTGGGGGAGATGGCTCCCGAGCTTGCGAATGAGCTCACGCCAAGATTCAAAGATAAACCTAAGTGGACATTCAATTTCACGTTGGACGGTGAAAACGGCATCCCCATCAACAAACGGGGTAGCGGTGTTCGCCGCCTGATACTGCTGAATTTCTTCCGCGCAGAAGCGGAGAAAGCAGTGGCAGGATCAGCGAGAAAGGTGATTTACGCCATCGAGGAGCCGGAAACATCTCAGCATCCGAACTACCAGATCATGTTGATGAAAGCTCTGCTTGCACTGGCAAACCAAGAGAATCGACAAATTTTGGTTACCACGCATGTCCCCGCTCTGGCAGGTTTGATCCCTATTGAGGGAATCCGTTATGTAACCAAGAATGCCGAAGGTGTGCCGTCAGTAAAAATGCCAACTGAATCAGTGCTGAAAGAGGCAGCTGATAGCCTCGGGGTATTGCCGGAAACGGGGATGGAGCGGGCCAACGGAGTTGTTCTGGTTGAGGGGAAATCAGACGTCACTTTCCTGCGACACACTACAAAAGTTTTGAAAGAGGCAGGCCATACAACTGCTGATTTGGATGACGCTCGGATAGTCCCGCTTCAAACAGGTGGCAGCGGCAACGTGAAACATTGGGTAACCCATAAGTTGGCCGATGACCTTGGGCTTCCGTGGTGCGTTTTTTTGGATTCGGATATCGGTGGTGATCCTGCTCAGGTCAAATCCATTCAGAAACGAAAAACTGAGGTTGAGGGGCAGGGGCGATCTTTCTATTCAACGAGAAAGAGAGAGATTGAGAATTACCTATGCCCAGAGCTGATTAGAGTCGAAACCAATACTGAGGTTACTTACACGGATACGTGCGACGCGAAAAAAATTATTGGCAATGCTGTTGGGATGAAGCCCGATGATGTGATTGATCGTTTTTGGCCAAGCATGAGCGCCGAACAGATTATCAGCCGTTCGACTTACGAGGAAAATGGCGTAGAGAGGACAGAGCTAGTTGAGCTGACGGAAAAAATCATCAGTCTGGTTGAATAGGAGTTGTTTAGACAATGATGCGATTACCGATCAGGCACAACGGGAATTATATTGTCGAATTCGAAAAATTGACTGTTCATGGTCGACTGGCCGCAGATGGATACGGCTTTGCGTTCTTGATGCGCGGACCTTGTCAAGCGTGCCAAGGTAAAATGGCCATATTCGACATAAACCTTTCGATCTCCCTGGTCAATCCAGCTAGGCCGCTAGTATTTTCCATTCCCTCTTCGAATCAGATTATTAAGTGCCACGAGTTTTCGAATAGTGAGCAGATTGCATTCGAGACAGTACTTACTCGGGAGCAAGTTAATGCTCTGGAGGAGTATCGTCAGGAAAAGGATCTTAAATTGAACCTTGGCTTGAGGGCATTGGTCGCAACGGATGATGACTTACTCTCCAGCTTTGATAACGCGGATATCTCTGTGCCCCGGGAACAGTGGCTGGAGGCGTTAAAGAACGCCAAGTATCGGAATACCCTTTTGTTTGAAATCCCGCTTCCTAATACTTCCGAAGACTTGGAAGCTTTGTTCTCAAAGGCTCAGGAGTTTATCGAGATCGGGCACTACAAAGATGCCGTCCTGCAGTGTCGGCTCATTGTCGAGCAGGTCGAATCGGTGCGTGAGGATAAACAGGCATCAGCTTCTGCCAACAAATTGGCGCATAGCAGTGAACGGAGAGACATGAGCTCTATTGATCGCCTGTTAAGTCTGCGCGAGCAGCTTAAGAATATTTGCCAATTAGGCGCCCATGGAACTGAGGGTTTTACTCGTTCTCAGGCGAAGGCGGTGCTTGGTATGACCATGGCGCTGTTGGCTGAGCCGACAGTAGGTTTTGCCTCCAAATATGAGTCGGCTGAGGAGCAGAGTTGATGGCAGTCCAACACGGAATCTGGAAGATCGGAGACAAGCCCCAGACGCTTTCAACCGTTAAGTTGGAAAGCGAATTGCTGCTAGAAGAACAAATTTCGAAGGATATCTCCATCCTCAGCGATCACTGGTTGTTGATCGGCCGCCAGGTTTATACCGATTTTGGAAAGTACATCGATTTGATAGCCATCGATGCGACTGGCTCCATCATCATTATTGAATTGAAAAAGCACAGAACGCCCAGGGATGTTGTTGCTCAAGCAATTGACTATGCAGCCTGGGTGGAGAACTTGTCCTCAGAAAAGTTCGTGCAGATGTATTCGGACTTTGCAGGCAAGCAAGGCCTTCCCGAACAGACCTTTGACCAGGCTTTCAAAGCCAAATTTGGAGCTGCGCCAGTAGAAGAGGAAATCAACAGCTCCCACCAGATGGTGATCGTTGCGGCTGAACTCGATGCCAGCACCGAACGCATCATCAATTACCTTAACGATAAAGCCAGCGTCGCGGTAAATGCTGTGTTCTTCTCAGTCTTCCAGGATGGCGAGAACTTTTACCTCAGCCGCTCCTGGGTGATCGATCCGGTGGAAACTGAGGAGCACGCAGTTAACACCGGGCAGCGAGGCGAGTGGAACGGCGAGTTTTACGTCAGTTATGGCACCTCACCTGACGGGCGTAGCTGGAAGGATGCCGCAGATTATGGATTCATCTTAGCCGGGGGTGGACGCTGGTACAGCCAAACTCTGTTCAAGCTTAAGCCGGGCGATCGGCTTTGGGTGAACATTCCAGGTACTGGATATGTTGGTGTGGCGACAGTATCCGGCTATCCGATGGTGGCTGATGACTTCATCACTAACGATATGGATATTCAGGGTCAATACAACACGGCCGCTGAGAATGGCGAGGATGATGCCGAGTATTTTGTACCGGTTAACTGGCTTCACAAAGTCCCCGCCGCTGACGCGGTCAATGAGGTAGGGTTGTTCGGTAACCAGAATTCGGTGGCCAGGCCTCGCACGCCTAAATGGGCGCACACGGTTACGCGGTTGAAGGAACTTTGGCACATCTCGAATTAACGAGATCGGTATGGAAATCTCAGGGAAGTGGCGCCTGTGTTTTGGTAGCGGGCATAGCCGATAGGCCATGGATGTGACGGTAATAAAAATTACTTCTGCATAAATAATTCTATCGTTTATTCCATTCCCTCTTTGTCCTATTTATTCAACTCGATGAAATATAACATTTTTATATTCTGGCATGCTTATCGCTAGGTATAAGATAAGTCAGACACAGCTTTTAGTTTTTCAAGGAGATTTACAGATGTCGGAACTTAAACAATTCCAGGTACAAACAGCTCGCCCACTGCCAGTTATCGTGCTGGCAGACACTAGTGGCAGCATGTCGGTTGACGGGAAGATAGACGCGTTGAATCGAGGCCTGAAGGATATGGTCTTGAGCTTTGCTTCTGAAAGCTGTTCGGCGACAATTAGGATGACCGGTTAACGACAATTATCTTGGCCGGTTGGGTGTAACAATCGGTACTTTGTTTTCCACTGTGGAGCACAAGGTGCCTGGTCAACACATAACCAACCGACAAGAGGAGCTGTACATGCAGCACCGACAAAATGGCGCAAGCCAAGAAGTAGCTGCCGCCAAGGCAGGCGTTTCTGTCCGATCTGGGCGACGCATCGAGACATCAGCACAAAAACCCTGCCTTGACACCGAGCGGCAATGGCGCACCCGAGAAGATCCACTGGAAGCGGTTTGGGAAACAGAGTTGCTCCATTTGTTAGAAAATGAGCCTAAGCTGACCGGTACAACTCTGCTTGATTATCTGCAAGAGCATTACCCTGAGCACTACGATCAGACCATTCTGCGCACCCTGCAACGCCGTGTGAAGCTCTGGCGGGCGCTACACGGGCCGGAACGCGAGGTCATTTTTCGCCAGCAGGCGGTTGTGGCGCAACAGGGGTTTTCTGATTTTACCCACCCCGACAACCCGGTTACGATTCAATCCAAAACCTTTCCACACCTGCTCTATCAATTTCGATTGGCCTACAGCGGTTGGCGCTCGGTTACCGTCGTTCAAGGTGGCGAGAGTTATGCGGCTCTGGCGGCGGGCTTGCAGCGAGCCTTACAGCAGGTGGGTGGCAGTCCCATTGAGCACCGCACGGACAGCTTGAGTGCGGCACGCAATAACCGTCAAAACGTTTGGACTGAGGCTTATAGCGAGCTGTGCCAGCATTACCGCATGACACCTACTCGCAATAATCTGGGGCAGTCCCATGAAAACGGTGTGGTTGAGTGCGCCAATGGCTCGCTCAAGAAACGCTTGGCACAACAGTTGTTACTGCGCGGTCATAGTGACTTCGACGATGTTGCGCACTATCAGGCTTTTATCGATCGCGCTGTCGACAAGCTCAATCAGCGCAACCGATCGCGCGTGCTTGAGGAACAGGCGACCTTGCAGCCCCTGCCGGAGTTTACGGCGGCCGAGTATCAGACCCTCCACCTTAAGGTGACGCGCAGCTCAACGATCGAAGTCCGGCGCGTTGTTTACACCGTGCCATCGCGGCTGATTGGAGAGTCGGTACAAATCCGGTTGCACCACGACAAGCTGGTGCTGTTCGTCGGACAGCAGCCGGCACTGACACTACCTCGCATTTACCCCAGACCTGGCGAGAATCGCGCCCGCAGCGTCAATTACCGGCACGTTATCCGCTCGCTGGCCTCGAAGCCGCAGGCCTTCCGTTACTCTCAGTTGCGTGATGACTTACTCCCGGACGACAACTACCGTCAA